>Ga0255766_10003110_pt1 | contig 14552 bp, 16 predicted proteins | sample 071ome_23_FD_179966 | JGI IMG/M metagenome (GOLD analysis project Ga0255766, IMG submission 179966) | Coastal salt marsh microbial communities from the Groves Creek Marsh, Skidaway Island, Georgia - 071403BT metaG (version 2) | ecosystem: Environmental > Aquatic > Marine > Intertidal zone >... | reverse complement strand
ATGATAAAGATGGAATTAAATCACTTGATGAACTTAAAGCTTTATCTGATGACAGAAAAAAAATACTATTAACACGTAATCAAATTATTGGTCTCAAATATTTAGAAGATTTTGAAAAACGAATACCGCGTAAAGAAATGGATAAACATAATGAATTATTAAAGAAGATTTTTGCACAAGTTTCAAAGAATATATTATATGAAGTTGTAGGTTCATATCGTCGAGGTGTTGAAAATTCAGGTGATATTGATGTTATTTTAACATTAACTAAAAATTCGTCTGAGAATATTAATGATATAATAGCAAAAATTGTAAAATTACTTAGAGAAAAGGAATATATTATTGAAGATTTAGCACAAGGTTCTCATAAATATATGGGTGTGTGTAAAATGACTAAACGTTCTGTTCCACGACGACTTGATATTATTGCGTCAACATTTAACGAATATCCTTTTCAAATTCTATACTTTACTGGTTCTCCGAATGTTAATATTCAAATGAGAAATATAGCACTTAAATATGGATATTCACTTAGTCAATATGGATTAAAAGATAAGAGCAATGGAAAGTACATTGATTTATTACAATTTAAAACCGAAAAAGATATATTTGACTTTTTAAAAATTAAATATTTAGAGCCTTGGGAACGTACTAAAGAAGTTAAACTTGAAGAATATTAGCATAAATAATAAAATATAAAATGAACGGTATATATTCATTAATGTATTTGATTGATATTATTATAAATATTTAACAATTGTTTAACATTTTTTTCATTAAATTTAATTGTTTTAATATTTTATTTACACATTTATATAATATATAATATATAATATATATTAAGATAAAAATATATATTTAATAAAAAATATTAAAATTAACGATTATATTTAATGTATCAACTTGTCATTTTTATTCCATTAATTCTTGGTTTTGTTATTTCATATATCTTTAGAAATGAAAATAATTTCAATAAAGATGGAGAAACAAAACCTTTCTGGCAACCACCTGGTTATATGTTTTCAATTATATGGAGTACATTATATTTATTAAATGGTTTTGCTTTATATTATGTACTTACTAATTATAAAGGAATGGAATGGAATAAATTAACCATAATTTTATCTTTATTTGTATTACAATTAATTCTTGAAAATTCTTGGGTAATTTATACCACACAAATTAAAAAAAGTAATTTTTACCAATTATTAATTTTATTTGGATTATTATTAACAATCTTAATGAGAGTTTTACATTTCTCTTCTTTAAATATGGTATTTGTTAGTCTTTTAATATCTTTTGAAATTTTGTGGATTTCTATTGCAATATCATTACAAGCATATAATCTTAAAGTATGTTAATTTAACATAAATAATAAATTAATTTATTTTTTATTTTAGCATAATCTATTTCTGTTTTTGTTGAATATCCTATATAATTATCTATATTTAAAACTAAAATTGCATCACACATATCTATTTTTTCTTTATGTAATTTATCCAAATTTTCTTTCTCAGTATCTTTAATGGTAATATTATCTGCATGACCATAAACACCTGGCATTAATACTATTTTGTTATGAAAAGTTAAAATTTGATTTATTTCTAAAAATGTATTCTTATATTTAGTAGAACCACATAATGTAATAATTTTAATATGTGAATTGACAAGTAAAGAATCTAGTTTTGGATACATTAAATTTGACATTATATTAAATAAATATATTATTAAACTTCTTTATATAGGTATATAATATTAGTAAAATATTTAGCATTTTTTCTAGATTCAATTATTTATTGTAATTTCATCATTATAATTATATAATTCATTTATTTTTTTAGAATTAATACTTACATATTCATTATATTCTTGTAAAAATCTTTGAAAAGTTATAACATAATCATAATTATTATTATTTAATTGAACTCTATAATTATATAATAGATTATATAATTTAGGAAAATCATTATCATTTGTTTTTATAATATATTCTTCTATATTATATGTAATTATTTCATTTATATCATTTTCTATTGTTTTAATTAAATGATTAAAATATATATGTTTGTTATATAATGTATTATATAATTCTTCATTAACCTTTTTTACTATATTAACATTAAATGTTGAAAAATAATAATTACCTATTTCAATATTTTCTTTATAACTATTAATTTTTCCTTTATAATATAAATTACAATATATATAATCATATTTTAAATATAAATATAAATTATATACTTTATTAATTGTTATATTTGATATTATATTATTCATTATGTATATTTATTACTTATGATATACTATATATCATATATATATCTTATTATATTTTATATAGAAAAAAATGATTATGTATTTCATTTTTTTCTAATACTTAAAACTATAATCATATAAATTAATTAATTTAATTATATTAGTTAAGTAAATTATTATAATATGTTATCAGGCTCACAATTAATATATAAAGCATTATTGCGTAATAATACAAAAAATGTATTTATATATTCTGGTGGTGCTATTATGCCATTAATAGATCAATTTAAAAATAAATATTATTCTAAAATTAATTATTATATTAATAATCATGAACAAAATTGTGGTCATAGTGCTACTGGTTATGCTAAAACAACAGAAAGAACCGGTGTTTGTATTGTTACAAGTGGTCCTGGACTAACTAATATGGTGACTCCAATTTTAGATGCTCAAAATGATTCAACACCTTTAATTGTCTTATCAGGACAAGTTTCAACAAGTGCGTTAGGTACAAGAGCTTTTCAAGAATGTAATGCTGTTAAAATTACAGAACCTTGTACTAAATGGTCTTACCAGATAAAAGAAACAGATGATATTACTGAAATTATTAATAAAGCATTTTATATAGCTAATCATAAAAGAAAAGGAGTAGTTCATATTGATTTACCTAAAGATTTATTAACAAAAAAATATGTCGTTGATAAATCTAGTAAATTTATGAATATCAATATGAATATGAATATAGATATGATAAGTAATGAAAGTAATAAACAAATTAATTATCATCAAATTATTGATATTATTAATAATTCCAAAAAACCTATATTATATGTAGGTCAAGGATGCAATAGCTCATATAAAGAATTAACATATTTTGTTAATAAAACTAAAATTCCTATTACTACAACTATTCACGCAAATGGTTGCGTAAATGAAAATAATCCATATAGTTTAGGATTTTTAGGAATGCACGGACATCCAAGAGCAAATTTAGCAATTCATAATTCTGATTGTATTATTGCTCTTGGTTCAAGATTTGATGATAGAACAATCGGTACAATTGATAGTTACGCACCAAATTGTAAAAATATTATTCATGTAAATATTGATAATGATGATTTAGGTAAAAATATTAAAAATATATCTGGAAGAACATTACATAAATATGAAATTTCGTGTAAAAACTTTTTACAAACTATAAATTCAAAAAAATATATTAATAATATACATATTAATACTAATAAGTGGATAAGACAAATTAGAAAATATCCTAAAATCGAACTTATTAAACATAAATTAACTACACAATATATTATTAGACAAATTAATCATATATTACATCATAGTAAAATATTTAAAACAACAGATAGAAATATGGATTATATTATAACTACTGGCGTAGGTAATCATCAAATGATGGCTAGTCAATTTATTAAATGGACTAATCCTAAATCATTTATCAGTTCTGGTAGTTTAGGAGTTATGGGTGTTGGATTACCATACGCAATAGGAGCTCAAATTGCTAATCCAAATAAAAGAATTATATTAATTGATGGCGATGGTTCATTTAATCATACGTTAGCTGATTTACAAACTATTAAAAGATATAATTTACCAATTAAAATTTTCATAATGAATGATAGTAATTTATCTATGGTGAGAGCGTGGGAACAATTATTCTTTGATAATAATATTGTAGCAACAGATTTACCTACTAATCCTGATTATTGTAAATTAGGTGAAAGTTATGGTATTACTAACATATTATGTGATAATGAAAAGGATATACATATGAGTATCATTGATACATTAGATTATGATGGTCCAATTATATGTGAGTTTCGTTTAAAAAGTACATTATGCTTGCCATTAGTTGAACCAGGCAAAGGTTTAAATGAAATGATATTATCATATAAACAAGTTCATCATTTAGAAGGAGATGCTCCGTCATAAAAAATATAAACTAAATTTTTAAAAAATAAAATAAAATAAAATAAAATATAAAATTTAAAAAAAATTTTTTTTAAATGTCAAAGTTGACTTTGAATTTATTCATCTGTCAACTAAGAGCGTCAACAATCTTCTTGACATTCTCCAAATCCGTCCTCAGACTCTCTAATTGTAACTTGCTACTGAACCATAGACACGTTAAAACCTTTCCTTCCAACCCAAGCTCTTCGAGAGCAGAGATTTTCTTATGATACACTCCTGAATCATAAGATGATTTGAACAACTCAATCGCCTTCGGGATTATGTCCATCTCGTATTCCACCTCTGATCCTTTGACTTTCTTCAAGGTATCAGGGTCTTTCTCCACGAGTTTCTTCAAATCATACTTATTCCAGTGCATGAATTGTTCTACCACCGTCACACGAATGACCTCGTACATAACGAGGTTATTATACGTATCATTCTCAAACTTGCGAGTCTTCGGTGCTTCTTCATACCCTGGTTCGCAAGTCAATGGGTGCTCGCACATTCTCTCCTGGATCGCGCACAAGATGATCTCCATCTTTGTAGCGGCGCTCCAGGTATTACCCCAAGTTCCCAAGAGTGAAAGGCAAATTTTACCATCCACGTAATAGTTTGGGTGCAAGCGTTTATCTCCCAATCCGGAAGCGAAATGACATAACGGGGGCATTGCCGGGTACGTATTAGGTACGTACATGTTGATCTTTATGAGACCTCCTTCGTAAGGAGTCCCTTTCACTCCGCCCATCAAAATCTTGTAGTGGGTTTTGACAAAGGTTGGCATGGAGACGTAAATATTAAGTTTACTCAGGTTGCCTTCCTTCATCATGGATTCAGCTTCCTTGTCCAGGCGCATCTGAATCCGTGGGTTAGAGATCTCACCAGTAAAGTTCTCCATCTTGTGGTCATAGACCTTTACACCATTCCGTGAAGGGTACAGAAACAGAGACATTTCTGTTTTTTGCCTTCTTGTGCCAAAATGGCAACAGTAAAAAATAATAACATATATATCATCATTTTTTTTTAAAATAAATATAAAATACCGTAATTTTATAAATTATCAGTTACAGATATAACATATGGATTCTTTTGAGTAACATCATTTACCTTTACATCTAATATATTTTTAAAGGCATTATCTAATGGTTTATTACAATCTTGTGCTCCTAATGTTTCCACTCCACCATATGATTGCCATACTTTACTTGTATTAATATTTTCTCTTGTACTTGTTGTTTTACAATTATTTTTAAGGCGTGCATTTACTACTTCTACACCTTTTATTAATTTAGGACCACTGTTTGTAGGTCTACGTCCTTTAAGGTCAATTGCTTTTTCTTTTCTATCTCTAATAACAGCATTATCATATTGTGTTTGAGACATTGCACGTTTATCTTTATCACCTGATATACCATAATATTCATTATTTGAAATATCATGTTTGCTTGTATATCTTGGATCAATTTCAGTAACCATATATCCTGTACCACCTTCTCTATCAGCAATACCTGTGTAATCATTATTAACTGTATCTTGCTTACTTGTATATCTCATAGTAGCATCATTTGTTAAATATCCTTGACCAAAATATTCTGTTGTACCAATATTACCACTTCTATCTTGATCTAATGTTGTTTCTTTCATTGTTGTACGTGCTATTTCTTCTGGGTCATATACATATGACTTATCTGGGGCTTGCATATTAGCATTATATTGATTTGGTAAAGTTTCACGTAATGTGGTCTTAGCATCATCTTGTTGATATACTTGACCTTTTTCATTTCCTTTAATATTATTTTTAACAGTATCATGAATTAATGTTTCTTTAATTGTTGTTCTCATAATATCATTTGGATCATATACTGTCATTTTCTTTGCCATATCTGCGGAAACAATACCATATGTGCGTGGATTTTGAACAAAATATTCTTTATTTGTTGTACGTGCTAAATCTAATAATGGTGCTGTTAATGCTTTTATATATGAACGCAAATTAGTTCTATGTGTTTTACAACCAGTTTCTGTACGTTCATTTGTATAAATAAGTATATTTGATTTGCCATGGTCAAATTCAGCACCTTTACCATATTCTCCTGCTGCTACATTTCTGTATCCAAAATCATCTAATTGATTAATATTATGGAATTGATAATCTCCATCAACATATTGTTGCTGACTTGGATCGCCTGCTATACCTCCATATTCGTGAATTCCTGTATCTTGACGATTTGTTGCTTTATCAACAGGTTCAGGATATTGACGTTGTCCTGTATAAGCACCTGTAGTTCTTAACATATAACCTTCATTTAAATTTGCTGTACGTTCTGGTAAATTTTTACATACATCACCTATATTTCCTAAATGTAATCTATGTTTTACACCGTCTACATGACGTCCATCAAAAGTTGTCTTTGGGTTTGTAAGAACACGTAATTCATCTGCAGTCTTATATCTATTCATATATGTATCACGTTCTAAACCACTATTAAATCCACCATGACCTCCTTGTAAATCATCTTGACCTAAACCAGGTCCTATCCATTGGTCTTGAAATGGTTTTTCACCAGTCTTCATACGTCCTGGTTCATAATATGATTGTTCATTTTCTAATGATACTTTATTCCCCCATATTTCTTGAACATTTTCTTCAGGTTTAAAAAATACTCCAATTTCTTTCTTCTTTTCATATGTTGGATCCATCCCTGTAGCAACAGCTAACTTATTAATAAAACCATCTTCATGTAATGTTCCAATATGATTTCCTTTAAAAAATGGTGTCATATTATTATGTGAAAATTTTTCTATTATCTCTCCTGATAAATCACTTTTTATTGGTGTTTTAACATTTCCAATTTGTTTTGATTTATACATTATATTTTGATATTTTTTATGTTGTTTTTTTGCACTATCTTCTGTTGATTTTTGTACTACTTTTGTAAAATTATTATTATATATATTTGTAGCATCTAAAGGATTTACATTAATATTTACTGTTTCCTTTTTTTGGTTATTTGATAAATAATATCCTACTGTTGATAAAATTAAACCTATATATAATGCTTCCATTATTATTAATAACTTGGTTTATATTATAAAATATTTTATATATGTTTATTTATAAATTATTATTATTAATATATATAAATATTATTACTTAATAATTATTTAGATTTTATATTTAAATATTATTTTATTATTTAAATTATGAATAAAATATTTACTAAAAATGAATTAGATTTTATTGAATATATTTCACATAAAAATATTACAATTGTAGGACCAAGTGTTTCTATAAATAAATGTAATTTAGGTAAAATAATTGATAATTCGGATATTGTTATTAGAATAAATAAGTATTATAAAATTTGTAATGTTAATGATTATGGAAAAAATATAGATATATTATTTTATAATTTTTATGATACTATTCAAAAGAATAATTTTTTATTTAATAAATCATTAAGTAATAATTTTCCAAAATTTATTATATCTTCGTTTCCAATATTAAATGATATAATGTGCAATAATATAAATAATAGTATAGAATTACTAGATATTCCACATATAATTTATGATTACAGTATATTTGATGAATTAATACAATTTTATAATAAAGAAGATGATATAATACCTACATCTGGATTAACAGTAATATATTATTTACTCAAACATATAGATAAAATTAAATCATTAAATATTTACGGTATTGATTTTTCTAATAATTATACAAAAGGTTATAAAAATGATACGGATACCTTTATACATCATGATATGAATATTGATAAAAATGTTTTTCAAATAATTTATAGTAAATTATCTAAATTACAAAAAAATAAAATAATTATATATAATAAATATCAATTGCTAGCGGGTTTATGGTAATACTCCCCCTTTTGGTTGAAATTAAGTATGCTTTATAATTATATATTTTATTTTAATTAGTTGATATTTTTATATTTATTTATCAATTATTTTGACATCGGCGACATAATTCATCACGTAATGCTTTATTACAATTGTGAGGTAATTCTGGACGAAGTTTTGAATGTTCGCGGAATTTCATACTTGATGGTTGAGGAAATGGTTGTTGTTGTTTATTTATTTTTTCTTCTAATCGTCCCTTTAACATATCACATTCTCCTGCTAATAATTGTCGAGTACGATATGTATCAGTCCATAATTTACTTTCTAATTCAGGCGGTTTAAAACATCTCATATATGTTGCTGAAGCATCTAATCGCTGATTACAAAACTTATCTTGTATCTCTTGATAATTTGCATTTATATTATCTTGTACATTACAGTCAATATGATAGAAATTATCAAATACTTGCCCGTCTCCTTTTAAATAATTCATAGGAATTTATTATATTATTTATATTTTATAAAGATATTAAATTATTTTTATATTTATTATATGTATATAATAAATATTTTAAAAAAATATTTTTTAATTTTTATTTTTATTTTAATTTTTATTATATTAAATTGAATAATAAATATTTTTTGGTTTGAATCCAACTTTGATAATTTCATTATAACAATTATAACACGGTCGCGAATTTCCACAATTAATTTCTATAATATCATCTTTTTTTTGATGTAAATGTGTAAGTCTAAATACATAAATCTTGTAATTATGAATTTTATCCATATGGACTTTATTATATTTAATCTTATTTATCGCACATACTTCCGCATGAATACTTTCTGTTGTCTTAAAATATAGTGCTTGATAATTAAATCCATCAGCAATTATATTATCATATTCATCTTTAATAATACACGAATGTTTATATGCAATTTTTGATGAATAAAAATTATTAATAATAGTTTTAGATAGTCTTGAATTAACCTCATATAAAACAATACCGTTTTTCCTCATCTAACACGGAGCACAACTGTGTATTAATCAACATACATTGAGTATATTTCTTATATTGCTTATTAGAATTACGACGCGGATCAATATACATACCATATGGGTCATGACTTTTCAAATCACGTACATAAATAATTCCTTTGCCTAACTCACGCTTTTCTTTAACTTTAAATCCTTTATTAATTTTAGGCAAACTTGCCAAACATTTATCAGAATGCGACAATACCAAAGTCATATTTTATATAATATTTTTCTTTATTTTTAAGGTGTATTTATATTTGATAATAAATATCATTTTTTTATATACTTATAAATTATTTTACAAAAATAATAATTTTTTATTTAATTATCTTTGATTTTTAGTAATTGTTATTTTCCTTTTCCTTTTCCTTTTCCTTTTCTTTTTCCTTTTCCTTTTCCTTTCGGTTCTGCTTTCGCTTTTTCTTGCTCTTTTAATTCTTTTTCTGACATTGCTACAAATAATTTCTTATTAAGTCTATCGGATACATCATATATATAAACAATGTTTGGATTACGGAAATGTTGTATTATTATACGGCTATCAGTAAATTTATTCTTAACTAATAATAGTTTCTTTATAAGTTGGTTAAATACAAGTTTACTTGTAAATTCATGTGTTACTATGAAATTTATACCCTTATGAGAATATATAGGTCCATTTTCTACATTTATTAATTGTTTTTTATGTTCCTGTAACATTTTTACAAATTCTTTCATATCATTTCTGGCATTACTTGCCCTTTTTTCTTCCTTTTCTGGTATTTTAAATAATGTACCAGTAGCTCTTGCTGGTGCTTTTGGTACTAATACTGTTGATGCTGATGTTTCTGATGCTGGTACAAGTAATGGAGAGGGTGGTTTTAGACTTGATTCATTTAGACCTAACATTTTTCTTGTTTTCCTTATTTCATGTCTACGTGTTTTCGCTACTTTCCTTTGTGCTGATGGTATATTTCGAAAGATTGGATCATCTTTCATACTATTATTAGATGATACATTTGACATTTTTAATTATATAAGTATATATAATTAAAAATATTTTTAATAATATGATTATTAGTTTTTATTTTTATTTTTTAATAATAAAAAATATTTTTTTTTGAATTTATTAATTTTTTTTATTTATTATTTTGGTAATGTATTTATTTTTTGGTAATAAATATATTATATGTTCGGGTTTAAATCATAAATTATATATTACTTTTTGACAATTATTACACGGTTTTGAATTTCCATATATAATTTTACACATAAAAAAATAATTAAACTAATTTAATAGTAATAATTTTTTTCTTTTTTTCATTTTGTAATATTTCAAATATTTGTTTATAAGTAATAACTTCTTTACCACAAACAGGTACATTTTTAGTAGATGTATAATATGAATCATAATTATATATTTTACCAAATAATTTTTTTGGCAAAATACGATAAATATATACAAATTTATCATTACATTTTTTCATTTCCTTATATATAAGTTTAGGTATACAAATTATTAATTTTTCATTATTATGTTCCCAAGAACAATTAAACAACTCACATTTATTATAATTTTTACAAATAGATGAAAATACTCCTGCAATTAATGCAACTGTCCAATTGCTTGTTGCATAAATTGCTAATTTATCAATTTTTTTTCCATTAGATAGCGGTTGTTTAGGTATAAGAATATCTATATTATCATAGCCTGAACCGTGATATAAGTAAATTGACATTATGTAATATAATAAATTTATTTATAATTTTATATATAAATATTAATAATGTAATATAAAATAATTATAAAATAATAAAAATGAAAACAATTATTGTTTTACTTATTATTCTTGGTATGTTTTTAATAATGAATGGATTATTTGAAGATAAACTTAGATATATTGAAAGAAATAAAGAAATTCGTTATAGATTTTTACCAAGAAGCGAAATTGAAGAACAATTTGATAGAGAACAACTTGATAAAAAAATTAAATCTATTTACTTTAATGTTTATCCTAATGATGCTGGTAGAACTTGATATAAAGTTTAATATATAATAAATATATATGATATAAGATTAATATATACGGTTCTTTGGATAATTGTAGAAATCAAAATAATGAAAATAATCAACAAAATAATATACCTATGTTAGTATGAAAATTAAATTTTTATTTTTATATTTTTATATTATTACAAAAAATGCCATAAATTATATAAAGTTTTATTACCCTTATAATATAAAGGAATTTAATAACTTTATATTTATTATTAGTATATAATGCAACGACTGCGCCTTTGTGGTATTGAAAATTTAGGCAATACTTGCTATCTTAATACATTATTACAAAGTTTAAAATGTATTGACAATTTTGAAAATGCTATTATTCAATCTACAAGTACATTAATTAAAAAAGAAAATGAAAAAATTCTTCCTGTTATTTGCGATTTAGCAGATATTTTTGAAAAAATGTCAGCCAATCCAGGTGCTCGTATGAAACCAATGAGATTTATTAATAATTTACAACAACATATTAGAAAACATAAAATTTTGATCGTTCAACAAAATGACATTCACGAATTATATATGTTCTTTTTAAATATGTTAATTGAAGAAATAGGTATTAATTATAAAACGGATAGTAAATTACAAACTAAATTATTAAATATGATTAAAATTAATGATGATACTTTCAATTTAGTTAATAAATTTAATTCACAATTTAGAGAAAAATGTAATGAAATTTGGTTTAATCATTTTTCAAAAACTTATTCTCCATTAATTCCTATGTTTCATGGTCAATATATTGAAAAAACAAAATGTGCTAAATGCAATTATACATCAAATAATTATACACCTTTTAATAGTCTTTTACTAGATTTAATTGGTGATAAAGAAAATGTTGATATAATTGATTGTATTAAAAATCATTTTGCTGAAAAACAACTAAATACAGGTGGTGATAAAAATATTTATTGGAAATGTGAAAAATGTAATGACACTATTCAAAATAGTACTCAACAAAAAGAAATTTATAAAATGCCACAAATTCTTGTTGTTTTATTTAAAAGATATCATCATATTCAAAGAGGTATTTTAAAAGACGACAGGCGGATTTTATTAAATGATGGCGAACTTGATTTCAATTCAATTATTGGTATTAATTTTAAATATAAATTACGTTCTATTGGAATGCATACAGGTCATTTAGGAGGAGGTCATTATTATACTATTATTAAAGATGATAAATTAGCTAATAATTATTATGAAGTCAATGATACATCAATTCATAAAATTGATAAATACAATAAAAAACATGTTTATATGTCTTGTTGGGAATTAATTTAAATATTTTATAAAATATATAAGTTAATAACAATTAATTTTTTTAAGAAATTTTTATCAAAATTTTTACTTATATCAAATTTTTTATCTAATTTCAAGTTTTGAAAATATATATTTTCTTCATAATATTCAGGAGGACTCATATCCAACTTTTTATTTTCTATTTCTTTTTCTTTCATTTTATTAAATAAGTTTATATCTTTTTCCAATAATTTATCATATTCATCTAATCTTTTATGTATTTTATTATATTCATCTTTTAATAATTTCATATCATTTACCGCATTTAATAAAGTATTTGACATAAATATATTATACTCTATATTTTCATTATTTATAAATCCATTATACTTATATACATTATTACTTACTGTTTCCGAATTTAAACTACTTACTATTGTACTATCACTTATACATCTTTCTTTTGGATCTTCTATCATATATAAATATAATAATAAGTTGTTTCTATATATAAGATTGAATTATATTTATATAATAATATAATATTATTATAAATATTATTTTTAGAAAAATAAAAAATTTATTTCATTTCATTTCATTTCATTTCATTTCATTTCATTTCATTTCATATTCTTGTTTTTATTTCAATATTTTATTAAGTATCTTTCTTCTCTACTGTTTCATTACACATTTCATCAAGTTTATCAACTGAATATCCCTCAAACTCGTCATCATCTTCTTCTTTTTGTTTTTCTGCTTCCTTCTTTTGTCGTTCTTGTTCCATCTTTTGTTTCATCCATGGATCATCATCTTCAAGACCAGCTATTGCTTGAGGAACAATCTCATTTTCTGCTTCTTTTTCTCCTTCTTGATCTTCAGTAATATCTTCTAATTTTTGTTGGTCATTTTTCTTTTGTTTTTCTTTGTTTTCCTTAATATTGTCTTCAATTAGCTCATTCTTACGATTATCGAAAAATTCTTTAGCATGTTGTCTATTTTCAAGATATTTTGACATAAGGGTATTAAGTTCTTCATAAGCATATTGTTGATCAGCAATGTCATCTGGATTAGGGTTAAATAGACACCAAGTACCCAATTGAGCCACATGTATATGGTGATTTGGATCAAGAACACGGAGTTTCTTACATTTCGCTTGTGCCTCTGGGATTGAATCATATGCTCCACGAACCTTAAATCCTCGTCGGGTAGGTTGGAAATCATTTTTTGCATAATATTCCTCTTCAAGGTCATCGGCATTGCGTTTAAAATATTGATATTGTTCGTGGAAATTCTTTGTTGTAAGATAATCATATCGCTGACGGATAGTATTGAAAATCCCCTTGTCATCAACATACTTATTCTCAAGAAATTTAAGTACATCTCCCAATTCAGATAATGTTGAATCCATAAACTTTTCAAACATAAAAGTTTCCTTTTGTTTAAGAATTTCTTCTGGTTCAAGAAAAGATACAAGGTAAAATTTTTGTCCTGTAATTGGTGGGTCTTCATCAAGAAGGTCTCGGTCTTCCACTTTGATGAGATTTTTGTTAATATTTTTTTTTGCTTCTCCCTTTCGTTTTGGTGCCATTTAAACAATGATAATATTTTTAAAATTCTTTAATAATTTTTTATATTATTATATTAATAAATCTTTAAATAAGTAAAAAATATAATTTATAAAAAATAAATAAATAAACTATAACATTAATAATGGAAAGTTTTTTTATTTTAGCTTTAATACCTGGAATATTATATATTTCACAACAACAAAATACATCTAATAATTCTAATCAACTTTCTAATACATATAATAGCAATATTAAAAAAACTACATATATTAAAAGAAAATACATTGGTAAAAAATATTCAAATAAACGATTTTCAAAAACACCTATTATACAAAAAAAAACTAGAATATCATTATATGAAAATGCAAACTCCGGAACACAAACCTCAGCACCAGGTCCTATACCTAGCTCTGTACGAAAACTTGCACAATTTATCGCATCACCACATGTAAAAAAAACAGGACCACTTGTAACAAAAACACCAGCAGCAGCAAAACCACCAGCAGCACCGGCAGCAAAACCACCAGCAGCACCGGCAGCAAAACCACCAGCAGCACCGGCAGCAAAA
>Ga0255766_10003109_pt1 | contig 14552 bp, 22 predicted proteins | sample 071ome_23_FD_179966 | JGI IMG/M metagenome (GOLD analysis project Ga0255766, IMG submission 179966) | Coastal salt marsh microbial communities from the Groves Creek Marsh, Skidaway Island, Georgia - 071403BT metaG (version 2) | ecosystem: Environmental > Aquatic > Marine > Intertidal zone >... | reverse complement strand
GGCATGATCCATACATTGTCAAAATATTTATATGCAATACTGTTAGCACTACAGTTTAGTGCACATCCTCCCATTAGCACAAGATTGCGGCTAGGTAAAACTTTGCTCCAATACCTAAGCAGTTCTCGAAGTATCGTTTCGTATACCTTCTGTGTTGCGGCAGCAATATCGTACATGTCTTGTTTTGTTTTAAGATCATGTCTCCAGCGTCTACAACCTCTATGTAAATTACGATTAAAGTATACTTCTCCTCGATATATGTACTTAATAAAATCATTTAGGATATCATCATACAATCTATTAGGATTACCATAAGCAGCCATACCCATGAGAATATACTCATCTTCGTTGGGTTTAAGACCTACACGTTGTGTCATCGCACTATACCATAATCCTACGCTGTGCGGATATCCTTGACTGTATGCCTTACGCAGTCTGTTTCCTTCAGCCCGCCATACTGTAAGCGTTTCAAACTCTCCAATACTATCAATACAGATAACAGTAGCATTGTCATAAGGGCTTGTAAAATAGCCGGCAGCGGCATGACTATGATGATGATTAGCATACGAAACTGGTGCTTGTATACCGTAATCTTTTAGATACTTTGGTATGTGGTTTTCGTTCCAGCGCCACCCTTGACCTGCTCGAAGTTGTCTTAAGGTTTTCTTAATAGGATTTTCATACCAAATTACTCTATCTGGTTCGCCGTAGTGTGTTGTAGCGTAATCCAGTAAATCTGTATTCAAGTCAGCATCGTTTTTTACACCACTAAATCTTTCTGAGTGGCTTGCAAATACTAATTCTTTTTTGTCAAAAACTGCAAGAGATGCGTCATGACTATTTGCTGATATTCCGTATGTAATCATTTATGTGCAACTTCTAAATAATAAATTTGTTTATCTTTATACATAACTGACTCTGCATAACTGGTAATTTTTAATCCTGCATCTGTTACTATTTTTTCAAAATCTTTCGGAGTAGAACCAAATCCGTTTTCTTGTAAAAGTATTTTGCCATCAGGCCATAGTAGTTTTTTTACGTTATTGTAAAAAGATTTATGCGCAGCCCAGTCTTTATCTACTAATATATCTTCTATATGTTTAAATTGTGTTACATCAAAACCTAAAGAGTTACTTGCAGACTCTACATCTTTCCAGTGTGGAGGATTGCCAACAACTAAATCATATTGAACATCTTTTATATTTTCTAAGGTTGACCCCTGATATATTTCTACTTGTTCTAACTTATTATAATCTCGTGTTTTTTTAAGTTCTGCAATAGCAGGTTCGTACATATCATTAAAAGCAACTTTATCACATAACCCTGTTGCTAAAAAAGAATATCCTATAAAACCAGGACCACTACACCATTCAAGTACACTGTCAACTTTGTTGTACCATTCTTTTACAACCTGCATATATTCTAATGCAAGGAAGTCTCCGCCGCCATTAGTTTCGTTAGTATAAAAAACATCAAGGCCGTTTACTCGCCAAATGTAATCTATCATTTATAAATGAACGGATCTTTTTCTTGCAATTCTTTCATTTTCTTTTTAAATTCTTTTTCTTCTTTATATTTTGTATATGGAGTTTTAAGCCAATTCCAAAATCTCTTTAAGTAAACCATTTCTTTGCTCCTAATCTAATTTTAAGCGGCGATTCTTCTGCCGCCATTGCAATACTGTGCAGTGTGTATAGTCTGCCATAGCGGTATACAGCATCACCTATGTCGTTAACATCTTCTGACCAGTTAGGCATTGCTACAGAATAACCTAATTCAATAGCACGTTCAACTAATTTACTGCCTGCTTTATCTCTATCAGGTACAACAACAATTTGTTTCTGTAATCTATTTAACAGCATTGCTTGTTGATCGCTAATTTCTGATCCGCCTAGTGCACAGCCTTCTACATGTATAGCGTCTATTTGTCCTTCGCATACAATAGCAAACAACTTATTGTGACGCTGTTCGTCTAATCCGTACACAAATCCTGGCTGGACTTCTGTAAGATACTTGGGTTTCTTGTCAGGCACTACTGATCGTCCGGTCCAGCCTACTACCCTACCTTCGTAGTAGAAAGGTACGATTAGTCTGTCACGGTATCCTAGGCTTGGGCTCCAGTAATAATCTGTATCGTCCACGTTTAAATTACGTGCAGCCATGTATTCTAGTATAGCCATACTAAACTTATTAAAGTTTGTTATGTCTGTAATCTTAACAGCATCGTCTGGTAACGGAACAGTATTAAATGTAGGTAGTTGGGCTATTTGTGTTTTTGCCTCAACACCCTCATTCTCTCTCATAACTTCTAGTGCTACCTTGTTGATTACATCGTCAGGTGTTCCTAACCACTGGAACAGTTTACGCATTTTATGAGAAAAGTTTCTGCCTGGTTGCCAAGATGCCTTAAACCCGCAGTTAAAACAATGATAACTTATGCCGCCGTCGGGATTACTTATTAATCCCCCACGTTGTCGAGTATCTGCTGTAGTACCGTTATGATGACAGCACGGAGCATTAAATGATATCCAGCCACTAGGCGTTGTTTTACGCTTTGGCGGCAGATAAGTCATAATTGTATTAGATACTGTACTCATACTAATATTATAACGTATGTAGTACATTCAGTCAAGTAAAAATTAATAGATTTTTCTTAGATTATATCCAACTGGATTAACTGTTTTTATTTCAACAGGGATGCCATTTATATCAACGAACTGAAAATGTGTTGAAGTTATTTTTTTAATAGACTTTGCTTTGTAGATTTTTGGAGCCCAGGTTTCTTTCGTTACGCCATCTGCACTTGTTTCAATATGAGCAGGAAAATAAATTTCTAATTCATATTCTTCTTTTATTAGTTTTAACCACCACTCTCTTATTGCTTTCCACATACTATACTCTCACTAATATTTTTGATACTTTGCTTGCAGGATCAGCATTGCATTTAAATCTAACATAACTAAAGACACCATTATAGTTTACAGGAGTTGGTTCTGTTTCTGAACCTGTAAAAGATACTGTAGCTATGTCAGCCCATTTTGTGCTTTCTCCTATTTGATTATCTAAGGTTGCTTGTACAACTATGTTGCCAGAGTAAGCAGATGTGTAAAATGCAGCAGTGTGCAGAGCTTCATTGCCATTTAGTGCTGGCTGAGCTGAAATAGTTTCAGAAACAAAAATATCACTGTTTACATCAGTTTCTGTAAATGTACTTACTGAATATGTTGGTTGAGGCCCAGGGAAGGCTGTTCCGTCGATAAAAATATTTCCTCGATTATCAAAATGGCTATCAGTGTAAGTTAAAGTTTTTGCGTTATTGCTGTCAAGTAAATAAACGTTATAACTAATATATTGTTGTTTTAGATTTAATAAATCATTTTCTGTAATAGTAACTTGGAATAATCCTTTTACGTTGCTAGAACCATCGCTCAATACTTCTCCATCTTTTTCTAAAACTAAAACATTATTTTCATCAAATGCTACAAACTTAGGTGTGTAAAGGTTTGTATTAATTGGTTTTTGGTCGGCATTCAATAATTTAAATTGAACTACATTATCTATTCCTCTATATATTTTTATTTGTCTTTGATACACTGGTTTATACTCCGTAACGAATCCTGCGTCATTCACAGCAATTTCAATTCTATTTTGAACTAAATATCTAGGTACAAGTTGCATAAAGTATTTATTTGAAATGTTACTAAAAAATATAGAAGAAAATTTTCCATTTATAAGTGTTGTAACTTACGGGGACGAAGAGCATATTGGTATAATAATAAACCAAGACGCCCAGGTCACCTCTATGTACAATTATAATCGCATAAAGTCCGAAGCCGAAAAAAAGCATTTTCTTCTAATGGGAGAAACATGGTGGTGGGAATCTAATCGATTAATACCTATTAATATTTTTTTACGAAACGACATGGATTCATTTAGGTATGCAATTCAAACAATGAACAGCAAAGACGTTACAGTGAAATTTGGACCGGCAGTTAATTTGAATGATCTATCTACTAAAAGAGTAAAACGTCGATCTGTTCAGTTGGTTAGAAAAGGTAAGTAATTAGTTTTTTTGAAAAACAAAAGTTCGAGGGGCAACAAATTTATAATCTTCTAAAGTTTCATCAACTGCTCTTTTAACATCATCTTGATCAATATCGTGTCCTGTTAAAAACCCGCCAGGCCTAACTTTGGACAACCATGTTTCAATGTCTTGTTTTACATCATCGTATCGGTGAGAGCCATCTATGAATACTAAATCTAGTTGATTATCCTCAAACTGTTGAGCAGCACTAATACTTGTTGTATGGATACATTCTAGTTTTTTATTATATTTTTTTGCCATTGTTTTCCATGTTTTAGGAAATTTAACATGATCTATTCCGTAATAATGAGTTACAGTAGGACACTTTGATAAAATCTCTCGAGTAAGATGGCCTGTAAAAATTCCTATTTCTGCAATACTTTGTAACTTTTCTTTGTTAATCAATCTAACAAGTTCGGTCATTCTTGAGTCGTTTCCTACAATGTAATCGTAAAACTCTTGTATGTACTGTTCAGCTTTTTTAGGAAGAACACCTCCTGCATCAAATATTGGCCACACTGTTCTTAAATATTCTGATTTTGCCTCAACACTTACAGGCTCAGATGATTTTATTGCTGTTGGAACACCCGTAGGATTGTCGGGGGTACCCCGTCCTTGAATGGCTCTCTGTCTTAAAATACGATAACCTTTTGTTTGTGGAGGTTTAGGAATACGAGCTTTATAGCCCGATGGATCAACACGATCTTCATTAGGCCTAAATTTGTTAATATCAATATACGTTGGCATTCAATTGTTCTACTAGCAAATTCATATGCACAACACAAGCAACAGCATAAGAAACAGCGTGTGCCTTTTTGAAATAATAGGAACCGTCTTCAGGTTTTGTCCACACTTCCTTGAGTATTGTGTCCCACGACTCGTTGACTAGATGTCGTTTCGCTGGACGTATTATCGCTAGCACTGCTGCTAGTTGTTCTATGTTCTTGGGTTGCAAAATGCGTAGCACGTCTCCGTGATTGTTGAGATGAAAGACGCTGTTGTTGAAATCGTCGTGAAGCAGTAAATCCCATAGTGGCTCCTTATTCATTAGTTCTGTGAGATGGTGTTCGTCTCTAATATCTTTGTATATTGAAACGTTGAGAAAGTCTAGTTTAAAATAGCCGCGTTCTTCTGCGGTCTTGTGTTCTATTGTGCTGAGATTATCAATCGGATTATGAGGAATTTCTGTAACATATACACCAGTGTTGTGTTTCTTATCACTGTCTAGTTTTGCAACACGATGTTGTATTTTATTTAATATTACATTTCTATCTGCAAAATCTATGTCAATATCTGGCATTATAAATTACTCTCTTTTGCAACGTCTTTTACTAGTTGCACGTCTTTGGGTTGTCTATTAAATCGCATAGCCCAATGTTCAGGGTTCATTATGTGATATACTATACTTAGTTGTTCTTCATTAAGTTGATTAAGTAATTGCTTTCCGCTTTTGCAATTTAAAATTAACCAAGGTGATATTTTACCATCTTTAATATGCCATACTGCTCTGTTCAATGATACGTGTTGAAAGTAGTGATTCCAAGGAGCAGGAGGATTTTCTTCTGCCCATTCCATCATAGTCATTATACTGCGTTCAAGTGCTGTTTCTACACCTTCTTTACGTATTAATTCAATAGCATATTTTTCATACATTTCTTCTCTACACCAGTGATCTAATTTTACGCCACTAGTTACTACATGATTGATATACTTCTCAGGATATAAGGGCCGCACGTTACTAATAAAACTGCCAAACTTAACAAAAGCGTTATAGTACGGAGATTTGCAAAATTCATCATATGTTTTTTCCTTTTTTGCTCCTGCACTTAATTTATAAAATTGGTTAAATGCATAAAAGCCTAATTGTACTCGTTTTTCATTTTTTTGTAGGTGTCGTCTTTTTTGTTCGCAAACGTGTACTGATAAAGTTTTTTCCTTAGTGTAACCAGTACCACAGTACTCACATACATAAGGCTTTTCAGATTGCGTTTTCGAAACCATGTTCTTCAGCCAGTTTTTTGAGTTCTTTTGTTGTAGATATTCTAGCAAGTAATTCTACCTCATCTTGTTTCATATTAGGAAATAGTTTTTCTAAAAATTTAACTGCCTTGCTATTGCTTTTATTTTTTTGTTTCAAACCGATCCATTGATGTTTTCTAATATTACTTTTAGCATCACGTGTCGCACATAATAATTGCCATTGTAGTTGCGGATGTCTTGTTCCTAGTTCATTCCAGTTTTTATTATAATATTCGTTTGTTAAAATAACAGCAAGTTCTTGTGCATCTCTGTTGCCTAAAACAGAACTAGCATATCTATTAAGCAACCAAAAATTTACACATTTCTTTTGCTCGTCGGTTAATTCCTTCCATACGGATTTTGCATTTTCATCAATGCAAGCGAGTATTACTTTTAAAGGCAGTTTATCACTCATACTTTATTATACAAGATTGTACTAGAGCTGTCAAGTACTATGTTCGTTTGTTAATATTGACTTCTGATGTTAGTTCGCCGATTTTTTTGTATGCTTTATATTTTGCTTCTTCTAATATACGCACTTCGTTACGCAACATTTTATTTTCTTCTTCTAACGCACGACATTGCTTGTTAAGATCAATAAGTTGTCTACGAAGTTGTTCTTCTAAAGTGTCGTTAAGGGTTATATAATCGTCGTTCATCGTTTTCCCATTAGTCTAAGATTAAGAACAAAATTTTCAACTAACAGTTTAACAATAATTGCACGACTTGTCAAATCTTCTAAGTCCATTTCGAGAACATGAGCAGCCATCATAATATACGCTTGTTCTTCTGAAATATTTAAATCTCCCCAATCAATTGGGTCAAATTCTGCACCTTCCTTTGCAAGTATTACAAGATTACGAATTGCTTCGTCATCTATTTCAAACATATTAGTCATTATTATCCTTAACTAAGTAATAAGTATTTACTAGTTTTTCCATAAGACTCTTTAAAGTTAGATTAGCTTCGGCTTTTACACACAAATCTTCCCATTCAGAATACGATAAAAATTTTCCAGTTGCTTTTGCTATACCTACCGGGTCGCCACCGACAATCCATCTAGGTATAGTATTATGAGGAGCATCTCTATACTTTGCATACACAACACCGTTGGCTCTTTCGTATATAAGAGCTTGACCTGGAATTAATTTATTTGGTTGGTTGGCCAATAGTGCGTCTCCATATATCGTCGTGATTAAACTCAGCCCAATAAAGTTCAAATGCAACGCCATCTTCAACACCTTCAAATTGATGAAACTTTCCTGGCTTAACTTGTGTAAAGTCACCTGGCTCTAGTATAGTTTCATCTACAAGACCTGTTTGTTCTTCGTCTTGCCAAACACGCACAATCATTTTTCCTGACTCTACAAAAAAGCCATTCCATTTAAATTTATGCATATGTTCGCTGCACTGATATCCTTTTTTATATTCAATGCGATGAAACTCTAATACACCATTTGCATGGATCAGTTCTGTTTGACCCCATATTTTTCCTGCTTTCATTTTTCGGTCCTTCTAAAATAATTTTGAGTAATCTATACACTCACTTTGTCTACTAATGTCTTTTACAAAATATGCACATGGCGGTTCCGGAGTATTATTTAACGGCACTGTTAATAGCTGTCCGTTTTTTAATTTAGGAAAATACCATTTAACATCGTTGTAAAAATTTAATATTTTTATGTCCTGGAAATCAGTTTTAAACCCTGTTAAAGGATTAAAGACAAAGGCTTCAAAGCCTCTATCATTTAAACTAGTTAACGGAAGTACTTCTAGATCTAAGCCGCTATAATGATCTCCAACCACAACACTCCAATCTAACGGCATTGTGATTTCTTTCCCACCAATATCTAGTACCATTGCTGGTGCTGAAAAACTTTCTAAAAAGACTAAAGGTATGAAAAAGAAATCTGGGTTACTTGGATCTGAATTATCTAAAACACTAAATCTTACATCATCTTCTAATTGTTCTGGTAAGTCTTCTAGCATAAAACATCTATTTTCTAAAGTTAATATTCTCATTTTAATTCCAATCTATTTTTTCTATTGTAAAGGGATATTGTGCTTCTTTATAGAATTTTTTTCTTTGTGTTAAATGTCGCTTTGCAAATTTGCACGTTGAAGTTATATCCCAAATTTGCACAAAGTCTTTGTCCTTTGCCTTTCTTACGCCTCTGCCTATACTTTGTATTACTCTAACAAATGATTTGCCGGGTTCTATGAGAACCAAGTTAAATATTCTAGGTATATTGATACCAACAGCAGCAACGCCGTAAGTAGCAATAACCACGTGGTTGGTTCCTTCGTTGATTTCGTCATATGCTTCTTTTCTGTCCTTGAGTTTTACATCTCCTTTTACAAAAACACTACCTGGTATAAGTTCTTGTAATTTTTCGCCTGCACTAATTCTGTCTACTAGAATTAGAGTATTGCCTGTTTCCTTTACTCCATTTAAAAGTTTGCCTATGTATTCTATTCTTGCATCATCAGTTACTAGATACTTTAGTTCTGATTGATAATCTCTATGTTCTACCACATCCATTAACTGACAAATGTTAACATGACACTGTGACAGAACTCCTTTGTCTTGTAGTTCTTTTGCAGTAATGTTACCTATTACAGGTCCTAAACTTGCATGGATACTTTCAAACTCAAATGCCTCTTTGGGTACAGTACCAGTTAGTCCCCACCGTATCGGAGCATTACGTAGGTTGCGTGTAAGCAAGTTTTTAAGTACTTCTGCTTTTGCTTGATGTACTTCGTCAACAATAATTGTGCTTACACCTTCTAGGAACTCTGCTAGACTTAGTACGTCTTCGTAGTTTTTACTTTTCTTGTCTAAAATATTTAGACTTTGCCAAGTACATATTGTATGAGTCTTGCCTATTTCTTTTCTATCACCAAAGTATACTCCTACATCAAGTCCACAGTTAAGGTAATCCTCTTCGGTTTGTGTCACAAGAGATTTATTAGGTACAATAACAAGGCTACGCCCATAAGGTTCTGTGATATGACTTAGTGTTGCTGTGGTAATTGTCTTACCTGCGCCAGTTGCAATTTCTTGCAGGCTTTGCGGGTGCTTTAAAAAGTTGTTAATTGCTTCTACTTGATAATCTCGCAGAATGATTTCTTCGCCTTCTGCCGGATGCCCCTTGGGCCATACAACGCCTTGATCAGCCCAGTAGCGTTCTGTAATAGTTGGAAAATCTAATTTTATTGGATCTCTTTTATCTTCAATATCAGTAATTTCAACTCCGCTTTTATTTAAAATATCGCAGATTACATCAAGATGATTTACGTAGCCAGTGCCGCCAATACCAAAGAACGCAACTTTGCCGTCCCAGCGACCTAGTTTGTACTGGGGCATATATCGTGCATAAGGAACTTCAAACTTTAATGCGTTTGAAAGTTTGCGCCTTATGTCAACAGGAAGGCCTTCAAGTTTTACATTTACTTCGTCTTCAACTATTATTCTACAACTGGTCATAGTTCCTCAAGAGCATCATTATACCCATAAGTTGTTCTGTTATACTTAAACATTGCACTAGGCTGATTATCATAATGTATAATCAAGTCTGAGTTTAAAGTGAACTTACTTACTTTATCAGTTAACCTAAAACTGTCGCACAACACGACTGCACTAGGAATCCAATTTTCTTTTATTAAAGGTTTTGGTACATTACTTCTACTAATATACACTATTTTTGTATTTTCTGCAACCGGATTATTTAAATTTGTTTCTTGTACAAACGTATTGAAAATTTTACCTTCATTAGATGCATTATCTAATCTAAAAAGCACACTTACGTCTTTGTTGCTTACAAAATTATTAAAACTTTGGTAAAACAGATTCAAATGGTCAAATGGAATGTTTGTTTCGTCTATTAGAATTGCAAGGGGGAATCTATCAAGTTCTGCTAAACTAAATGCTAATTCATCAATTTTCCATGACTGAGGTTTTATCAAAATGTTTGCTTTGTTTCTGTGAATAATTTTCCTAGTAAGCACAGACAAATCCTTTTCGCTTTCTATAAGGTCATTTGAATCTAAATATTCTAAACCTAAAAGTTTTTGTCTATCTTTAAACATATAAAGATTTGCAATGTTTGGATTTCCGTAATTAGATTGCATATAATCTAAAGAACTTTGTATTATATTTTTAAATTGTAAATTATAAATTCCAGGAATAAAATTATCTTGATTGTCTACAATTTCTTTGAGAGCTTTATAATACGACAATAATTTTTCTTCTATTTCAAATTCTTTGTTTATGAAAGTATCTATTATATAAAATGCTGTAACTTCATTTAAATGAAATCTATGACTGTGTGTTGTGTGTTTATCATATCGATAAATATTTCCTAATTTCTTAGAACACTCCTCTTTTATCTTTTCTAATTGAAGAATAGTTTTTTTATTAAAAGGAAATCTTATTTCAATCCATAATTGGTCGTTTGTTTGACCTTCAACAATCTTAATATATTTTGATCTATCTATCGAACGAAGAGGTAATCTAGTTAAACCTTGAACAGCGTTATCTATTCGAAGGCCAGCATCTTGAAACTGATCACTATAATTTGTTACTTTAGCTATAGATAACTCTAACTGCCTATCTGTTAAAGCCGTACCTTTAAAAACTTGTTTGGCTATCGATCTAAGCAAAGACACGTCTGAGTCTGCTATTACAAATTTATAGTTATTGGTAGTATCTTGAAAGCCAACAAGAAATTCTAGGCAGTCTTCAACTGTTAGATTATCTACATTCATAAAATAATTATACTAGAAAAATACTATAAAGTCAAGTATTTTAACGGCATTCCTTGCTCTAACTCAGACAATGTATATTCTGTATATGCATAGTCGTTTAACCACTGCGTCCTGTCTGGCGTTATTGGATTTGTTATAGTTTCAAAACTTTTATTTGCTACGTCATATGCTAAACTGTCAGGGCCTGTAAAAACAGGAGTTCCTTTAATTACTGCTTGACAAGCAGGATTACTATTCCAGTTCACTACTGCTGAATATCTGTTTGGTTCGTAGTTAAAGTCGTCGTATGTACCTTGTAACTTTCTCGGTGTTTCTTTTATAACATTATCCATTGCTGGTATACTAAATGGAAATCGAGGGTGAGGACGCACAATAATCTGCTTATTAGTGTATTTCCTTATTTCTTTTATTGTTGATACTATCCAATTAGACATCGAGTCCATTCCGGACCATTGTTCACTTTTTTCGTGCTGTCCGCATATTAAAATTGGTCCATTGTTTTTCTCCCAAGGTTGCAATTTTAAACCAAGTGATTTTGCTCGGTCGCCATTATTGCCTTGGGGTACAAAGATTCCTTTTCGATTTATTCCGTTTAGGCCAACCTTCCAAGTTGTACCTCTCTTTATTCCGCCAACTTCTAGTACTATTATATTTTTGCCTAAAGCCTGAAATTTTTGCCAAACAGCTCTGTTGCCAGACATTCTACCGTTCCATAATACACTCCATATTACAGCAACATCGGCAGACATATCATTTTCTACCACAGTATAGTCATTTAATTGGCAGCCTTTTTTAAATGCATCAAATACTGGTTTACTATTTAAAGCGCCAAACTTTGTAAAAAAACTTAATTTCATATGTAAATACTTCTGTATAGCATATTTAACAGAGGTTCTAAATGTCAGACATAACTGTGGTAACAACTTTTCATCAACCAGGGCTGGAATTATACGGTCAAAGATTTATTGATAGTTTTGAGCAAAATGTAGCAAAACGTATAAAGATGGTTGTCTACGCAGAAGATTGCAATCCTAGTAATCCTGATCCAGAACAAATAACAATCTTAAACGCAAAGGATGCTTTACCTAAGTTGAATGCATTTAAAGAAAGATGGAAGGATGTACCAAAAGCAAATGGCAAATGCCCTCCTGAAATTAAAGCACGTAGACCAAGAGATTGGAATAAAGAATTTAAATGGGACGCTGTTCGATTTGCAAATAAAGTATATGCAGTCTTCGATGCTTGGGAGAAAAACTCAGGATGGATAGTTTGGATGGACGCAGATATATTTGTTCATTCGCCTGTGAATTTAAAAACCTGGAGAGGACTCTTACCAGAAAACAAATATATTACATACGTCGGCAGAGGCAAAGGATCACAAACATGGCCAGAGTGTGGGTTTTATGGTTTAAACAAAAATCATCCGGTAGCTCACACGTTTATGGAAGATTTTGAGCGTATGTATGAAAAAGCCGAAGACGGCATTTTTAAACTACAAGAGTGGCACGACAGTTATGTATTCGGAGAAGTTTTAAAAAAATACAAACAGTTTAACGCAGAGTATGACTACAGTGCCGAAATGTATCTTAAAGAGGCAAAAACAGGCGGAGGCGGACATCCGTTTATAAATTGCGTACTAGGAAAATATTTCGATCATATGAAAGGTGCTAGAAAAAATGAAGGTAGAAGTAAACAATCGGATTTGCAAGTTACACGGACTGAGGAATACTGGAGAAATAAATGAACATAGCAGTTAGCTAGTTAAAATTCTGTCTTTTAAACCTGCCTTAAAATGAGTAACATATTTTTTAATAATGCTTCTTTTCATTGGAGTTTTATGTTTGCCAGGATTTAAATTATTAATCTTATAACCGTTAGCTTCCATTTTCTCAACTGTTTTTCCATAAATTTCGCCATCGTAAAATCTTCGCAGTCCATCATTTTTATCGTTATGGTAGATGTCTGTATACGTATTTTTAAAATCTTCGAAACCTTTATGCGTTTTGTTTAGCATAAAAAATCCAGTTTCACAACTATGATAGTTAATATTATTTTTTGTATGCCATACACTAAAATGTGTACTAAGAGTATCATCTGGTAGTAATCGATTTAAAAAATCAACAGGTATACTTTGTTCTATTACTACGTCAGCATCGAGCCAGATGATCTTTTTAGCTTTAATATTATTCATAGCATCTATAATACTAAACCCTTTTTTTGCAAAAGTTTTTACTCTTTTGTTTTGATGTCTGTTTTGGAATTGGTCGTATTCAGGTCCAAGATCCCACCCCATATAATTTATCCAACTTTCGTTTATTGTAAAGTTATCTTCATTATACAAATATAAAGGCATTACGCCCTGCCAATATCTTTTGTAGCTACTGATCATATGCTTACCGCATCGTTCGTAATAGTCTTTACTCATACTTGTAAAAGCAACAAAATTTAACATACATAATCCTTTATAATGTTAAATGCTGTACCGTTTTGCAAGTCAATAAAATTAAAGTGACTCATAGATATTTTTTCAATCCAGTCTTGTCTCTCCGGACGAATAGGATTATCAATCATACTTAAATCTGTATTACACACATCAAATGCTTGACTTATTTTTGGATTTGGGTCAGTTACAAAAACAGGTATACCTTCAATGGCTGCTGCTACACCGGGACTAGAATTATAAGTTATCACCGCCCAGCATTTATGAAAATCTTCTAGTATTGATTGGTTAGTTGATATTTTTACATTAGGATAATTTAATCTAAGATATTCTTTTGCTTTTTTATCTCCTGGATGAGCTCTAACTACAATTTGTCTTGTAGTATACTGTTGTAAAGTTTCTATAGTCTTTTTACACCAATCCATAACATTTACCGAACCCATGCTCCAGCCACCGTTACGCTGTAAACAAATTAAAATGTGTTTTCCTTTGTTAGTCCAAGGCTGTAAATCTATGTTAAGATCTTTTTTAATTTTTTGCCAACGGAGAGGATCCACACGATCTGTAAAATAATTTCCTGTTGTTGGAAAGACATCGTTTAGACTAAATCTTAAATACGTGTTTAAATTTTTTGGGTCTCGATACAAAAATAAATTACTATCAATTGCAAGAGTGTGTTTTTGTATTTTTTTCTGTTGCTCAATGATTTGTCTGCGAAACATCAAATGAGGAGTACGGCCACTATTAGCGTGAACCCATCCTTGCATTACAGCAAGGTCACAAGGCTCCCATGTCGGAGTTCTTACCTGTTGACAATCGGAACAATCTCTTGCTCCATAATAAAAATTATCTAATACCAGTTCTTTTTCTTTATTAGTATTTCTAGCTGGTATGCCTGCATAGAAAATTCTAATTTTCATTGTCAAATTTCTCTTTTAATTTTCGTTTATTTTCTTTGTTTATCCAATGTTTAAAATAATGCCGAAATCTTGTGTTTAAAAGAGCATCAACATTTTCACAAGGCTTTGTTACCAAATTATGATAACCTCTTTTTTCGGCAAGTCTGCCTAATACTTGTGCATCGTAAGGACGCCATAATTGAGACATTTCTTCTTTGTTTTTCCATAATTTTTCATATTGGTTTATAAACAAATTTAATTTTGGATGCTCTTGATTAAACATTACTAAACCAGTTTCCCATCGATCGTCTACCCAGTCACTACTTTTCATTAATTACACTGC
>Ga0255766_10003108_pt1 | contig 14552 bp, 13 predicted proteins | sample 071ome_23_FD_179966 | JGI IMG/M metagenome (GOLD analysis project Ga0255766, IMG submission 179966) | Coastal salt marsh microbial communities from the Groves Creek Marsh, Skidaway Island, Georgia - 071403BT metaG (version 2) | ecosystem: Environmental > Aquatic > Marine > Intertidal zone >... | reverse complement strand
GGGCGCTGAGTCTCGACGAGATCGGCTCTTCCACGATTCAATCCCGAGCCCTGGCGGGTTTGGCAAATGGAACCGTGATTTTTTGTATGCCCGGATCGACCGGGGCCTGCCGCACGGCGTGGGAGGGGGTGATTCGGGATCAGCTCGACAGCGAGCATCGGCCGTGTAACTTTGTTGGGGTGTTGCGGGGGCACTAAGACATGTCATTAACCCCTCTGGCGGACGCGCTCGAGATCATCCTTGATTCGGTCGACCGAGTTCCCAATGCCGAGCCAGTGGGGCTCGAGGTGGCGCTCAATCGATATGTCGCCGAAGCGGTTGTTGCGCCCTGCGCGGTGCCGCCGGCCGATAACAGCGCCATGGACGGTTACGCCGTCTGTAGCACTGACGTCCCCGGCCTGTTGCCAGTCAGCCAACGTATTCCCGCGGGTCAGCCGCCGCTGGCTTTGGCGCCTGGAACGACAGCACGTATCTTTACCGGTGCCGAAATCCCCCCCGGGGCAGATGCCGTCATCCCTCAGGAGGACGCAGAGGCGACCGCCGCTGGCGTGCGCTTGCCATCCGCGAGTGAGGGACAGCATATCAGGCGCCAAGGCGACGATATTCGACCGGGTGACTGTTTGGTGCAACGAGGGCAGTGTTTGCGGCCACAGGATGTTGGCTTGCTCGCCTCGGTCGGTATTAACACGGTATCGGTCTACCGCCCCTTGCGTGTGGCAATACTCACCACTGGCGATGAGTTGCGTGATCCCGGTAAGGGTGAACTCGACCCTGGGCAAATCTTCAACAGTAACCGGTTTGTACTGGCGCATCAGGTTCAGGCGCTTGGCTTTGAGGTGACGGAGAACCGTCATGTTCCCGATGTCCCGGCCACAATTGCGGCAGCGTTGCAAAGTGCTGCTTCGAGCGCCGATTGCATCGTGACGGCCGGCGGTGTGTCGGTAGGAGAGGAGGATCATGTCCGGGGAGAGATCGAGAAGCAGGGTACCCTGTCGATCTGGCGCCTGGCGATTAAGCCGGGTAAGCCACTGGCATTTGGTGAAGTGCAGGGCACTCCCATATTTGGGTTGCCCGGCAATCCGGTCTCGGCTTGGATCACTTTTGCGCTGGTTGCAAGACCATGGCTGGTGAAGCGTCAGGGTGGGATGCTCCCAGTGGTGCCGCGTTTTCCGGTGCAGGCTCGCTTTACTATCGCGCGACCGGGCTCGCGAGAGGAGTTCTTGCGCGTGCGTCTGGTGGGCCAGGGGCTGGAAATGAGGGCGGAGTTAACAGGTAGTCAAAGCTCTGGCGTACTGACCAGCTTGAGTGCAGCCGATGGTCTGGCGGTGCTGCCCGCGGGTGCAACCGTGACACCGGGAGATTGGGTCGAGGTGATTCCCTTAAGCGCGCTGTGGCAACCGGGATTCGGCTAGCCTCAGGCCCGATACCGTCTAAAGATCAACGTAGCGTTGGTCCCACCAAAGCCAAAGCTGTTGGACATCACCTGCTCCAACTGTGCGTTATCCGAGCGTTCCCGGACAATCGGCATACCCGCGGCGCCTTCGTCCAAGGTATCGATATTGGCCGAGGCGGCGACGAAATCATTACCCAGCATTAAAAGAGAATAGATAGCTTCCTGAACGCCTGCCGCACCCAGTGAATGGCCGGAAAGTGATTTGGTGGAGCCAATCATCGGCGCGTCGTCGCCAAACACCGTACGCATGGCGTTGAGTTCCTGAATATCTCCCGCAGGGGTACTGGTGCCATGGGCGTTAATATAGTCGATACGACCCTCGAGCCCGTGCATGGCTTGTTGCATACACCGTATTGCGCCCTCTCCAGACGGTGCCACCATGTCATAGCCATCCGACGTCGCTCCATAGCCCACCAATTCAGCCAGGATCGGGGCGCCTCTCGCTTGGGCGTGACTCAAAGATTCCAGCACTAACATACCGCCGCCGCCGGCGATTACGAAGCCATCACGATCTGCGTCATAGGCTCGAGAGGCCCGCTCGGGGGTCTCGTTATATTGGGTCGACAGTGCACCCATGGCGTCGAAGAGCGCGCTCATTGTCCAGTGCAATTCCTCGCCACCGCCCGCAAACACCACATCCTGCTTACCGAGCTGGATGAGTTCCATGGCGTGTCCGATACAGTGAGCGCTGGTGGAGCATGCTGAGGAGATGGAGTAGTTCACGCCCTTGATCTGAAAAGGCGTTGCGAGGCAGGCAGATACGGTGCTGCCCATGGTCTGGGTAACCCGGTAGGGTCCCACCCGTCGGATACCGCGGTCTCGCAATATGTCAGCTGCCTCGACCTGATTAGACGAGGAGGCACCGCCTGAGCCCGCCACGATACCCGTGCGAGGATGTGATACCTGTTGCGCCGTCAGTCCAGACTGGGTGATGGCTTGCTGCAGGCTGAGGTAGGCGTAGCCCGCCGCATCCCCCATGAATCGCCACTGTTTTCGATCAATATGTTCGGCCAGATCAATTTGGGGTATGCCCGCAACGTGCGAGCGCATACCGGCTTCAATGTGGGCTTGGCAGGTTGCGATGCCTGACCTTCCCTCAAATAGAGCCGCTTTTACCGTTGGCGCGTCATTACCCAAGCAGGAAATGATGCCCATCCCGGTGACGACAACGCGCTCTAGCATCAGAATGACTCCGTATTTTGAAAGAGTCCGACCCGCAGATCGGTGGCGGTATAAATAACTTCGCCGTCAACGGACACCGAGCCATCGGCAATACCCATCACCAGCTTTCGTTCAATCACGCGTCTCATCTGGATGTGGTAGCGCACTAGCGAGTGGTTTGGCAGGATCTGCCCGGTGAATTTGACCTCGCCGGAGCCCAGTGCGCGCCCGCGCCCGGGATTACCGCGCCAGCCAAGGAAAAAACCGACCAGTTGCCACATCGCGTCGAGTCCCAGGCACCCGGGCATCACCGGGTCGCCCGGGAAGTGGCAGGCGAAAAACCATAAGTCGGGATGGATATCCAGTTCTGCTATGAGCTCTCCCTTGCCTGCCGACCCGCCCTCGGAGCTGATGTGGGTGATGCGGTCGACCATCAGCATGTTGTCTACCGGCAGTTGGGCATTGCCGGGCCCAAAGAGCTCGCCCAACCCGCAGGCTACCAAGTCAGCCTTGTCGTATTGGGCTTGGGGGACAAAGGTCGAGCGTTCAGTCATGCCTTGGGTTTCCATCGGGGATAGGGTGGTGTAAAGCGGGGCGCGAGGGCCTGATGACACCGCCTCGGTCTGGGGCCGCAATTGTAGTGCAATGCCCCAGCAGGATCCAGATGGCAGTGGCCAGGCGCGAGGTGCACAAAAATCGTTCTGAATGCTGATCCCGCGTTGAGCTCCAGAGGTGAAAACCCACTCTGTATCCAGTAGCATCGCGCCCCTATCCAGAATGATTGAGTCCTATGATAGTCCCCGTTATGCTCTCTGGCGGTGTTGGCAGTCGCCTCTGGCCCGTGTCCCGGGCGGCGCGACCCAAGCAGTTTTTGCCCTTGGGCGGTGAGGGGTCGATGTTGCAAGAGACCCTGCGGCGCCTCAGCGGTCTCGAGTGCCGCCCGCCCATGGTGGTGTGCAATGCTGAGCACCGCTTCATGGTCGCTGAGCAGCTGCGCGGAGAGTCCATGGCTCCCCCCGAGATCATCCTCGAGCCTGCGGGGCGCAATACCGCGCCCGCCATTGCACTGGCAGCGCTTCAGGCCAGCCAGCACGATCCCCAGTCCCTGTTGTTGGTATTACCCGCAGATCACCACATCGTTGAGCCCATAAAGTTCTGCGACGCTGTTCTCCGCGCCGCCTCCGAGGCGCGAGAGGGCCGTCTGATGACCTTCGGCGTGGTGCCCACGCGGGCAGAGACCGGTTATGGCTATGTTCGCACTGGAGACAGCCTCGCCACGGGGCTTTATGATCTGGCAGAGTTTGTTGAAAAACCTGATATCGCCACGGCCGAGTCTTACCTTGCTGCGGGCACCTACTTTTGGAACAGTGGGATGTTCCTGTTTAGAGCAGATCGGTATCTTGATGAGCTGGCTTTGCACCAGCCGGAGATGTTGGCCGCGTGCGAGCGTGCCATGGCGGCCGCGACTCAGGATCTGGATTTTATCCGGCCTGATGAGGCCGCCTTTCTCGCCTCCCCGGCAGACAGCATCGACTATGCCGTGATGGAAAAAACAACCCACGGCGGCGTCGCGGTACTTGATTGCGGATGGAGTGATGTCGGCGCTTGGGCGGCGCTGTGGGAGTTGGGGCAGGGAGATGAACAGGGCAACGTCACCCGGGGTGATGTGGTGTTGCAGGACGCCCAGGGTAGCTATGTTCACAGCGAGAGTCGCTTGGTGACCGCCCTCGGTATTGAAGACCTTGTGATTGTGGAAACGCCCGACGCAGTGATGGTCAGTCCCAAGCAGCGGGTTCAGGACATCAAACAGCTGGTGGATACCCTAAGCCGGGCGGAGCGCTCTGAAGCGACCGTCCACCAGCGGGTTTTCAGGCCCTGGGGGGCTTACGAATCGTTGGTTGTGGGAGAGCATTTTCAGGTCAAGCGCCTTACCGTCAATCCCGGACAAACACTGTCACTGCAGTTACACCACAAGCGCGCTGAGCACTGGGTGGTGGTGTCCGGTGTGGCGGATATTGTCCGGGGCGAGGAGCACCTGACATTGGGCCCTGACGAATCCACCTATATACCCCTTGGTATGAAGCACCGCTTGGCCAATCGTGGCGAGGCACCGCTCGAAGTGATTGAAGTCCAGTCCGGGTCGTATCTGGGTGAAGATGATATCGTGCGATTTGACGACGTTTACGGCAGGGAGGATTCCGCTTCATGATCAAAAAATGCCTGTTTCCGGTAGCGGGGTATGGCACGCGGTTCCTGCCCGCCACCAAGAGTATGCCGAAGGAAATGCTACCGATCGTCAATAAACCCCTCGTGCAGTATGGCGTTGAAGAAGCCATCGAGGCGGGCATGCTGAACTGTGCATTGGTAACCGGTCGAGGCAAGCGAGCCATCGCAGACCATTTTGATATTAGTTACGAACTCGAGCATCAGATCGCTGGCTCCGCCAAGGAGCAATACCTGACGGGTATTCGTGATGTGATCGAGCGTGGCGTGTTCACCATGGTGCGCCAACGCGCGATGTTGGGTTTGGGGCACGCCATTCTGACAGGCGAACCGTTGATCGGTGATCAACCCTTCGGCGTGGTGCTATCCGATGACCTGTGCCTGAATGGCAGTGGCCCGGGCGTACTGGCCCAAATGGCTGCACTTTACGAGGAGTTTCAGTGCTCCATCGTCGCGGTACAGGAAGTGCCCATGACAGATATCCACCAGTACGGCGTCGTGGCGGGGACGCCGGAACGCGACGGTTTGACCCGCGTTACGGCGATGGTCGAGAAGCCGCCGCGGGAGGAGGCGCCCTCGAATCTTGCGGTCATCGGCCGATACATTCTTACCCCCGATATCTTCGACATTATCCGCAGCACGCCTCCCGGTCGGAATGGCGAGGTGCAATTGACTGACGCCCTGCAAGTGCAGGCCAGTGAGGGGCGTGTGCTCGCTTACCGGTTCCAAGGGCAACGTTTTGACTGCGGTAGCGTACCGGGATTTGTAGAGGCGACTCAGCACGTTTACGAGCATTACTACGGCCGCGACCAATGACTGACAGCCTCGATTGTTTCAAGGCCTACGATGTGCGTGGCCGCATTCCGGATCAGTTGAATGAGGATGTTGCCTATCGCATCGGTCGAGCCTACGCGGAGGTCATCCAGCCGGGCACCGTCGTGGTGGGGCACGACATACGCCTCACCAGCGAGTCTATCAAGCAGGCGCTGACCGACGGCCTCAGAACGCAGGGCGTGTCAGTACAGGACATCGGGCTGTGCGGAACCGAAGAGATTTATTTCGCGACGTCACACTTGGGCGTTGGTGGTGGCATCGTTGTGACCGCCAGCCACAACCCCAAGGACTACAACGGTATGAAATTTGTCAGGGAGGATTCGCGTCCCATCTCGGGCGATTCGGGGTTAGCGGATATTCGTGCGCTCGCCGAGCAAAATGCGTTTGAGCCCGCCCCAGCACGGGGGGGCTACCAAACGGTCGATACCCGGGCGGCATACGTGCAGCACCTGCTCTCGTATGTCGATTTTTCAGCCCTGGCCCCGCTAAAGATTGTCTGTACGGCGGGTAATGGTGGCGCAGGTGCTGTGATTGATGCGCTGGAATCGCATCTGCCTTTTACCTTTATCAAAGTGCATCACGAGCCCGATGGTGAATTTCCCAATGGCGTGCCGAACCCGCTGTTGGTGGAAAATCGCGCGGTGACTGCGGAGCGTGTGGTCGCTGAGGGTGCCGACCTGGGTATCGCTTGGGACGGAGATTTCGACCGCTGCTTTTTCTTCGATAGCGCTGGTCATTTTATCGAAGGCTATTACATTGTGGGCTTGCTGGCCGAGGCGTTTTTGTCTCGCCTTGGGCCTCAAAAAATCGTTCACGACCCTCGCCTGACATGGAATACGCAGGATATCGCCCGCGCCGGTGGCGGCGAGCCAGTGCTGAGTAAAACGGGCCACGCGTTTATCAAGGAACGCATGCGCGAGGTAGATGCGGTTTACGGGGGCGAGATGTCGGCCCACCATTATTTTCGTGACTTTGCTTATTGCGACAGTGGCATGATCCCGTGGCTGTTGATTGCCGGGTTGATGTCACAAACAGAGCAGCCGCTCTCTGCATTGGTTGCAGCCAGAGAAAGCGCCTTTCCCTGCTCAGGGGAAATCAATCGACAGGTCGCCGATCCTGCTGCCCTGCTGTCGGCCGTCGAGTCACGCTATGGCGAGCAAGCGTCGTCGATCGAAAAGCTGGATGGATTGGGGATGGAGTTTGCTGATTGGCGTTTTAACCTGCGCATGTCCAACACCGAGCCCGTGGTTCGGCTCAATGTCGAGGCCCGGGGCGATCAGGCCTTGATGGAGGCAAAGACTGAGGAACTCTTGTCCTTGATCGACGCCTGATCAGGGCTCGGGATTGGCGTCTCGCCAGGCTTTTACGGCATTCAAGGTAGCGGGGTCGGCATCTACCAAAACCGCGTCGTCACGCAGAAGCGCCTGCATTTCAGCGGCGATCTCTTTGCCGAGTTCGACGCCCCACTGGTCGAAGGAATTAATGCCCAGTAGCACGCCCAGAAAGAAGGTTTTGTGCTCAAAAGCGGCGATCAGCCCCCCCAGACACTCCGGTGATACGCTGCTCATGGTGATCAGCGAATGACTATGATTGCCCGGTAACTCGAATTGGCGGCTGGCTTCTGCCGAAAAGCCGCGTTCAGCGCCGAGTCGACGGGCGTCATCGCTGGGTCGACCCACCATCAAGGCACGGCTTTGCGCCAAAGCATGCCCAGCGAGCGCGCGCCGCGCATCAGGGTCTCCTTCCCCGGATGAGAGGGGCAAAATAATGTCCGCGGTAAAAGCTCGCGTGCCCTGGTGCAACAGCTGGTAGTAGGAGTGCTGCCCGATCGTGCCGGCTGAACCCCAGAGCACCGGCGCCGTATGATGCGTGAGTGGTTGCCCTTCCGGCGTTACGCGTTTGCCGTTACTTTCCATCGTGAGTTGTTGCAAAAAGTCGGGGAGTCGTGCCAGCCTTTGCGCGTAGGGCAAAACCGCGTGGGTATCGGTTTTAAGGTAATGGGTTTGCCACAGCTCGAGAAGTGCCATCATCATCGGTAGATTGTCGGCTGGCGGCGCCTCTGCCGTGTGCTCGTCCATGGAGCGGGCGCCCTCCAAAAGGCGGGAAAACGCTGACCAACCCAGGGCCAATGGGATGGAAATACCGATCGCTGACCACAGAGAGTAACGTCCTCCCACCCAGTCCCAGATCGGGAAGCACCGCTCGGGCCAGACGTTCCACTCTCCCGCGCGCGCGACCTGCGTGGTGACCGCAATAAGGTTGTTCCCCAGTGTTTCGCTGGTAGCACCGCCCGCTATCAGCCAAGCTCTGGCCCTGATTGTGTTAGCGAGTGTTTCCTCGGTAGAGAACGACTTGGAGCAGATCACAAACAGCGTGCGCGCGGGGTTCAGCCCTTCGAGTGTGCTGTCGAGATCGTGCGGATCAATATTGGCCACGAAGTGAGCCCGCAGGGGCGCGCCGCTATACCCCAGCGCCTCACAAACCAGCCGTGGCCCCAGATCTGACCCGCCGATACCCAGATTCACCACGTCGGTAAAAGGTTGGCCGTCGAAACCGCAGGCATCGCCGGCGTGGACTGCCGCCACCAGCTCAGCCATCCTGGACAATGTCTCCTCGACCAACTTCCACAGTGACGGTTGTGTTGCTGTCCCGGTGCCCCGGAGCAGGGTGTGGAGTGCTGCGCGTCGCTCCGAGGTGTTCACTTCCTCGCCGCCGATCAGCGCCGAGAATGCTTCAACCAGGTTCCGTGCCTCTGCCAGTTCGAGCAACGTTTGCCGCGCAGCGTCATCCAGCCGATGCTTGGCGAAATCCAGAACGAGTCCGTCTGCGCAGCAGCGAAATTGGTCGGCCCGGTCGGGTTCAGTGTCGAACAGGGCTTCGATGCGTCGATCATTGAGCGACGCTGCGGCGTGCAGCAAACGATCGTGGAGCGACGGGGGTGCAGCGTCCATTAGCCGAGGCGATCCACGGCTTGGTTTGCCATCTGGTGTAAGGCGTCCCGCGCGGGGGAAGTGTTGAGGGGACCAAGAGCCGCCGTCGCCTGTTGCTGATGTTTCATAGCTGCGTCTCGGGTAGCTTCGAGTCCGCCGGTGCGTTGCACAACGGCCATGACTTCCGCGAAGGCGTCGCCATTTTTCGTCCGCAGCGCCTCTGCCACGATACGACGATCGTTGGCATCGCCGACTTTGAGAGCATGGAGTAGCGGGAGCGTAATCTTTCCCTCACTGAGATCATCACCAATATTCTTACCCGTCAGTGAGGGATCTCCGGCATAGTCGAGCAGGTCATCAGCCAGTTGGAAGGCAATACCCAGATTCATCCCATAGTCGTGCATGGTCGCCGCGATGGTGCTGTCTGCGTTGTGCAGTAATGCGGCGCCGTGGCAAGCGGCAGCGAACAGGGCGGCGGTCTTGCGCCGAATAATTTCCTGATACTGATCGGCCTGCGTGTCGGGGTCACCTGCGTGCACCAGCTGCATGACTTCGCCTGCGGCGATGGTATTGGTGGTCTCGGCCATATGGGCGAGGAGTGGCATGTGATTGAGTTGCACCATAAGCTGAAAAGCGCGGGTATAGATGAAGTCCCCGACCAGGACGCTAGGTGCATTGCCGAAAGCGGCGTTGGCGGTAGGCCTGCCCCGCCGCAAGGTAGAGAGGTCGACCACGTCGTCATGCAGGAGCGTAGCGGTGTGAATGAATTCGACAACCGCCGCAAACTGGATGTGGCTTGGCTCTATGCCCCCCAGCGCCTGGGCTGAAAGTAACACCAGTAGCGGCCGCATCCGCTTGCCGCCGGCCTGCACGATGTGGTGACCAATGCTCTCCACCATTTCGACGTCTGACTGCAGCATGGATACGATGACTTCATCGACCTGCGCAAATTCAGCCGCGACTCTGTCTTTTATCGTGACATCCACTGCTCACCCCCCTCCGCGGCGAAGTATAGGCCGGGGAGGGCGATGCCGCCACGCCAACGGACGGTATCTCTCAGATCGAGAAAAGGCGGACATTGTCTGGAAAAACATCCAGAATCCTCACACTTGCGCTCAACCTAATGAACGCGTATCGTTCGCGCCCTTGATCTGGCCATACGGTCAGGTGTCGGTGCCTGGACTCTGCCCCGCTTTGGCGGTCTTTTTGCGAGCAGGCTAACTGAGAGGAAAAGCAATGTACGCAGTAATTCAAAGCGGCGGCAAACAGCACCGCGTGGAAGAAGGCGAGCAGATCAAGCTCGAAAAAATCGAGGCTGCGACCGGCGACACCGTCGAGTTCGATCAGGTCCTGATGGTTGGCGCGGGTAGCGATGTCAAAATCGGCGCGCCGCTGGTGGCGGGCGGTAAGGTAACGGCTGAGGTCGTCTCCCACGGTCGACACGACAAAATCCGCATCGTTAAGTTCAATCGACGCAAGCACTACCGCAAAGAGACGGGTCACCGTCAGTGGTATACCGAAGTCAAAATCACAGCGATTACTGGCTGACAGGAGAGCGAACTCATGGCACACAAAAAAGCAGGCGGCAGTACCCGCAACGGTAGAGATTCGGAAAGCAAGCGCCTTGGAGTTAAAGCCTTCGGCGGTCAAGCGGTTTCAGCAGGAAGCATCATTGTTCGTCAGCGAGGAACACGCTTTCATGCTGCTGAGAATGTCCGCGTTGGCAAAGACCACACGCTGTATGCGACAGCAGACGGTAAGGTAGAGTTTTTCACCGGCGGCCCGCAAAATCGCAAGCAGGTCCGTATCGTAACGGCCTGAGCTGACCAGCCAGGGATTCGAAAAACCTCGTCAGCCGGCGAGGTTTTTTTTTGCTGAGACAGAGCACACCATGAAATTTGTCGACGAAGCCACAATAGAAGTCACCGCGGGCAAGGGCGGTAACGGCTGCGTGAGCTTCCGCCGCGAAAAGTTCGTGCCCAAGGGTGGACCGGATGGCGGCGATGGTGGTGATGGCGGCTCGGTGTATATCGAGGGCGATGAATCTCTCAATACCATGATTGATTATCGATATACCCGTCGCTTCCGCGCTGAGAGTGGTGAGGCCGGTCGCGGTAGAAATTGCTCGGGAAAATCGGGGAGTGATCTGGTACTGCCCGTGCCCTTGGGTACCACCGTGCTGGACGAGTCATCGGGGGAGATTCTGGGAGATATTCGCGAAGCCGGTGAGCGACTGTTGGTTGCACAGGGGGGATTTCATGGCCTTGGGAACACGCGTTACAAGTCGAGTATCAATCGCGCGCCCCGACAAAGCTCACCCGGTTCGGAGGGGGAGTCTCGCCAGCTCAAGCTGGAGCTTAAAGTATTAGCCGATGTCGGCTTGCTGGGACTGCCAAATGCCGGTAAATCGACGCTGATCCGCGCGGTGTCCGCTGCGACTCCCAAGGTCGCGGACTATCCCTTTACAACGCTGATTCCCAATCTCGGTGTGGTCAAGGTTGATGCCTACCGCTCTTTTGTCGTTGCCGACATACCGGGTCTCATCGAGGGCGCCTCTGAGGGCGCTGGTTTGGGCATCCGCTTTCTCAAGCATCTCACGCGCAATCGCGTATTGCTTCATTTGGTAGACGTTGCCCCCCTTGATGGCGGCGACGCCGGCGAGGCCGCCTGCGCGGTGATCCGAGAGCTCGAGGCTTTTAGCCCGACCCTGGCGCGTCGGCCGCGCTGGCTGGTGCTGAACAAAACCGACCTTGTGGATGAAACCCTTCTCTCTGAATGTCGCGATCGAGTAGTGGCGGCTTTGAACTGGAGCGGGCCTGTCTACACCATTTCAGCGGTTGCAGGTCGTGGCACGGAGCGTCTCTGCGGTGATTTGATGACGTATCTTGAGGCGCAACAAGCGCTCTTCAGAGAAGATCCCGAAGCGTCAGAGGCAGAGAGACTTGCGCAGGAGCAAATGCAGCAGGAGGCGCGGGACCGGATCGCAGCCCTCCAGGCGGCGCGTGCCGAGGCGCGCCGGGCCAACTCGACAGCATCTGACGTTGAGGATGATGACGATGTGGTGGTGGAGTATCGGCATTGAATCCGTCTGATGCTCTCGCCGACAGACAGCGACTGACCACTGCGCGGCGCTGGGTCGTGAAGGTGGGAAGTGCCTTACTCACCAACGATGGCCGCGGGTTGGATGCATCCGTCGTCCGGTCTTTGGCGGACCAACTGGTGGCGCTGCGCGACACGGGTTGCGACGTGGTACTGGTATCGAGCGGTGCGATTGCGGCGGGGCTCGTTCGTTTGAATCTGGCTGAAAGACCTCACGAGGTACATCTGTCTCAGGCCGCCGCCGCGGTGGGCCAGTCGGCGCTGGTGCGCGCCTACGAAGAGCACCTCAGCCCGCACGGCGTTACCAGCGCGCAAATTCTGCTGAGTCATGCGGACATCAGAGCCCGCGATCGTTACCTCAACGCCAGAAGTACACTGAGCACGCTACTGGGTATGGGAGTGCTACCCATCGTCAATGAGAATGACACGGTGGTGACGGATGAGATTCGACTGGGCGATAACGATACCTTGGGAGCGTTGGTTGCGAATCTGGTCGATGCGGACGTACTGCTCATCTTGACCGATCAAGAGGGCTTGATGGATCGTGATCCGCGTCAGGGTGCTGGAGCTCAGGTGATTGCCTCCGCAGATGTCCACGACGCCGGGTTGGACGACGTGGCGAAACCGGGTGGCGGTGCGCTGGGGCGAGGCGGCATGGCGACCAAACTCAGTGCCGCGCGACTCGCCGCCCGCTCGGGCACGGGTACCGTTATCGCCAGTGGACGTGTGCCCAATATTATTAATCGCGTGGCGGCCGGTGAGTCACTGGGCACTTTTTTGCAGACCCAGCGGCGCCCGCAGAGTGCGCGGAAGCAATGGCTGGCGAGCCTCCTCCATGCGCAGGGTCAATTGACATTGGATGAGGGTGCTGTGCGAGGTGTTATAGAGCAGGGACGATCGCTCTTGCCCATCGGTATCACCGACGTGTCGGGGCAGTTTGAGCGCGGTGATCTGGTCAGCTGCGTCGATACTGAGGGCAGAGAACGCGTCCGTGGTTTGGTGAACTACAGCAGTGGCGAGGCCCGGGCCTTGGTGGGCAAGGCTTCAGCCCAGATTGAGCCCACGCTCGGCTATCGCGGTGAGGAAGAAATGATCCACCGCGATAATCTTGTGGCGGGGTAGTGTGATGTCGGGCCCATGGCTTCTCGCGTTTTATGGTGGCAGCCTGTTTGTCGCATCCCTGCTGGGGAGCTGGTTGCCGCGACAAATGGCGATGACCCACACGCGCACGCAAATGGTGTTGAGTACCGTGTCGGGGCTCATGCTCGGCGTCGCATTTTTGCACCTGATTCCCCACAGTTTTGCCGCTGCTCCCGACGAAATAGACAAGGTGATGGCGTGGACGCTGACCGGTCTGATTTTTATGTTATTGATGCTGAGACTGTTTCATTTTCATCAGCATGATTTTGGTGCGGCAGCGGATGACTGCGCAATTTCCTCAGGCGACGCGCACCATCACGCCCACGCCCATGATCACGCCCATCCGCCCGAGAGAATGTTGGGTGCGCTGGGTTTATTGTTCGGTCTGTGCGTGCACACCGTTATTGACGGGATTGCGCTGGCAGCCGTATTGGTTACTGACCAGCTACTGCCAATGGCGGGAATAGGCGTGTTTATGGCGATCCTATTGCATAAGCCACTGGATGCCCTGTCTATTGAGACCGTCATGACAACGGGAGGATGGTCCTCGTCGGCGCGATGGTGGTCTGCGATAAGCTTTGCGCTTCTGTGCCCAGCTGCTGCCCTCGGGTTTTATCTGGGCGTGGCGCCCATGCTATCCAGCCTCTGGTTGCCTGCGGTGCTGGCGTTTGCCGCCGGTGCTTTTATCTGTATCGCGCTGGGGGATCTGCTCCCCGAGGTGCAGTTCCACAGTCATGACCGCATCCGTCTCACAGCGTTCTTTTTGGTGGGGGTGGCGCTTGCCATCGCGATCGGTTGGTTAGAGGGGACGCACTGACTTATTTCAGTCGGGTGCGCCCATGTGATGTGCCAGCTTTGCGCTGGTCTGGCGATCGATCTCTCTATCCAGCCAGCCGTTCAATTCTCCTGCGATAAGCTCCGTCAGAGCCTCAATATGTGCCGGCTCGGCATTCAGGCAGGGGATGTACTCATACCGGGTTCCGCCGGCCTCCAGAAAAGTATCCCGGTTTTCCATGCCGATTTCTTCGATGGTTTCAAGACAGTCGGCGGAAAATCCCGGGCACACCACCTGCACCGACGCCACACCGTGCTCGGGCAGTCCCCGCAGCGTTTCGTCGGTGTAGGGCTGCAGCCACTCTTCACGGCCAAATCGTGATTGAAAGGTCGTGATCATTTCGGCGTCGTCGAGGCCAAGTTGTTCGCCAATCAGACGAGAAGTTTTGTGGCATTGGCAGTGGTAGGGGTCGCCCTCGAGGAGGTAGCGCTTGGGCATGCCATGATAGGAAAGCACGAGTTTGTCGGCGCGACCATGGGTTTGCCAATGTGCCTCAATGCTCTTGCTAACGGCCTGAATGTATCCTGGGTTGTCGTGGTACGAGCTGACAAAGCGCAGCGATGGTAGCCATCTGCGGCGCGTCAGCGCGCTGCTGACCTCGTCATAGGTCGAACCGGTTGTCGGGCCGCCGTAATGGGGGTAGAGCGGTAAAACAACCAATTGCTCCATGCCCGCGGCAAACATCTCATCCAGCACGGTATGAATTGCCGGGGCACCATAGCGCATGGCGCCGCGCACAATAAAACGATCGCCATATTGAGCCACAAGGCGTTGCTTTACCCCGGCTACCTGATCCTCTAGATGCATCAGCAGCGGTGATCCGCGCTCTGTCCAAACCGCGCGATATGCCTCAGCGGACCGCTTGGGCCGGGTATTG
>Ga0255766_10003092_pt1 | contig 14614 bp, 10 predicted proteins | sample 071ome_23_FD_179966 | JGI IMG/M metagenome (GOLD analysis project Ga0255766, IMG submission 179966) | Coastal salt marsh microbial communities from the Groves Creek Marsh, Skidaway Island, Georgia - 071403BT metaG (version 2) | ecosystem: Environmental > Aquatic > Marine > Intertidal zone >... | reverse complement strand
GTCGTTCTAAATGGAGCGACACGCTGAGAAGACATTACGCGTGCACTCCTTTGCGTTGAAGAATGCATACAGAAGAAGAAGATTTTTTTTTTTCAAAACGTGTTGTTGTTGTTGTTGTTGTTGTTGTTGATGTTGTACGCGAGCGATAAAATATAACAATCTCGTTCCAAACGAGCAACCGCGCGTCCTTCTCCTCCTCCTCCTCCTCCTCCTCATTTCTTTGTTCCTCAAAGCTACTACGCGCAAAACTTCTGTTTTATTTTTTGTCTCTCTCCTTTCGCCCGTCGCCGAAGCGCGCGCGGCGCGAACGCAACACCATATTAAAGTATTCTGAAATCAGAGGTCGGTCGTGCCCTATATGTAGTACGTATTTTTGCAATTTTCCACGTGGATTTTGCGGCCTGATAAATTCCACATCAGACTCTCTCCCTAAAATCTTTTAAAGAACAAAACACAACCTTTTCTTTCTTTCTCTCGCGGTGGGGAAAAAAGAAAGCTTAACTTTTGATGTTTGGGAAAGTATCTCTCTTCACTCGAACAACGCGTGTGCTCGATACACACACACATGTCGTCGTCAGCGTCAACATCAGCGGCATCGCCCGTAGCGGATGCGTTGAAGGCATCCGCCGGTGGACTCTTCGCGCTGTGCGCTTTATATCCTCTCGACTTGCTTCGCACGAAGAGAGCCGCCGAGGCTTCGACCTCTTCTTCCGATGATGGCGACGACGATGATGATGCGAAGAAGACAAAAACGTTTGGAAAAAAAAACAACAACGCGACGAGTAGCAGTGGCAAAAGTTCTTCTTCGGGAGTTTCCGGCGGCGTGTTCCGCGAATTCGCGCTCACGGTGCGCGAAAAAGGCGTCTCGGAGCTGTACAGAGGATTTTACTCGCGAGCGGTGCACTGCTTGATTTCCGACCTGATTTATTATTACTCGTACACGTACTTGACGAATAGGAAACTCGAGAGTTTGATGATGGAAATGGCAAAGAAGAAGAAGAAGAAGGACGCGCCGGCGAGCGAGAACGACGGTGGCGTGAATATTATCGATATTTCCACTTCGGTTCGATTAGGGACGATCGCGGGGATCGTGACGAACATTTTGACCATTCCAATCGATACCGTGTCGATGAACTTGCAAATTTCCAAGTCGACGAAACGGATGGGTATTTTTGAAATCACGCGTAAAATTTACGAGGAGCACGGCGTCGCGAAGTTTTGGAACGGACTTTTACCGGCGTGTATTCTCACGGTTAACCCCGCCATTAACGTAGCTTTGTTTGAAAACATAAAGGCGCGCTATCTACTGAAATATGCGAGGGAAAATCAAATGCAGTTGTCTGCGTTTGAGGCATTTGTATTGGGCACGGTATCGAAAGGCGCGGCTACGGTGATAACGTATCCGATGATTCGCCTGAAGACGCTTTTACTGAAAGCGAACGAAGAAAATAACGAGAACTTTGAGACGACGAAGAAAGTAGAAATTGATGTGCGCAAGAAGAAAGCGACATCCGTAGTGGATGTGATTAAAGTTGTGCTCGAACGCGAAGGTGTTTCAGGATTTTATCGAGGCATGTACGTGCAACTCTTGCGAAGCACGTCGGGGAGTGGATTAATGTTCATGGTACGAGAAGCACTGCGATAAAGATTGAAGCCGCTTTTATGTTCGATTAAGTTTTCACTTACTTACTTACTAGGGATCATAACATTGCAACTCGTTTATTATTAATTAATATTATTATTATTATTATGCCAGTGTGTGTTCGAACTTAATTCTTCTCGTCTGTTATAATCTTGATATCCTCGCATTTTCTTGCGTCGGATCAAACACCTGTCCGATTTCCTCCGGAGCAATCCCTTCGTACACGTTTGGATCTTCCGCCCATCTTTTCAACTCGAGCCAATGTCTATTTTCCAGCGTCCACTTGATGCACTTCGTTAACGAAGCTTCAAATCCATACGGCGGAACCCAACCCATCTTTGCCATTTTCACTCCAGACAATCCGTACCGTAAATCGTGTCCCGGTCGATCGGCGTGATGGTCAACCATTTCATAAATCAAAGGTTTTTCGCAAACCTTTGAAATGAACGTCGCGAGCTCAAGATTATCGACTTCTTTCTCACCCGTTATATTGTATTTCTCTCCAATGGAACCTTTTTGGAGCAGAAATCCTACAGCCGCGGCTATGTTTCTCGCGTGGATATAAAATCGAGTTCCCGCGCGTCGTTTGTCCGGATAACTGTGAATGTGTACCGTTTCTCCCGCCAACACTTTGCGGGTGCACTTAGGAATAAACTTCTCCGGATGTTGTCTCTCACCGAACGCATTCATGACGTTGACAATCATGAGAGGAATTTTGTACGTATTTTCATAGGAAATACATATGTTCTCGGCGGCTGACTTCGAGGCTGAATACGGATTAGTTGGTTTATGACGATCCCATTCTTCGTACATCGTCGTACCCAACGCCGGTCCGAATACTTCGTCCGTACTGAAATAAAAGAAACTTTTTAAATCGCACCCGGCTTTGATTAAATTTCTCGTGTATTCGAGAATCGAAATCGTACTTTCCACGTTATTGCGCATGAAAGGAACGGGATCTTTAATGGAATTATCGACGTGCGTTTCAGCCGCCATGTGCACGATAAATTCGATTCGATTACCGAGCTCGTATGCGACGCCTTCGGGAATGCCATTGACGAGATCTGTGGCAAACACTTGGACGCGGTCAATCACGCCGGTATCTCTCAAACGGTCGTACCCGAGAGAGGCGTAGGATAACTTGTCGATGACCACGAGATCGCAATCTGTCGTTCGAGAGAAGTGCTCGACGACGTGATGACCGATGAAACCGCAACCGCCCGTGATGATAATTTTTCGGCGAGCAACGTGCCTCGGTACCGAATTTCCATTCGTCGAATTCGTCCACTTTCGCGAAATGGCGACCGAGTTTTTGTTGCGATGATGAAAAAAATCTCGAATTGAATGCACGATGTATTCTCTTTGCTCGTCGGTTATCCACCAGCCGCACGGGATAGCGACGAGCTCTTTTTCAACCGCATCCAAGTTTGGAAGATGCGCTCTGAAAGGCGCACACACCGAGTGCGTATCGTTTCGCGCGTGAACTTGAGAAGCGACGATGCCTTTGCTTTTCATGTGCTCGATGAATTCCGGTTTATTCTCGACGAATAACGAATACACCCAATACGAAGAGTTCGCGCCGTTTGGCGGATGAATCAGTTTAATACCGTTCGTATTCTTTAACGATTCATTGTAAAACTGCGCGTTTGCTCTGTGTCTCTCCAAGTTCTGCGCCAGAAATGGAAAATTAGCCAATCCGAGGCTCGCGTTCCAGTCGTTCATGTGAAATTTGAAGCCATACTCTGCGACGTCGGATTCGAGACGGAAATCTTTTTTCTGATAGTTTCTCTTTTCCCTGTCGATGCCGTACCAACGCAAAAGCTTCGCTCTTTCGTAAAGTTCTTCGTTCGGGAGACAGAGCACTCCACCATCTGAAGTCGTCAAGTGCTTGATCGCTTGCAACGAAAACGTCGCGATGTTGCCTCTTTGTAAAGCGCCAATCTTCACGCCGCGATACTCGGCGCCCATGGCGTGCGCGGCGTCCTCGATCACCATCGGACGAAATCCAAACGCGCGTTCGGCGTAGTCTTGCACCTCTTTGATCCCATCCAAATCCGCCGGCGTCCCACCCCAGTGCACAAAAACGATAACTTTCGTGTTCTTCGTAATTTTCTTCCGCAAATCTCTCACGTCCATGTTCCCCGTCCTCGGGTCCACGTCCACCCACTTTATCTTAAATCCGTTGGCTAAGATTGGAAAATTCGTCGCCGTGCACGTCAACGCCGTGCTCAAAATCTCGTCCCCTTCCTTCAAACCCGGCCATTTATTCGCACTCGAAGGTTTCTTCAGCAAGTGCAGCGCGAGATGGTGCGCCGAAGTCGCCGAATTTAACGCCAACGTGTACGGGTTTTCCAAATAACGTTCCAGCTTCTTTTCAAACTCTTCCACCCTGGGGCCTTGCGTGATGTACCCGGAGTGCAACGTTTTCCCGGTGACGTCCGACGCGTTCGGCGAGACGAAGACTCGAAAAAGTGGAATCTCTTCCATCGTATCTGATGATGATGTGCGCGCGATGAAGAGAACAAGAAGCTTTTCTTCTTTTCTCTCTCTCTCTTCACAGAAGAAGAAGAAGAAGATAAACCGCGCTCGATGGATGAGTTTTTTGTGGTGTTCTTGGGAAATTTTTGTCGTCGACTCTTTTTATTTTTTTGGAAAAAATGGACCAATGCGAGAATTTGTGTGGCTTTCGATCGCTCTTGGAACGCATAATCCAGGCGGCTGCAAAAAGAAGATCTCTCTGTGTTGCAGAAATAAGCAAACAGGATAAGAAAGTTATATACTCCTCTGTGTTTTTTGAAAGAGAGAGATGCTTTCCTTTCAAGCGAGAGAGAAGTATAAATACACATGTAGTATGTAAAAAAGCGGTTTCGCGTCGCGAAGGCGAGGGGCGAAACTCGTTTTGTTTTAAATGTGCTATCGTTTTAAACTACACGCGCTGTGCTACTTTATGTGCTACTTTATATATGCTTTGCTCTAGTTTTTTTTTACGCCTTGATGTTGCGACGAGAACGACGCTCACCGGTTCGCGTCGTCGTCGTCGTCGTCGTCTTCGGCGGAGGAGAATTCCTCAAACTCCTCCTCTTCTTCGGCTTCTTGCTCTTTGCGCTCTTTTTCAAACTCTTGCTTGGATTTGATTTCTACGTCGATGAAATCGGTCGGGTCGGTGAAACCGTCCGTTTCGCTTTCGAAACCGAGCATATCGCTGACTTTTTGGCCTAAAGCGATGACTTCGGTTTGTTTCGCGCAGACGACGGAGGAGGCGCGCGCGTCGCCGGATTCTGCGGCTTTTTCGGCGCGCAAAGCGCCTTCGAGACGAGCGTTCGACGACGAAGATGACGCATCGGAGATGTCGTTTTGCGTTGCAGCGCTTGCCGGCGTCAACGCCGCCACCGCCGCGTTCGACCACGGGACGCTCGTGATGGTTCGTTTTATGACGTCCTCTTTCGTCACGCCCGAACCAGCTTGATCGCCGCCTTTCTTCAACACGGAATCGCACAAAGTTTTCCTGAAATCCTGCGACGCTCTCGCAATACCTCTCTTAAATCCCAAAGGCCACTTGTCGGGAGACCGTCGTCGCCATTCGGTTGCTTTTTTGTACAACTTTTCTGAACTGGAAATTTTTCTCAACTCCTTCGCCAAGTGCGCGCTCGAATCAAACTTCTTCACGTCGACGATGCAGTCTCCTTCCGGACACGGGAGGTATTCGTACACGCTCGCGGTGCCGAAATAAACCGGAATAGATCCTCTCGCTAACGCCATCCATAGATCCGCGTGAATTGCACCCGGGCAATCCGCGTCCTCGCCGACGTAATAAAACAAGTAATCGGACAAGGCCAACTGCGTCTTGGTGAAGAAATCGATGCCGCCAGATCCCATGACTTTATGTTCCGGCAAACCCAACGGTTCGTTTGAGTTTCTCCGACACTCACCGATGGAGAAAACCGGGAAGTGATTGGAAACTTCTTTCAAAACTTTCATTTTCGGCGCGTTGTCTGGGCAGTTCTTTCCGAGCCAAGCGATGCCTGGGATGCGCGATTGCTTCGAGCGCATGAACGCTTCGTAAGACGCCATCAAACCTTTGGTCGATATCATTTGCGGAAGCCAAACCGATGAGGCTTTCTCGTTCCCGTGCGCGATGTAATCCACCTGAGAGAGTAGTCCTTCGTTCAATAAATCCTTCCCAAACGCGCCGGGAGTTTCCAACGAGGCGTACACGTAAACTTGATCAGGATTTTGCTTCGGCGGAAGTCGCCATAACGCCGCTTGTTGTTGTTGTTGTTGTTGCTGTTGTTGTTGTTCTTTCTTGCTGCTGGTGTTTTTCTTACTCTTCTTATCGCCGATGTCGAGCAACATTCTTCGGTTCGATTTGGTCTCCCAAAACGCCGTTTGATCTTCGTAAATAGCCTCTTCGGTGATCTCGATCGGGTCTTGCACCGTTCGATTTTCACTGTTCGGAGAGCTATCTACCATGATATCTTGACTGACGTCTGGCCCGAGGATATCGTTATCGAAAAACCCAAGTTTCGCCATGAGTACTGCGCCAAACGACGCGCCTTCTTGAGGAGAAGAAGGAGGATTTTCTTTGCCGACGTACGCTCCTTTCCATAAAACCGATCCCGATTGAAACACTCTGACGTCCGCGTTGGCGCATTCTGGACCGGAATCGTACACCACGTTCGTGAAACACTCCCCGGCGCTATTCTTGCCCTCTGGTTTAGTTTGAATCAACGCGTCCATCCACGCGCCCGCGCCTAATCGCACGTCCCAGTTTACCATATCGTCTAAACACAAGGAAAATTTATGTTTCGAATTCAGCACCGTGCTATCTCGCGGCTGCTCGTCCGCCGCGCCGCCCTCCATCAACGCCGCGAACGTCGCGCTCGAATGTTTCCACTTACTACTACTACTACTACTACTACTACTACTACTCTTATCCTTATCGCTGCTACTCTCGTCGTTATCGTCGTTCTCACCCCAACCTCTATACAGCGCTTCTTTATCCGCCCTGAGCGCCTCCACGAGCTTATCCAACTCGATTTCGCCGTCCTTCGCCAACCACTTCTCGAACGGCTTCATTTCCTCCTTGGTTAAAATCGCCCGCGCGAACGATTTCCCGTTGCTGTACTTTGTTTCTCTCGCGTCTTTCTCTTCTTCTTCTCTGTCGTCGTCTCTCTTATTTTTCTTCTTCTCTTCTTTTCTCCCGCGTTCTTCGTCGTCGTCGTCGTCGTCGTCGTTGCTCCTCTTCTTCTCCTCCTCCTCTTCCTCTTCCTCCTTCAAAAACACGCTCAGAGGGACCAAATCGTTCGTACTTTTCATCATCTTTTCTTCCAAGATGAAGTCGCTGTTCATCGCCTTCACCAGCGCGTTTTCTCGCGCGCGAACGTAGTGACTGCGACTGACGAAGCCGAAGCACATGAACGCGAAAAACGCGGAGAAGAGCACGAGCGTTAACACGGCGCCGTGCGCGAACACGTCGTGGAAAGATGACGAAGACGACGAAGACGTTGAAGCCGCCGAGGAGGAGGATTCCGCTGCTCTCGCGTCGTCGTCGTCGTCGTTCTTCTTCTTCTTCTCACTAAACTTTTCTCTGTACTCGCGAGAGACGCGAAGCTTCTTTCTGAAACTCTCCTTGGCGTCTTTCTCCTCGCGGATGTTCGTCAAAGCGCGCGTTGGTCTCGTCGTCGTCGTCGGCAGGAGAGGATCTCTCTCCTCCGCCATTTTCTCGCTCTTTCTCTCTGGTATATGCGTGAACGACTTACTACTCCGCGATATATGCTTATGCGTGTGCGTGCGTACGTGTGTGCGCGCAACGCGTAAAGTGTCGGTGTGCGTGTGTCTGCGTGCGACGAAGAGCGCGCGCGCGCTTCTTTTTATGGCGCGATGGTGTTGGGGAAAAGCGTCGGTTCCGCGGCTCAAAAGTGGTGTTGAAACCCTAAAATAAAAGGTGTGCGAGCGAGGGAGGGCGAGCGCGCGGCGTGTACGATGTTTTTATCATCACATAGTTTGCCGGTCTTCTCTTTTCGTGCAAGTGGTGTAGTATACAGGTTTTATGCGTATTGGTTATGACTCTTCTCTCGGGTCTCTCTCTCTCGGGTCTCTCTCTCTCTCTTTTCCTCTTTCGCGAGCGCGCGCGTGCGTTTCGCTTTCTTCTAATATTTTTGTTTGTTTGTACACGCTTTTGTTCTTCTTCTTCTTCTTCTTCTTCTTCTTCTCTTGACGACTTCACCGCGACGACGACGACCACCACCACCACCGCGAATTTATTTTTGCATTCTCGTCGTCTTCATCGTTTGCCATGCACTTTTTCTTCGTAAACTCGGGTGCGTTTTGTCTCGCGCTGACCTCTTTCGCGAGCTTCCAAAACACGCCTTCCCGCCGCGGCGGTTGTTCTTCTCCGCTCGCGCCGGCGTCGTCGAACCAGGCGTCCACGGCAAACACCTGAGGAAACCGACAGTTCAAGTCTTTGCTCATTAAATGTACGAAATCTTCAAACACGAAGCGATCGGCGTATTTTAACGTCAAATCGATGATGGTTTTCGGGTGGTGATTTTTAATCGGCGGCCAGACGGAATTTTCAACCGTTTTCGCTTTCGCCGTGAGCGTCCACGAGAGCTTCGTCAAAGGCGCCGCGCTCGTCGTCTCTTCTTCGGTCGTTTGATTGTTAAACGCGCGAACGATGTCAAAGTTGTACTCTTTCATCGTCGCGATGTCGTCGGTGTTCGCCCATCCGTTCTCTAACACCCCCCAGGGCCAAAGAAAAGGCGAGTGTTTTTCCGTCGTGTTGAACATGTTAAAATTCTCGAACGAGATTAAAACTCTCTGGTTCTTCTTCACCGACTCTTCCAACGGTCTCGTCCAAAAGTTTTCTTCTTCTTCTTCCTCTCCGTAATACGGCACGACAAACTCGCCCAACGCGCCTAAAACTTCGCTCGCCAACTGCTCCACCGCGTCTTCGTCCGGGTCGCCGTAAAAATGAGACATCTCCACAATCACCACCTCCGTCTTAAACGTCCTCAAAAAGCTCGCGATGTCCTCCAACGCGACCGAAACGTCCACGCCGACGAGCGCGTGGTGAATTCTCCACGACGACGACGACGATTCCCACCCGCATCTCAAATCTAAATATCTCGCGCCCGTTCTCAACTGTTCGAATATCGTCTGTCTCTGCGTCTTCGCCCACCTCGCGACGAGTTCATCGATGGGAATCCCCACCATTTTCGCGTACTTGGACGCCGACGCGACCCATTCCGGTAAAGCGTTATCCCCCGGTTGAAATGTAGACGTTAAAAAGTACGCGCCGCTATCGTGCGTCCCGGGAAAGACGAGCGTTTTGGGAGGAAATTTCGCGTACGATTCCGCGTCGGATTGCCAATTCGTGCTCCCATATTTCAACGAACGAAGCGGCGGCGTCGTGTTCTCATCAGAAATGACATCATAATCGACGACGACGACTCTTCTTTCTCCCGATACCGTTGCTCTGGACGAATCCGCGTGGGTGAGTGGAAACGTCGAGAAGAAGAAAGCGAGGAGGAAGAAAAGGAACATCTTCTTCTTCTTCTTCGTTTGCGCCATTTTTTTTCCCGGGAAAAGGTGCACGTTTTCTCTCTCTTTTGCGTTTTTTCTTTCACACAAACACGCTTGACGCGACGCGTAAAGGAAGAAGAAGAAGACAGTAGAAGAAGAAGAGGATCGAGACAGTCTCACTAATAATGAAGATTCCAACCTACGAGCAAAACCCGGGCGCGAAAGCGTACTCCGGTTTCGGCCGCCATCTGTTGCAAAAGATGGGTTGGGAAAAAGGCCAAGCGTTGGGAGTGAACCCGGGAAAAGGTCTGAAAGAAGCCATCGAGGTGGAGAAGAAAGAGGCGAGGGAAGGCGTCGGGAAGAAAAAGGAGCGATACAACTGGGAGGAGAAGTGGTGGGAGGGCCACTTTAAGTCCGCGGCGGAGAAATTCGCGCTGGCAGTTAAAGGAGGCGACGGAGGCGACGACGGCGGCGACTCGGACGAGAAAGAGAAGAAGAAGAAGAAGAAAGAGAGGAAGAAAGAGAAGAAGAAAAAGAAAAAGAAAAAGAAAGGCGACGCTTCGTCGTCGTCGTCGTCGTCGTCGTCGTCATCTTCTTCTTCTTCTTCAAAGGACGACGAAAGCGAGAGCAGCGATGACGAGTTCGAAAGGAACATTCGCGAAATAACCGCCGACGCCGCCGCCGCCGCGGCTTCTTCGGAGAAAGGCAACGACGGCATGAAGTACAACGGATGTCAAAAAGAACTGGCCGTGGCGAGGCAAATCGCGAGCGAGAGTTCGTTTCGAGGGAGGAAAGGTAAACTGAAACGCATCGCCAGTTTCGAAGAGGAGCAAATGAAGGCGCTGTTGAAGCGAAGCGGCGGTGGAGAAGAAGAGACGATCATGAACACGAATTTAGAGGTGAGAGAGACGAAGAAAGAAGAGAAGGAGGAAGAGACGGAGGATAAGAAGAAACGGAAAAAAGAAAAGAAGAAAGGCGAAGCGTACGAGGGGAAACCGTCGGAGACGACGGAAAAATTTTCGTGGTGGCGCAACGCGGGGTTTTTGTGGGGCGGTTTAGTCGGGAGTAAACGAGAGTTGGATCGCGACGTCGAAGATATCGAGGACGCGAAAGAGAAGAACGGCTTCACGGAGGATAAACAGGAGGACATTTTCAATCGAGCGCACCAAATGGCGATTGCCAAAGGGTCCAGACGCGGTTTAGGCGATAAAGCCAAGCTCGGAAAGGAGTTTACGGGGACCAAGAAGAGTTTCGACGACGAAGAAGACGGGAAGAAGAAGAAGAAGGAGAAGAAGGAAAAGAAGGAGAAGAAGAGGAAAACGAGAGACGAGGACGAGGAAAAGAAAAAGAAGTCCAAGAAGAAATAGATAGTTGCTACCACGCACATAGAAAGATAGCTTTAATAGCCGCGCGATTAGAAGACATTGACGAGGATGGACGTTTCTAACTGTTATACTATGATTAATCGTTTTATCTAATGTTACAAGTGTTTCAATTCTAACTCCTCAAGCAATTCAAGACGTTATTCTATACGTATGTGTGTGTGTGTTGGGGGAGTATGATTCGTGCACCCGTCGCAAACGAAAAGATGGAGGAGAATGAAAGCATAGCGATTGCCACCGAGCTCTCTCGAGCCGCGCGGCGGTAAACGCTTCTCACCTTCCCCCTCTTTTTTTATAGGCCCGGGTTTTGAAAAAGATTCTTTCGAATACGTTTTCTTCGCCCGCGTCTCTTCGCGCTCGCGACGAATGCGCGCTTCACTTTCTCTCTATGTATGATTATATACCGCGTGTTGTTGTTGTTCTTATTACTTCGTTAGTTCTTCGCCCCATCCTCCTTGTACTTCTTATGCAACAACTTTCGATACTCCTCTTGGTTCGACCACAACCCAGCCGCGTGCGTATTCAGAGGCGAATCGTTATTCGGCTCCCCCAACAAACTCTGAATGGACAACAAAATCGTCCTCACGTTATACGCCGGCGACCACTGCTCCTTCAAAATATCCAAGCAAATGTTCCCAAACTGATCGACGTTCGGGTGGAAACACGGCGTGGAAAATTTCACAACCGGCGCTTTGTACGGGTACTCGTTCGCGAACGAAAGCGTCAGCGAGTACTTCAAGTTTTCGTACACCGTCCCTTTGGCGCCTTCGATGGTCCCGACCCAGGAGAAGATGTTATCCCCATCCGGGAAGGCGGAGATGCCGGCGTCCGAGGAGGTCATCAGGGACATCAATTCCGTTTGTAATCTGCGTTTGATTCGCGTTTTGTGAAATGTAATACGTGTTATTGTCAGGTCCAGTCTTTCTTCTTCTTCTTCTCTCTTCCAAAAGGGGTAAAGGGGGGGAGGAGGAGATAAACAAAAAAAAAGAGAAAGAGAAAAAAAAATGTGTTTCCGGAAACGCGCGCGAAACACCGTCGCGCGAACAAAAAAACGGCTCTCTAAACGCACCTTCTCGCGACGCTCGCGCTATCCGAACTCGCATTTTGACTCTTATCCGATTTCGAGGTTGGTGAACCCACGGCGTGTTGCCGTTGCGTCGCGGACATTTTCTCTCTTTTTATCGGAGGGAGACGAAAAAATTCTCGTTAGAAGAAAGAGGTCAACCGAAATTTTTCTCTTCTTCTCCGCGCGGGCGCCGTCTCTCTCTGCTTAAAGCGAAGGATGCGAAGGGAAATGCGCTCGAGAATTCAAATCTGAGCGTTTCTCAGAGCGGGAATTCGAGGAGAATTCGTTCGTTTTTTACTCGCTTCTTCTTCCGCGGAGCGCGCGTTGCGTGCGTGCTCGTTACGGTGTTTTTTCTGACGCTTAAATGTTGTTTTTTCTCTTTTTTTTCACGCGTCTTGTGTGCCGGAGAACGAGAAAAGGGGGAAAAAATACTTGCAAAACAAAGCGGAAGCGCGCGCGCGCGGGAGAGAGAGAGAGTGAACGAGAGAGAGAGAGTTCGTTACGCAAAAACCTACTATGCTGTTACTTTTGATGCTGCTAAAATGCGCGGAGGAGGATTTCCGGCGATCTTTTTTCTATTTCACCCGCAAACAAGAAACTTCGCAATCCGACGTGCCCGTCAAACCTCCAAACGCGAGCAAGTACTCTCCGGATTGACACGGAATCGTGGTTAAGGTCATTCCTTCTTTACCGGTTAACGCGGAGGACTTGACGAGGAGAGACCAGAAGAGTTTTGGCGGAGAAGATGGAGAGGCAAAGGCGGCGTTTTCTAGGGCGAGAAGCTCGGAGCAGTCGAGCGAGAGCGTTTCGAGCAACGCGGATTGATTATCGCCGCCGCCGCAGATGAACATTTTGGTGCAGTCTTCGGACGTGGTCGCGCAGTGACCGGCTCGTGGGGCTATTTTTTCGAGCTTTTTGTCCTCGTCGTTCTGGTCGCTCACGATTTCGGCGGTAACTTTAATCCATTTATACGTGCGCGTATCGAAACAGTGCACGTCGGTATCGCTCAAGACGTTGCCGGCGGCGCCGCCGAATACGAGAAGGAAGCGACCGCATCTTCCCGCAACGTGAGAACCTCTCGCCGTGGGTGGTTCACACGGGATATACGAGGAAGACGAAGCAGCGCCGCTCTTTGTTTCTTCTTTTTCTTCTTCTTTTCCTCCACCCGTAGCGGTGGTGGTGGTGGTGAGTATCTGTCGCCACGTCTTCGTAATCAACGAAAACTCCCACAAATCGTTCAAAGGAACAGATTTGACGTTCTTCTTCGCGTCTCCGACGGACATGCCTCCAAAAACGTACACCACGTCGTCGGTTTCGAACAACGTCGCCGTGTGTCCAGTTCTCGCGCACGGCAAATCGGAAGATCTTCCAGATCCAACCGCCGGAACGTGTTGCCATTTCAACTCGTTCAGCTTCCCTCCGATGTCCGATAAGTCCAACTTGGAAACCGTCATCATCATCTTCTCGACGATGTTACTATTATCGTTGTTAGTACTACTAGAATTCGTCGCCGTCGTCACCAACTGCGCGTCTTCGTCGTTCTTCGTGCCAACGCCTCGAAACAAGTAAATCTCTCCGTCTCCAGTCGCGACCGAAGCCGCATCCGCGCACGGCGACCCGGGCCACTTCAACTCTTTCTTTTTCCATCTCAACTCCATCAAATCCAGCGCCCAGCAATCGCTCAACAAACGTCCATCTTTATTTCCGTGCGAAACGATCAACTCTTCGCCTATTTTGTGCGCTATGTGTCCGAACCTTTTCTGCGGGAACCGTTGATGCGTGCTCGTTTCTAACTTCTTTTCTCTGTTCTCTTCGGCGGCGCCGCCCCTAGCGGTGTTCTTACCGTCGTTCACCGGAACTTTCTTCATCGGCTGCGCGACGATCGTTCTCCACTCGTTCTTCTCGGGCATCTTACTCTCCAACGCGAATCTGCTCTTACCATGCGCTCCTTCTCCTCCTCCTTTCCGCGGACTGTTCCCGCTAAATATCACCGATCCGAACGTGCGTATTCCCGCGTTCGCTCCTTCGCCTTCTCCTTCTTCTCTCGACGACTTTTCGACGTTCTCACTCCTCCTCTTCTCTCTCGGAGGTACCAGTAATCCTTTCTTCACGTTCAAATAATACTCCTCCGAGCACTCGTCCGCCATCGTCAGCATCTTCGCTCTCGTCTCGTACGACGCGCCTTTCGTCATCAACTGAAACCAATTCTTATTATACGCTTCCACCTCGTCGCAATACCTCTCCATGGCGACGATGGCGGGCATGTCCCCCAACATTTCCCACGCGGAAAACCTCAAACTGCTCGCCGGATCGTACAGGTTCGTCCAAAACGACGGTTTCTCCTCTCGTTCGTGTTCTCTCGCCGGTCCTTTCGTCGCTTGTTCGTGCAACGCGAAGAGCAAAAGTCGAGAGTCTTCGGTGATGCCTTTGGCGAGAGGAGGCGGGTGGTCGCAAAACGCCGCCGCGAGATAGAACTTTTCCGGGCACTTCAGGAACACCTCGTGTTCTTCCTCCTCCTCTTCGCGCTCTTCTTCCATCATCGCGTTATTCTTCTCTTTAACTCGGTCTAATAACTCTCGTAGCGTTTTTCGTTTATCCGCGTTTTACATTGACGATTTCCCCATAAAATTCAACGCGGATACGCAACGCGAATAAAGAAATGATCGCTCCCTCCTCGAGCGTCGCCGTCGTCTCGAACCACCGACGATGTTCCCTCTCGTCCTCCTCCTCCTCCTCCTCCTTTTTGAAGACCAAAGCCGTTGTTTCGACTTTGAGAAGAAGAAGCTTTTCGACGACGTTTTCTCCGACGACGACGGAGAAGAGCGACGAGAACAAGATGAAGACGAAAGCGTCGTCGTCGTCGTCGGAAGAGGCGGCGGCGGCCGCGACGGACGACGACGACGACGAGAACGGTCGAGAAAAAGGACAAGGCGTCGTTTCTTTCCGTCCGTGCATCGACATCCACCGAGGAAGAGTGAAACAAATCGTCGGTTCCTCTCT
>Ga0255766_10003091_pt1 | contig 14614 bp, 5 predicted proteins | sample 071ome_23_FD_179966 | JGI IMG/M metagenome (GOLD analysis project Ga0255766, IMG submission 179966) | Coastal salt marsh microbial communities from the Groves Creek Marsh, Skidaway Island, Georgia - 071403BT metaG (version 2) | ecosystem: Environmental > Aquatic > Marine > Intertidal zone > Salt... | reverse complement strand
GTTAACTAGGAACACGACTTTGGCGGTATTTTTTGAAGTCGCGAAAGAGAAACCAGACGGAGCAGGCGGCGGCGGTTACGGTCAAAACCCCTATGGACAGCCGCAACAACACCAAAGCGCCCCTCAGTTTTTCTTACAGTTTCATTGCACTTCAACGTTACCTACTGGCGAAACGCGTCTGAGAGTCATCACCACAACTCGAAGGTGGACGAACGGACAAAATATTCCGGAGATTTCCATGGGTTTCGACCAAGAAGCTGCGGCTGTGTTAATTGCTCGCCAACTGACGTGGAAGATGGAACAAGACGAAGAGATGGACGGCCCAGCAGCGACGAGGTGGTTAGATAGAAAGCTGATAGGTGCGTGCCAACGCTTTGGCGAGTACAGGAAGGAGGATCCTCACTCGTTTCAGTTAGCGCCTCAGTTTTCCTTATTTCCACAGTTTATGTTCAACTTGCGTCGATCGCAATTCGTACAGGTGTTCAACAACTCGCCAGACGAAACTGCGTATTTTCGAGTTGTGCTATGGCGCGAAAACGTGTTGAATTCTTTAGTCATGATTCAACCGACGTTGACCGCGTATTCCTTTAACGGTCCTCCCGAGCCGGTTTTGTTGGACGTCTGCTCGGTCGCGCCGGATAGAATCTTACTCTTAGACGCCTATTTCTCGGTTGTCGTTTTCCACGGCTCCACCATCGCGCAATGGCGCAAGGCGAAATATCAAGAACAAGAGGAACACAAGGCGTTCGCAGATTTGCTCAAGATGCCGCAAGAAGATGCAAACTACATTTTGAACCAACGATTCCCGGTGCCTAGATTGGTCGATTGCGATCAAAATGGATCGCAAGCGAGATTTTTATTAGCCAAGTTGAACCCGTCCGCGACCCATAACTCGCAAGCCTACGGAGGTGGAAGCGATGTGATTTTTACCGACGACGTGAGTTTGCAAGTGTTCATGGAACACTTGAAACGTTTGAGTGTTTCCGCTTAGATCGATATATTAATATTTAGCTTCAGCATTGTTTACCTTTTCACTACTAATCATAACTAATGTGTAACCTATTTTTGAATTCTATGAGTAAAATATACGCGATTCTGACGCGATTTACAAACCGAAACGTCTCGGCGTTTTCCCACCTGTTCCGGGCCGTTTCGAGGACGGCGTTCGAAACCTCGAGCCTCCTCCTGAAACAGAAGGCGCGCCACTCGCGCGCAAACCAGTTCCTCCAGGTGTGACGATCTTTCTCGACTCTCTCTCAATCTTTGCCTCCATCTTCTCCTGGATTTTTCTCTTCTCGGCGTTTTCGAGCTCTTTCTTCTGCTTCATTTCCAACTTCATCTTCTCCTTCTCTTCTCTTTGTTTCGCTTTCGATTGCGCTAACGACGAGTGTGATTTCTTCAGAGTATAAAACATGGGCCCAAATTCTCCTAACCACTCTGGTTCTACAGCCGTGACGCATTGCATGTACTCTTTACTCGTCATCACGATTTCATGGTAGCACACGTAATCGGGCGTGTAGCCTAATCCGTACAACGCAGAGGACGGGTGCAAATGACACGGCATTCCGTTTCGACAGTTGACGTATTCTCCTATGCCGCGTAAACGGCCTGCTTGATGGAAATACGACGCGCACAAAGCTCGGCGACAGACGTCCCAATCCGAGCCGCAAGTGGTCAACTGTACTTTTTGCGACTTCATGATATCCGCGAGCTGAGCGCGTACTTCTCTCGCTTTCTTCATACCTTTACCTTGAATGAAATGCTTGTTGCACCAATCGTTGCGATAGCCATTTGTTTTCCACTGCTGATAAACATTTAAGAGTGTTAAATGGTCGCTTTCAGGAACGAAAAACTTTTCACGCATCGCATCCGACTCTTCTTCACGATCTTTCGGCCGGAAGAAAACAGAAGGGACCGAGAGCATGGAAATGACAGTCAAGATTTCGTTCGAACAACCGAGCGATTCGGCTTTCAACAATGTCGCCGCTAACGGAGGGTCGACTGGAAACTCTACCATTTTCGAGCCGAGTTTTGTCAAACCGCCGACGTTATCCAGCGCCCCGAGGATCCACAACTGGTACATGGAGTTCAATATGTTCTCCTTCGGAGGCGGATCCATGAAATCAAAATCTAACAGATTTTCAATGTTGAGTGATTTCAAGAGCAAGACGACATTACCGAGATTCGTGCGTTGAATTTCAGGAACAGTCGTTGCCAATAGCTCGTATTTGTACGCCATTTCGGTGTATAAACGATAGGTTGTGCCAGGACCGGTTCTCCCAGCTCTTCCCGAACGTTGATTCACCGCCGCTTGCGAACACGGAAACACTTGCAACGCGTTCATACCTACTCGAGGATTATACACGCTCAATTTACAATAGCCCGTATCGACGACATATTTCACGCCGTCTAATGTCAACGACGTTTCTGCGATATTCGTAGAAACGATGCACTTACGATGCCCTTTCTCTGCGGACTGAAAAATCTTGGCTTGTAAATCCGAAGGCAGTTGCGAATAAATCGGCAACACCGCCAAGGGGGGTATCTTCGTGTTCCCCTCGGCGTCTGCTTCGAGCTCAGCTATGCGCTCTTCCAGAGCGTAACACGCGGTTTCAATCTCTTCTTGACCAGTCATGAAGAGTAAAATATCCCCGGGTGGGTAAGACATGTGAATTGCCAACGCCTGTTTCACCGCGCCTTCCACGTAATCTTCCACGGGCGTTTTACTGTACATGATTTCAACTGGAAACGTTCGGCCAGGAATGTTAAAGACTGGCACACTGCCGAAAAACTCCGAGAATCTCGACGCGTTTAACGTTGCCGACGTGACGATCAACTTGAAATCTCTTCGCCTCGCGACAACTTTCTTCAAAATGCCAAAAAGAACATCCGTGTGCAAACTTCTCTCGTGCGCTTCGTCCATGATAATAGCGGAATACTCATCCAAATCGGAATCCCTGAGCGTTTCTCTGAGCAAAACACCATCGGTCATGTACTTAATGATTGTATCTGAACTCGTGCAATCTTCGAAACGAATCGCGTAACCAACTTCTTTACCTAACTCGCAGCCAAACTCCTCAGAAACTCTCTTCGCGACAGACATCGCGGCTACCCGTCTTGGTTGCGTGCACCCGACCATACCAAACGTGGTGTACCCAGCCTCATGCATATACTGCGTCATTTGCGTAGTCTTTCCCGAACCGGTCTCGCCTACGACGACAACAATTTGATTTTCTCGAATGACTGACATTAAATCTTCTTTGCACCTATACACAGGCAAAAACTCTCTCTGTTCTTTCATCGTTTTTGATTTCGCGAAATCCGATTGTGCCTCAGATTTTTCCTTCATAGCGTCCGCAAATTTTGAATCCGCCTTGAAATCAATCTCGCCGTCTTTACCGACGACATCGTTCTTTTCTCCGCGTTTGCGCATTTCCTCTTCTTCTTTCCTCTTTTGTTCCTCTGCAATTTTATCCTCTTCAGTTGTTGTTCCGGTGATGTCGCCAATTTTGGAGTTTTTCACGTCCCAAAACCGATCGCGACTTTTATTTTCGTCCCTTTTCATTCGAATTTCTTTGACTAAGTTCGAGCCTTTTCTTGCAATCATCGCCATATCGCTCGTTTGGTCTTTTACTGGCAACGATGCCTCTTGTGTTTTCGTGAAGGCTCTTTTGCCTTGCAAAAACGGCGGTTTTGTATCATGCACTAACAAAATCGCCTTCTCGTCGCCGAAATCTTCGTCTTGCGCCATCAAATCAATTTCTTTTACGCGGGCTACGCCGGAAGTTAACATTCTATTTTCTTCCCAAGTCGCGTGGTCTTTGTGAATTTGTGAAAACCGCGCTGAATTTGCCAACGTCATCAACGACCCGTCGGCTCTTGTTAATCGCTTCGCGTACTCTAACTGTTTCTTCTCAAACCGTTCTTTCGACTTTGCGTCTGCCTTTTCTCCGAACGGATCGAACGCGTCTCCATGACCTCCGCCACCTTCATCATCGTCGTACCATGCTCGATCTAAATCTTTGTTACTATTCCCAAACCGATCCTCTTCCCTCGCCTCTTCCTCCATGCGTTGATTCTCCAAAACGTCCAACGAGTCTTCGTTTTCTACAACCGTGAGTTTATCTCCTTCTCTGACGAATTGGCTTTGATTTTTCGTAATCTTTTCCATCATCCACTCATTAGACTTCCAAGATGGCGTCGCCGTGAGAGGCGTTGCTTTTACCACGTTCTTATTCGCAACTGCATTGTCGTCGTTGTCATCATCATCCGCTTCGAAGCGCATTGAAAATTTATGCGTAGAACTGTTACTATTCCCGCTCCTTCTATCACCGCTCGGTTGGCTAATCGAACCCATTTTTGCTTTATTTGTCCACGAATCATCGTCATCGTTATCATCACCGCGAAATTGTCTCAAAGACGGCGTCTCGTTCCCGCTCTCGTCGTCCCGCGTTCGTCTCGCCGGCGTCTCTTCCCACTCTCCGTCGTCTTCTTCGAATCGTAAACCGTTTCCTCCTCTGTTCTTCTTACTATTCCTATCGTCGTTCAACCGCCTTCCAAATCGTTGCGACGACGAATCGCGCAAGGATTCTATTCCTCTGTGTCCAGGTTTCTTCCGGTCTTCGATGCGTTGCCGCGTGACGTCGTCCACGCCGCCGTGATGCGACGGCGTTTCTTCTCTCAACTTCCGCTTGTTGTTGTTTCCCCGGTCGTCGAATCTCTTCCAACGATTTTGATGATGATCTTCCTCATCTTCGCGCATGCTGTGGTATTGTCTTCTCTTTATTCCCGCTCTTTGCTTTTGTTTTCTCGCCCGAGATAACTACGCGAGCGCGCGAGTGTTCCACCTGTGCCCTTTTCTTGTCGTGGAAAAGAGAGAAAAAAGCGCGTTTTTTTTGTGGCGATTCTCGCACTCGTTGTGCTTTGTTTCTGTGGAGTGTGGTTCAACATTTCAATATTGGTAACATTAAAACTTAGGTACATACAGATATATACAACATTTAACTTTATACAAAAAAGGTAGGTAAGGATACACACGCAGCTTGCGCACGTTTGACTTCTACTCGCGAGCTTGTTCTTGTTCTTGTTCTTCTGCTACTGCTGCGGCGGCAGCCTCTCTCTCTCGTCGCTCTCTCTCGCGGTGAGCTTCGATATCGTCCGTTTTGATGGCTAGAGCGATGGACTCAGAGAGCGAGCTTCCGTCTCGTTTTGTCGGAGGATTTTCAACTACGAATACACTTAATCGAGCTCTGCTGCTCGCGATGGAAACAAAGCCTTGTTCGACGTCGCCGCTTCCCGTGGTGCTGGCGAGTGAACTCAGAGTTGTGGTGGAAGATTGCTCGGTGGCGGCGGCGGCGAATCTAGGCGAACTTGGCATCACGCCTCGAGCGAACAACTCGATCGAGTCTACGGAAGGAGATGTTCTAGAGGCTGCACCGGAATCGGAGACATCGGATTGGTCCATCGGTACCGCGGTGACGGCAACGTCACTATTGCTAATATTGCGAAGAAATTCTCTTTCGATTTTTGAAGCGGCTGAAACCTCGGCTACATAAATGTCTGGAAGATACATGAGACCTTCACGTGGCTGTATGCCCATCTCTGCGGCTCGAACCGAAGCATCTATTCCAAAAGGGTCAAACCCGTTCGCCGGGAAAGACGTCGTGTATCTTTGGTCCCTTGGGCGGAAGAGAACGAGCAAGAAGCACCACAACATCATATCAAAAAACTCCGAGAAGAAAAATTGCGCCCAAGCAGATTTCCGTTCGAAATATGTGGAAAGAATGTGGTTCATGACTTTGAGCCCACAGAAAAGCATGAAAGCGACGTAAAATTTCCGGTACATTTGATCTTTTGCCTTCACGGGAGCTCTCGCGATCTCTTCTTCGTTCGCCCCAGATCGTCGAAAAATCTCAACTTGCTCGCGCAATGTTTGTAAGGTTTTCGAGCTCCAAAACAATATCATCGATATAACGCAACAATACGTCAAAGCGTAGACGAAATAAACCGTTCGCAAGCCTAATTCCATCTGTCCAACTACATTACACAAAAAGAGCATGAACATAGTAGCAGTGAAAATGAGTTTTCGCTTCCTCGAAACTCGATTTAACGTCACTCTCCAACCGCCGGAGACGGCTAGTAACACGGTCCAAAAGGTCATTTCCTTCAGACTCGAACAGATGATGACACCGTGATGAAACGAATCGTTTACCATCCCATTCATGTCTATGTAGTTGAAGTGGTTAAAGGATAAACCTAAATGTACCATTCGTATTACTTGAGTTGTCCACATTGCGTAGTGCAACATCGATATCACCGATTCATTGCGATAAATAGCACACATTGACATCGTGTGCGTCATTTGTAACATAATCAAAATCACGTAAGACAACAAAATATACAAGTAGACGCTCAATACTGGCTGCCATGCGGTGCTCAAGTGATGTTTTCCATCGTTTAAAGTCTCGTATTTGACATCTATTTCAATTGTTGTACCTTTCAAATCGCATGTGAAAAAGGCGATATCGTACACTTTCTTTTCGTTCACATTAATTTGCATTGGCGCGTACTCCTTTTCAAATATCACGTTCGAATCTTCGTGGCCATCGTCATCATCGAGTAGACTTCTTCTCCTACTTCTTCTTCGTTGTTCTCCTTCAATCGTTTCTGACGCCTCCTCTGCCCCGGCAAACGCGGCGAATAAACAGGTGTTCGTCTCGTTCAATTTCCCTACGCTCGCTTCGCACCACGCGCCATAGTTCCCAGACGCCTCTTTCTCCAAGTTCAAGTTATCATTCAGAGGACATAAACTCAGATAGACGTTGGGAAGCTGCGTCGTCGTCGTTTCTTCTTCTTCGCTTTTACTGAAAATTTTCATTTTTAATTTCTGAAACGTCATCGAGCTCGATTTCGCGTCGAACCCAAAGGTATCAACCGTTTCGTGTTTGCGCGTACGCGAGGAAAGAGAAACGCTCGTGGACTCCTTCATCGCACAGACGCTCGCGAAGATTATCGCTAAGACGAGCGAGAGTAGGTTGAAAGACGCGCGTGACGCGAACATCTTTGGTCAAAAATAAAAGAGAGATCCCTTCTTTGTTTACCGGTGGGGAAATTTTAGCTGTCGAGAGAGAATTAGCGCGCACGCACCGCTCTCTCTCTCTCTCTCTTGCTTTTTTTTTCTTATCTCTCTCTCTTCTCGATTCCTCCTTGAACGCGTGCACGTTTTTTCGACGCGACGATACTCTCTCTCGTTCGCGGTGGAGCGTTCTCGCTTTAAGCGTTTGCGTTTTGTGACGCTTGGAATTATTATTATATTCTTTTTCTCACGTGATATCTTATTATCGGTTTTTACTGTTTTACAGTTGGAAGATATTTTCAACAAGCGCGGTGCGCAAAAAAATGAAAGGTCGAGGTAACGCAACGAACGCGAGCGACAGGTGAAGGTCAGGAAGTAACAAAAAATGAACAGCTTCGAAGCATTTTTAAGTCATAAACGTTTTTTTTTACACTCTCTTCATCTTTCTCTTTATCTCTTTATCTCTCTCTCCCCCTTTGTTTTGATGCCGCCGCTGTGTTACCATCCGTTTCATCATCGCTCGTTAAAACGTCGTCTCGAGTTCTGGTCTCGGCATTAACTTCGCGTGTAACCTCCTCGCCACGTCCGAGGCTATGCCTTGGTTGGTCATCATCGCTAAGCTTTTCTCCTTGGACGATCGAGAGTTTACGGAGACTTGCTGGAACGCTCGGTTGGTCGTTTGGAAGGTGTTTTTGATGCTCTCGTCGCCTAGGCAGATTTGGCTCGAGCCTCGGTAGGTTTCTTTGGCGGTGGTGTTCGCGGCATTAAACCCGAAACGACGACCGACGACGTTCTCGGTGAACTGCTTGGGTCTGTTGCGCGCCGCCCACGGGTGGTATTTTGTGAGCGGCTTGGTCCTCGTTTTCGCGGGTGCAGAAAAGCACGCTTTTTGCGCAATTTTTGATGTCGTTTCCGAAACGAATCGAGGTTTATGCCCGTACGAGTTCATCGCTTTATATCCCGTCTTTGGTACGTGGTGCGCGATGGCGACGAGTCGGCCGTTTCGGAGTTCAAGAGACGCCGAAGAGCCCGTTCGGCTATAAATAGAATACGCAAAGAAAAAAAGCAGACGGTCAGTGAACATACTCCAATGCCAAGCGTCAAAGAGTGGAGAAACGAGAAACATTCAGAGAAAGAACGACGTGAAGTATATATGCAGCGCGTACCTCTTCGCGGGCGTGTGCGTGAGTTGCGTCATGTGGCGTTCTGGAATTTAAAAAGAAGGAAAGAGGAGAAGATTTTTTTTTCATCATCTTCTTTTTCTCTTCTCAAAAGTCAAAATTCTTTTCCTTTACGCACTGTTGGCAACACGCGGAAGATTCGTGCTCCTTTCGATGCGGCGCATTAAACCCGTGCGCGCACTTGGTATGAAACACATGCGGCGAGTGAGGATTCGTGCACGCGCGGTATTCCATTTGCCACGGTAAAATAGAAATTCCTTGACTTTTTTCTTCCTTGTCTCCTCCAGCGGAGAAGACGACGCACTCGTCGCAATATGCACATTTGAAATCGCTTCCTGTTGCTCCTTCGATTTGGATTTTTTGCACGTATTCTTCGCACTTCTTCGTATCCTCGAGTTCGTGATACGTCTCTGCGAGAATCAAATAGACTGTTTGTTTGACGCGTGCGCTCTTTGCATCGTCAAAATGTCGTTGTAACTCCTCGTGTTTCAGCAACGCTTCCCCGATGGCGATGGTTTTCAAATTTGACGTTTTCTTTCCTTCGTGATAAGAATCATCTTTCGCTAAGAAATGCGCGCGTTCGGTCGGCTCGCGAGGAGTGGTGTTGTTTTTACCGAAATACTCTCGCGATATCTTTAATTGTTCCAGCAGAACGCACACTTCGAGACTTTCGTGTACATCCGCGTGAAACAAACGGTAGTAATAATACATCGTCGTCGAAGTATTGTTTTCTTTCTTCTTCTTCTCTGCGACTAGCTTTGCAAATTCTACGGCTTGATGAATTGCAATCGACGCAGATGAAAAATTTCCCGTACAAGCATGCGCGAAACATATACGTCGACACGCCTCCGCGGCTAAGAACGGACATTTATTTTTCACCGCATCTTCGCGAGCGTCGTAAAAATTTTCCAACGCGATTTTCGTGCTTCTCTTTCCGCCGCGAAGCGCGCACGTGCCCAAAGCTAAATGCGCTAACGCTCTCGCGCGCGCTTTTCTCACCTTCTTGGCTTGCTCCGAATCGATGTTCTCGTCTCCCCCTTCGTTGTTGCTGCTAGTGCTATCTAAAAATTCAGAGCGCATGACAATTCTCGCCGCCTCTTCGCATGTCTCCAAATGTTGTTCGAACGAAACGTCTCGCCATCCATCCTTTCGTTTAATTTCTCCGTACGCGTCAATTTCGTTAGCAAAAATAATGAGCGATACCCACAAAGCATCACCGCTACTTTTCGCATCGCCACATCTTTTTGCACAATTCGTCAACTGTTTCACCGCTTGGAACAAAGTCGTCGAGGCTTGGAACGTTCCGTCCCAATTCACAGTCGCTTTGCACATTTCCTCGTTTGCTCGACGAGTATTTTCCAACAACTCTGACGACGGAACGCACGTTTTCTTGTGCTCGTTCCACTCACTCTTTTGACACTCTTGCGAACAGTAACACGTTTGTCGACATCTCGCGCATCGCAACACGTTGGTGATTTTCACGCCGCAGTTTGAGCAACATTTATTTTCGCTGCTACCGCTCTCGCTCTTTCCCTCTTCATCTATTTCTTCATCACTCACGCTCCTATGACTGCTACTCCTCGGCGTTTTTGGCGACAGCGGTGGCGTCAACAATACCGAACCGCTACCGCTCTTCACGCTGTCCTCGTCCGTCTCACCAATCAACGCCAGCGCGCTTCGATACACTTCTCTCAACACGAACGCGCCGGTTACCGTGACTGGCTTGAATATAAACGTCGCCATCATCGCCGCGAATTTCAACGTCCCGTTCGTATTCTTCTCCTTTTTCCCGTTACTCTCGCTCTCCTCGGTTTGTGTTTTCGTCGTCTTTTCACTCTTTGTCGCGTTCGTATTCGTCTTCTTACTCTTCTTCGCGACGACGGCGTTCTCCGCCATCTGTCTCACCACTCCGAGCACCAACACCCCTAAAATCATCCACTGCACGTTCGCCCTCGTGCTGATTGGTTTCTTCCCGTTCTTGTTCGGAAGTAACCGCATGGACCCAGAGGCGAACCCGGATATCGCTCTCACGCTGTTCGCGCTCCGTTCCATCTTTTGCACGCGCTGCGTGTGCATCTTTTGCATCGTTTTCCGTTGCTTTTTTATCATTCGTTTCTCCAATCGTTTTTGCTTCTTCGCGCTTTTTCTTCCGTTGTCGTTGTCGTTGTTTTCTTCTTTGCAATCATTTTCTTCTTCTCTTCCTTCTCCACTTCGCGTTTTTCGAAGACGACGGGTAAAACGACCACCGATACTCATCGGTAACAGAAACGCGCGGGGGGATGACGACGATTATTACGATGCGCTTTTAAAAGCTTTGATGCGTATATGTAGTGACAACTTTTTGCTTGCGCGCGTAAATTTGAACTTTTTTTTCTTCTTTCTAAACCGTTACAAAAAGTCACCCTCATCGTAACTACACGAAACGGATATACACACACGCGATGAACGGAGACGAACTCGAGACCGTTCCTGCGCATCGCGAACGCGCGAGAGAAAGCCTCTCTTCTTTCTTCTCGTGATATATATATATATACATATGCAATCATGGGCGCGGGAAATTCGAAGCGTCTTCACCTTCAGTCTTACGGGTGTTCTTCTTTGGACGAGACCGGCGGCGTGCTCTCCTTGAGCGCAGGGGACGGTGGTAGGCCCGGGTGCGAGGAGGATGCGCCCACTGCTGCTGCGAGTATCGATGATGCGTTGATGCTATCGAATCAGCGCGGACTCGGTCGAGAAGACGCAGACGCGTTCGCGAGGAGCGCTTTTTCGATCGAAGCGATGCGCGGTGCGCTGGCGTCTTTACGCGTCGAGGCGTGTTCCAAGAAAAGCAAGGAGATGACGAACGACGAGGATGTGCCGGTGAAGAACGAGAGGAAAGCGAAACGATTGAAAGGATTCAGCGGTTCTGGCAGTAGCAGCAGCAACAACAACAATAACGCGGCGAAGAGAGAGAAAGAGGACGAGAACAACGAGGACGAGAACGAGAAGAGCGAAGGCGAAAACAAGCGAAAGAAACAGCTCGGATCGCTGGATGAATGCGGCGTGATTATATCCATCGACGGCGACGCGGGCAACGGACTGGTGAAGATAAGATCGCAGTTTATTGGAAACGAGGCGAATGGGGTTCGCGACGCGCAAGTCGTCGCGAACTCGTCGGAGTTGTTCGGGCGAGGACGGTTGAAGGAGCGCGTGGAGGTGTTCGCCGAGCGAGCGAGGTTGGTAGTTGTTGGTATAGATGACGGTGATGAAGAGGAAGAAGAGAAGGAGAACGGTCGCGAGAAAAGGAAGAAAGGTGACGCAAAACGAAACGTCGTGCACATACTCGATGACGAGATGGTTGCCGGGGTGAAATTTATGCCGCCGCCGCTACCGCCTCCACCGCCTGTATCGGTCTCGTCTTTGAAAACGAGCGGGATTGTGTCAGAAAATGAAGATGAAGATGAAGATGAAAAGAAACAGAAACAATCGAAAGATAGAAAAGAAATGTTGCAAAAAGCGCTGAAAGAAAAGAGGCAACGCGCTAAAACGTACGCTACGGTGCGAGTGACACCGACAAAATCGAGCGTCCAAACAACCGTCTCGAACGGGTACGCGCCCGTGCATACGTTGCTTTCACTCTTACATTCCTTGTCTTCGTCGAAGATGGTCACTCTGAATTTCGACGAGCAGTTGGTTTTACACTCAAACCTATCAGACGGGACGAAAAAAGCGCTTCTTTCGTGCAGAGCCGAAAAGGAGGTGCTAGAGAACAACACGGGCAAGATTCGTTTGGCGCAACGCGTTTCGGTCGACTCGAACGGGAACAGCGCGAAAAGTATTCGCGTGAGTTTTACGCACACGAGCAGCGTCACAGAGGATGATACTTCACAACAATCAAAGAAGGAGGAAACATCTTTGGAAAATGAAACTCGAGCCCGGTCAAAAAGTAAAAAGACACGAACAAATACGGTGACTTTCAATCTACGAGAAAAGAAGAGTCGAGGAAGAATAAAGTCCGGTGAAAGCGTCGAATCTATCGAGCAACGATTTGAAAAACAGCGAGCCTGCACGTTCTCTCTTCGCCGCGCCGATCCGCACAAAGGCTCGGTGGTTTCTTTCGAACTCGCCAAACAACTCAGAGATTCTGTGTTTCGTCCAAAATTGAACGTATCGAAACAGTTTTTTGTTGCGGCGAGTATCAACAATGACGACGACGACGATGACGAAAGGCAACAACAACATATGCAGCAGCAACATCAGCAGCAACAACAAACGTATAAGCTTTCACTCACCGCAGCCAGTCGTCTTCTCGAGACGGAGCTTTCTCGAAAGTTCAAACTGACCGATTCCGTCGAAGGCGAAATAGTTTTCGCGGCGAAACTTCTCGCCGCGCGACACTTCGCCTACTTTCCAACTCGCAACGAAACAAACAATCCTGGAGTGGTCAGGGACGCGATGATTGGCGTGTACCTCGGGTCGTGTAAAGACGTGTTATAGCGGGACAGTAGTATATTTATGTTTAGAATAGTAGCGGTAAAAGTGTAGTACGAGCGCTCGCGAATGAAAAATTTTAAGAAGTCCAAAAGCTCACAATCGCGTTATAAAATTTCACTCTCTCTCTCTCTTTTGCTGCGCGAACGAGTATTTATTACACGCGCCCATCAGCAGACGCGTAAAAAAGAAGAAGAAGAAGAAGAAAACAGACAGAGATGCGAAAGAGCGCGTGATTCAAGAAGAGTTCCCTTTCATTCTGACCACTTTTCAAGAAGCAAACCCCTCGTTTAAATTGGAAAAAAAGTTCTCCCTCTCCGTGGTGCCTTTCTCTCTCTCTCTCTCTCTCTCTCTCTCTTCTTCCTGGACGACGATGAACGCTTCTTTCGAGGAGAACGGCGAGCAGCAGAGAAGCGTGACGCCGAACTTTTCGTTTCGCTCGTTCTTCGAGAAATCGTCGACGTCCAACGATGACGGTTCGGACGGCGACGAGAAGAAGAATAAGACGAAGAAAAACGCGTTCGCGAGATTCATGGCGTTCGAACCGGAAAGCGTCACCAAAGACGAGGAAGAGGAGAAAAAAATTTACGACGATGAGGAGGACCCGAACGGATGCTCGCCAAACTTGAAACGGCTGGAGAAGTTGTTCAAAGAGGAGGAGGAAGCGAAGAAAGAGCGCGGAGGAAAATCGAGGGGGGGATTTCCAGGCTTGAGATTGTTCGGCACGGAGAGCTACGGCGAGAATCCGGCGGATTACATGTTTGACGATTTGGGCGGGTTCGTGCCACCGAGAGGCGCGAATTGGGTGTCTACGAGTGCAGAAGTAAACGCAAAAGGGAAAAACGATGATAACGGCGACGAAGCAGAAAAGTCTACGATTGTTGCGGTTTTAGAGAGGAATAAAGAGACGAATGCGTCGAAGAAGTTACCGGGCGGGATTAGCATATTGCGAGCGCCGTCAAACGTCATCATGGCAAAGGACGACAAAGGAAGGACGTTGCCGGTGTTGCCAGAAAAGATGGACGACGAGACGCTTCTGAGAACGACGCACTCGCGAGATCCTTCTGAAATTCCGGAGGATGTTTTACTGGCGCTCGAGGAAGAGGCCAAGGAAGAGGCGGAGAAGAAGAAGGAGAAAGATGGAGGGGAATTGGATGTCGCACCAAAGTTAGGCGCTCCGACGCCAACACCGACGCCGACGTCGACGCCAATGAAGAAAAGTAGCAGTCTTAGCGGGGGTGGGAGTAGTAATTTTAGAAAGAAACAAGATTTGAAGAAAGTCTCCGGCGTGACTATTCCTTCATCGATGTGGGAAATCGTCGAGTTTAATCGCGCGATGATTCGAGTGATGACTATGCTCATGAAAGAGTTAAAACCGTTAGGTGTTGAAGGTATGACGATATTTGATCCAATCGCGGGAATCATGCTATGGAGAGAACAACGCGCCGAGGCGAGACTAAAGAAGACTTCGAAACAGTATTTATACGGCGACGAGGACGATGAAATGCACGACGAGGCTTTGTTTTTCGACAACAACAACGCTAATACGGGTGGCAACAACACTACCAATATCAACAATATCAGAAGGGATGGAGAAGTATCGCTCGAAACTATGGAAGAATTAAAACCTGCTTTAAGACACGCTTCGGCTGCATACGGAACGCTTTCTGCTTTACTCATGAACGCTTCGAATAAGGAAAAGTTTGTGACGTTTGCGAAACACGTCGAGATTCAAAACGAGAAGGATCCAGACGTTTTGCACGATAAAATTACGGAAACTGCGGCAAAACACGCGAACGTTTCACCGGAAGATATATTAGTTGCCGATTGGGAAACGCTGCAGTTCTCTCCGGCATCTTACGTCGCCGTCGACCGTAACGAGAAATTG
>Ga0255766_10003083_pt1 | contig 14638 bp, 8 predicted proteins | sample 071ome_23_FD_179966 | JGI IMG/M metagenome (GOLD analysis project Ga0255766, IMG submission 179966) | Coastal salt marsh microbial communities from the Groves Creek Marsh, Skidaway Island, Georgia - 071403BT metaG (version 2) | ecosystem: Environmental > Aquatic > Marine > Intertidal zone > Salt... | reverse complement strand
GCTTCTCCCCCATGGTCTCACCGATCAACGTCAACCCCATCAACCCGATCTGTCGTCCCTCGTTCCTCGAGTTTTCGTGACACCCCGAAAACTCCAATCGAACCTCGACCGCATCCTTCACGTTGACATGCACCGTCTTCAACTCCCTCGCCTTGTACCCACACTCCGAGTTACTCTCAAATCGCAACGTCCCCAACCGTTTCACGGTTCGTCTTCCACCGCCATCCAGTCTCGTGACGTATACGTGACACTCGCTCGCGATTTTACACTCGTGCGAGAGCAACTTCAACTGCCGCAACGCGCTCGGCGCGTCCAATCTCACCGTCGCGTACGCCGGGAACCCCGCCCCGCGCGCCGTGAGCCATCCCCGCGATTTGTTCTCCCCGCGTATGTGTAATTCACTCGCCGCGTGTCCCGGTTCCTACGTCGTTCGTTCGGTCGTCAGTCGTCACTCGCATCAAAAGTGTTTGTTTCAAATTTCATCTTTCAAAACGTAAACGCGAACGTCGCGTCGTGCGTCTCGCGTCGTCACCACACTCACCTCGGACGAGCGGTCTACGACCGTATACGCGAGTTCACGCGACTGCGACGTCGGCGCGCCTCGCGCGTCGGTACCGGCGACGACGAGCGGCATTTTGACGACGACTCGCCAGTCAACGGCCAAAGTCAACGAAGAGCAGGTCCTAAAATGACGAGTCGTGAACCTTCAAATGTGATTCATCAAGTCTAAATGTTGCCTAGTGTGCTACTACAAACTACGAGTTGAGCCACGTCCACGCGTCGGCGAGCGGATTCTTCGTTCGCGCGCCGTTCGCGCGGTCGTCGGAGTCTATGTCTGATGTCGTCGAAGATATCGGTAGATGGCCTGTTGTCGCCGGACGCGCGTGGCGGTGTTCGAGAGCGTGGCGGTGTTCGCCGTAATAGTTTGGGATTTCGTCTTCGTCTTCATCGTCCGTGTCTGGGACGGTGCGCACGTCGAGGTTTGAGAGCGCTGTCGATGCGGCAGCGGCTTTCGCGCGGTGGCGTGAGCGGGTTGTGAGATCGATGTCGTCACCGTCGTCCGCGTACTGGTCTTCGTCTTCGTCTTCTTCGTCCTCGTCTTCAATGCCGAGAAAGTTGCGGATGGAGCGCCAACCGCGTCTCGCGCGGGCGCGCACGCGCTCGTCGTGGAGGAGCGCGCTCACGGCGTCTTCCTCATCCTCTTCGTCGGATTCGCGATCGAGTTCGTCGTGTTGGATCCAGGCGCTTCCACCGGCTTTCACGCGGTCGTGAATAGTCTTGACGGCGGCTTGATACGTTCCCGGAATGTGGTCGAGCATCATGTACGGATCGAGTAAGACGTCGGTGAACGCCGTCGGATGCTTGTATTCAGCCGTCGGGGCGCTCGAGCGCACGTGTTTGAGATGGATCACTCGACCCGGTTGGACCATAAAGTCCATCGCGGAGTGGTCTCGAAGCTCGAGACCGACGACGTCTTCGAGGTCGTTCCAGTCTCCTTGACACGTGCGCTTACTTCCCTTCTTCTTGCGAGCCGACGTTGGCTTGAACTCTTCCGCAGTAGGCTTAACCGGCGATGTGATCGGCGTTTCCGAGTCGTTCATCGCAGAAGACGACGTCAGCGGCTGCGAGGCTTTGTCCTCGTCCTCGTCCTCATCCGTCGTTGCCGCGGTCAAGTCTTGTTTCGACGACGGCCTGTCTCTGCCGCCGAGAACGGACGAAACAGCTCGAAGCATCGCGTGAGACGGCGCGGCGTGGTTCAACCTTCGCAAGAGGCGGCGAACAGAGGCGTGGCAGAGTCTAGGAACCACATCGGCGCCGGCGACGACGCACGTGATGTACTCGCTTGCCTTGTCGCTCAAATTCATGCTACTCACGCTTGGCGCGGCGATGCAGACGCATTTACACGCGGCGAGTCGCGTCAAAACCTCTCTCTTTGCGTCTTCCTCAAATGCACCGAGCCCTTCCAGCGCGAGTTTCTCTATATCACTGTCCGTACTGTGCATCAACATGGCGATACACGCGGCGACGCCGCCACCCATGCTGTGCCCCGTGACGAGAAACTCAAACGATGGATTCTTCGCCAATGCCGCCGCCGCCGCCGGGATCATTCGCTTCACAACCTGCCACGCCGAGGCAACCATCCCAGCGTGAGCCCACCCATCTAAAAACTCTACGCTCTCGCTATTCACATCCGTCAACGCGTCGTGAAGTTCCCACGTCCCGCGCACGGACAACGCCACCTTGCCTTCCACCCGATCGACGGCAACGAATGAACTCGGCGAAAACTCCGTCCCGTTCCAATCCGCATCAATCACATCCTCCGTATCAATCTCACAACTCTTCGCGCACGCCTCGGACGCCAACGCGTGCATCCTTTCGTAATCCTTCGTCGTCGCTCCGCTCGCCGCGGCGTGCGTCTTTAAACTCTTCAATTTTTCTCTAAAAGACGCGTCGCTCAACACCGAAGAAGCCGTCCCGTACGCCCCGATCGCGTACTTCACCGCCACTCGCACCGCTCGCAACGCGTGCACATCCGGTGCGTTCACCGGATTCGTTCGCGCGTCACCCTCTCCGTCCGGGTACAACTCGCGAAGTCCCCTAGTTTTGTTTCGCTCGGCTTCGCGTTGTTCATTCCACAAGACGAATCCAGCCATGGGATCGAACGTCGCCATCCCGACGACACCCAGCGGTTTGAGCTCCGCCATGACGGACGTGTAGACGGTTCTCAGTGCGCGTTCGAGTTCGAGCCATCCCGCGGTGACGGTTTTGATGCGTCGCGGCGTGGACGTCGACGGTAACGATGATGTCGATGCGCGTTCGTCGTTCGTTTGTCGCACAGAAGATTCTTCTTTTGAATCGCCGCCGTCGCCGCCGCCGACGGTTTTCGTTGGGGTGTCCATGATGCGAGACGACTACGACTACGACGAGCGTGACTGTGCGTCGTCAGACGTGATTGTCACCGGACTCGCGCGTCGAAGTGAGGCGACGCACGAATGAAATTGAGTTTTGTTCTTACACCACTGTGGCAACCGTCATCCCGTCGCTTTGCGCGCGTTGAGGATGAAAGCTTTGGCTAAAACCGATCGCGATGAACGTCTCAATCGCGCTAGACGATGCGACTAGGAAAGATTTACGAGCGCCGAGACGAAGTTCGACGCGACGACCGCGACGCAGTCGCGTCTCGGCGACGACTTCGTGCGACGATAATCTAAGAGAGTACGAAGACGCCGCACCGTCGCCGGTGAGTTTGAGGGCGTACTTGGTGAGCGGGATTGAAAATGAGACTGTGGTCTTCATCTTGGCGGCATTTTCGCGAGAGGACGTCTTGAAATCGCGGCCGAGCTCGAGCTCTAGTCCGCGCGTCTGTCCCGCCTTGTCCAATTTGGACTTTGCGATGATTTGCGCGCGCGTTGTCGAGTTTAATTTGGCCCGAACGGCGAGACGAACGGCGTGCGATTTCACGATATCTGACGTGGCTCGAAACTTGACGTCGATCGCATCGCGTAAAGGGTGAGATGATTCCGGGTTCGGCGAAGGAGGCTTGGAATTCGCCGTGACGACAGCGCGCGCCGACGCCTTTTCAAAATTGTACGCGTACTGCGCCTTGGCTGCATTCGTTCGAGGCGTCGCCGCCCTCTTCTCAGTCTTCCTCTCAGTCTTTGCCTCGCTCGGCTCCGTTCCCTTTGGCTTACCTTCCTCGCTCGAGTTCACGCCGTGAAGTAGCCGAAAGGCGTCGTACTGCTTGGTCGGCGTCCCGAATGAAAACGAAGCCGATGTCGCTCGCGTCGCGGTGACCAACCCGCGATCCAGCCGACCCTTCACGCTCTGCCTAAACTCCATCCCAAACTCCTGATGCACGCTTCCGAGTTCTAATTCAACTTCCTTCGTCAGCGTGTGCGCGTTCACCGTGGCGTGAAACGCCTTGTAGTCCTCATCTAAACCGTCGGCGGTTGCGAATCGCCGCTCCACGTCCGCCTCCACGTCCCATCTCGACCGCACCGGATCGCCCTCGGGCTCACAATCGCTCGTCGCTTGCACCACACACCGTCGTCCACGCCCTAAGTCGTGCGTCGTCACCACAGACATTGCCGCGTCGTTCTTTTTAACCTTTTTCGATCCGCCTCCGTCCTCGACTGACGTAGACGGCTCCTCCTCCCCATCCTTCCCGCCACCGCCACCGCCACCGCCTCCTTTGCACCACTTTGGCACGTACCGCTCCGCACACGCGATCGCACTAGTCCGATCCGCATCGCCGACGAACCCAACGCGTCGTCGCGTCGTCGTCGTCGTCGCCGCCGCCGCCGCCGTCTCAGAACGCCGAGCCTCCAGACGCGCGCGGTGTCGCCCGCCGCCGCCCGCGCGAACGCTCACCCGTTTCCCGTCTTCCCCGCGCGCGGGACGAGACGCGTCGTCGCGTCGTCGTCGCCGTCGCCGCCGCCGCCGCCGTCTCAGAACGCCGAGCCTCCAGACGCGCGCGGTGTCGCCCGCCGCCGCCCGCGCGAACGCTCACCCGTTTCCCGTCTTCCCCGCGCGCGGGACGAGACGCGTCGTCGCGAAATAGCGGCGCTAATAAATCCGTCGACCGCACCGCTCCGTCGTCGTCATCGGTGTCGTCATCGCCACCACCACCCGTCATGTGCGTAACGAACGAACGCGGCGCGGTTCGTTACGCACCGCACCGCGCGACCGCACGACCGCGCGACCGCGTCCCCGACGACGACCGACGAGGCGAACGAACGAAACCCACCGAACGACCGCCGTCGGTTCGGTCGATCCCCCGCGACGTCGCGCGACGTCGCGTCGCGTTATCGGTACCCAAACACACACACACACACGCATCACCTTCCACAGAAATACCATCAAGTCATACACACGTATATACCCTTAAAACACACACAACACGTACTATGTATATAAAATACAAAACAAGTCCATCAAACACAATCACACGCATACAGCCCGCGGTTGAAAAAGAGACCGCCTCGCGTCCTCCGAGGACGGACGGACGTGTGGAAATGTACGAACAGTGCATATGTACAAACAGTACCAACCACATTAAAATGTCGTTCCCGGAGAAAACGTACGGCTCACATCGCCCGACGCCCGCGTGTCGAGTCTCGATCGCCGGGGACCCGCGATCGGTGAAAACCACCGATCGATGACGAAACGAGGTTTAAATCTCGGAAAATATAGGGTCGGGTCGGGTCGGGTCGATCGGGTCGATCCGTCGATCGGTCGGTCGGTCGGTCGGATCGATCGCGAAGATTCGTGGTCGTCGTCGTCGCGCGCGCACCGTTGGTTCCATCGCTCGGTTCGTTGGTCCCGTTCGGGTGTGTCGTTCGTTCGCGCGTCAGTGTTCGGACGGACGAGAGACGACGAACCGAGCGACGGCGCGCGGGGCGGAAACGGGACTGTCACCGGGGAGACGACGTGACGCGCGCGTCGGACCGTCGGCGCGTCGAACCGTCGGACCGGGCGTCGTCGTTCGGGACGCGGACGCGAAGGCGAAGGTTCGCTTTTGGACTGGATTTATTTATCCATTTGGACTGGATTATCCATTCGGGTGAGAGCGCGTTCGTTCGTTCGTCATCTTCGTCGTCTTCTCGGCCGAATACGCGCCGGGCGATCGATAGATTGCGTCGCGCGTCGCGCGTCGCGTTCGTCGTCTTCGGGGGGGGTCGATCGGGGATCACCGCGGCTGAGTCAGACGCGCGCGCTTTTTCTGAACGCGGCGCGTCCGCCCGAGGACGAATAGAGGAAGGAAATGTCGGACGGCGGCGGTGGATCGCCACGATCGCGCGCGATGGGAAGGATGTCTTCTACGAGCTCGATTCCGGAATTCGTCGAGGTGCGTGGGATGTATTACGACGCGATGGTGGAACTGTGCGGGGGCGAGCTCGAGGACTCGGGGTACCGGGAGACTTCGAATAAGTTTTGGAAAATTTCAGAGGAAGCGGGAGGCGTGGGGGATCGGAATCTCGAGTGTGAAGCGGCGCTGATTGCAATGGAGATTGAAATCAACGCTGTGAGACGAATGCATGTGAACGTGGAGCTGCTGGATGTGGAGAAGTTCCACGCGGCGACAAAGGAAATGGTTCGGATGGCGTACGATTTGGAGGATAAGATTTCAGAGACGCGGGCGCACGTGGTGTCGGGTGACTTTTATTCTTTAATGATTCGAAACGATGAAGCCGCGATGGAGCACTACGGGATGGCTAGAGCGCTGGCGCAAGAAAAAGGAATCGTCCCGCTCGAGCTCGAGGCGTGCAGACGCATGCGCTGGACGATGAGCGCGAGAGGAAAGATTGACGAGGCGGTGACGCTCTCGCACGAGGTGCTTCGATTGGCTCGAGTGTACACGCAAACGATGAGCGAAGAGTCGCCGACTCCGACGTCTAAGACGTCTCAAGTTGCATCCATGGTTCGTGAACACTGGTATCTCGGTGGATACATCAACCAAGAGGTGTACGCGCTCAAGGAGCACGGATGCGTGCTTCGAGGAGAAACGAAGCTCTTGGCTCGACCAATCATCGTAGATACGCATCAAGGTGAAGCGGCGGCGACGTTTGAAGACGCTCTCGTCGCCCTGGAAACGCACTGGAAAGACGTCGACATGAGCTTTGAGACAGACTCTGACGGCGCCGCCATCTATTTATCGCTTCTCGCGCATTTGGCTGATTTGTACGACAACCATCTCGGCCCGAGCGAGGACAATCACTCCAAAGCAGTTGATTATCGTCGTCGGTACGACGAATTGTCCTCGGGAACATTTGGCTCGAACGTTGAATGTCTGCTCTGTCACGAACCTCTCGGCGGTTTGGATGTCGACGACGCACGTGTCAAGCTCACGTACGCTTGGTACGCGTGCGCGTCGTCGCACCATTACCACACGCAATGCATAGAATCTTCCGAGCGAACGCGAGCAGATTACTGCTGTCTCGCGTGTCGTGCGGCGAGATTCGAAGTTGCGACGGGTTAAACAAACCCAAAGGTGACGAGTGTCGGTCGCCGTCTGACACGCACCATAAAAGGGCAAATGATTCAACTCCAATTCCATCCCTGATTCATTCATTAGTTGCTGCACGCATAAGCATTATCGAGTGTGTTTCTTCCACGAGCGTGGACGACAAAAGAATAGAGCAAAACATATTCTCACATCCGACGCCATCTGATTTGATGCATCGGTCGCTGTACTCATACTTCGATCGCGAGTGTTGCACTCGCGTGGGCGCATAATTGATTCATTCATACCGGTACCGCATTTATGACAACAAATTTCGTGACTGTATCATTCACCATTCCACCATTATTTCACTCTTCATGTAATACCACTTGGCCGCGAAAAACTAAATTTAGAACTTCATAACGCGACTCTCTCGCGTGATCCGAGTGCGCGCGCCTCGGGCAGCGTCGACCGAGATGGCGTCGGTGGAAACGGCAAAACCGACGACGTCCCGTAGGCTGGGGTACGTTTTTCCGTTAAGCCCGCGTCCGAACCTTCGACATGGAAATACATCCATCACGCTCGCTCGCGACGTATGACAACTCTGACTGACTCTCCAAAAAGATTAGGAAGCGTCCAACGCCTCGAACGACGCGGCGGTCAAATCATCGCCGTCACACATGACGTGACAAAAACCGGTTACAAAGCTCCGAACGCGTACGGCGCCCGCAGCGTCTTCCAATCCGAAACAACCTCTGGATTTTCCCAAAGCAAAGTCCTCGGCGCCGTAGCGTCCAACGCGCGCGGCGGCGCCAAGACATTGATGCCCTACACCCCAGACGCACCGAGAAACCGCCCAGTGGCGACGCTCCGAAACACCATCGGTAAGCGTTTTGGTCCATCGACGTCGACGACGCGGTCTCGCGAACCTTATCGCGGGGCATCATCCATCACCTTTACCGACGGTTCGTCCGCCAGTAGTCGTTCGGCGAGCCGATGGCGCACGACAAATCAAGTTATGCGCGCTCGAGCCTCCGTCGTCGCCACCGTCGGGTTCGAATCTAATCCCGGTATACGCGCGACGATCACGAGGAGGGTTCACGAGTCACAGAGACGGTAGTTTCACAGCCATCATTTGTTATGTAAATGTTAACCGCCATCCAAAAGTGCACACAAAATCTCAAATTGCAATCCTCATTCCACGCCGCGACGCATGACGCCGAACGATGACGCCGACGCACGCGATGTCGGCGAACGACTCGATGGGTACCACGAGACGCGAGGCGGGATCGAGCGTCGCGCGCCACCGGTGAACGCGTCGAACCCCGCGCCGACGACGAACGCTGTTGGGTCTTCAGTGCTCGGCTTACAAGCGCTCGCCGCGGCGAAACGCGCCGAGAAACGCGCGCGTGAGGGCGACGACGGCGACGACGGATCGTTCGCGAAACCGCGCGATCGCGGGTCGGGGTTTCGGGACAGGTGGCGCGACGGTGATGGGAAAACGACGACGATGTTTCGGTCGAGGAGGGACGAGACGCCGTCGCACCCGGGCGGAGTGAACGCGCGCGCGAAGGAGGCGATCGACAAACGACGTAAAGACGCGAGATTCGGGCGTGGGTTGCGTGGGGATGATGATTTCGATCGGTATCGGGAGCGGAATGACGACTATGGGCGAGAGCGTGGGAGAGGGCGGTGGAGAAGCGAAGGCAAAGGCGGCGACGGGGAGTGGGAAGAGACGCCAAGGAGGGATCGAGACGGACGGATGATGACGCCGAGGTTCGGTAAACGCGGGGATTGGGAGGACGATGGTGTGCGGGCGTCGCGACCGTCGACGGATCGTTCGCGCGGGGGATACGGGAGCTCGAGTCGGAGGTCGCATTCGTCAAGGTTTGATTTCGACGGGACTCCGGCGGCGACACCGTCGTGGAAGTCAAACGCATGGGCGAGCGATGCGATGTCGAATGCGAATAGGTTTGTTACCGAGGGCACGGAAGTTGTTGCCGAAGATGACGATCGCGCCGCAGCGCTCGCGCCGGATGCCGATGCGGAGAAGGTTTTGGATCGAGCGTGGTACGACGACGATGAAGGCGGCGGGGCGCACGGCGATGCGCACAATCCTTTCAGCACGAGTCTGCGCGACGAGGCGCGATACGCCAAGAAGGAGCAAGATTACGCCAAGAGACTCACGCGCCGAGACGGTTCGTTGATGTCCATGGCGGCGTCGAGACGTGTTAGTCAGCTCAACGCTGATTCCAACCAGTGGGAAGAAAACCGAATGATGACCTCTGGTGTGATTCGTATGAAGGAGATTGATCTCGATTTCGACGACATGGAGGAGAACAAGGCGGTGTTACTCGTGCACGACACCAAGCCCCCGTTTTTGGACGGTCGCATGGTGTTCACTAAGCAACAATCTACCGTTTTACCCGTCAAGGATGTCACGAGCGACATGGCGCTCATCGCTCGCAAGGGTTCCAACTTGGTTAAGGAGGTGCGGGCGAAGAGAGAGGAAGACAAGGGCAGGGACCGATTCTGGGAGATGAAGGGGTCGAAGATGGGCTCCATCACCGGGACGACGAAAGAGGAAGATAAAGAGGCGGCGGAGAAGGCTGCAGCTGTGAAGGATCGCGATGATGACAGACCCGACGTGGTTGGCGCCGACGGCGAAATCGACTTCAAGGCGGGCGCGAAGTTTGCCGAGCACATGAAGAGCGCCAAGGCGAGCGCGCAGAGCGAGTTCGCCAGGACCAAGTCCATCAAAGAACAACGTGAGTTCTTGCCCGTGTTTGGATGCCGCGAGGATCTCATGCATGTCATTCGTGAAAACCAAATTGTCGTCGTCGTCGGCGAAACTGGTAGCGGCAAGACGACGCAAATGACGCAGTACATGCACGAGGAGGGTTACTCGACGTTCGGTATGATTGGTTGCACGCAGCCGCGTCGCGTGGCAGCCATGAGCGTTGCGAAGCGCGTGAGCGAAGAGATGGGGTGCGATTTAGGCAAAGAGGTTGGATACGCCATTCGTTTTGAAGACTGCACGGGCGAGGACACGCTCATCAAATACATGACGGATGGCGTGCTCTTGCGCGAGACGCTGCGAGAACCAGATTTGGATATGTACAGCTGCATCATCATGGACGAAGCGCACGAACGTTCCCTACACACTGACGTCTTGTTTGGTATTCTTAAAAAAGTTGTCGCGCGTCGCCGCGACTTCAAACTTATCGTCACATCGGCGACGTTGAACGCAGATAAGTTTAGCAACTTTTTCGGTTCGGTACCGATTTTCCACATTCCTGGTCGCACGTTCCCGGTCGAAGTGCTCTACTCGAAAACCCCGGTGGAGGATTACGTCGAGGCAGCGGTGAAACAAGCGCTCTCGGTGCACTTGTCCTCGGGTCCGGGTGACATTTTGATCTTCTTGACGGGTCAGGAGGAGATTGAGACGGCGACGTACGAGCTTGAACATCGCGTCGCGACGCTCATGAGCGAAGGCACGTGCCCACCGCTCAACGTACTGCCGATTTACTCCCAGTTGCCGAGCGATTTGCAAGCGAAGATTTTCCAAGACGCCGAGGACGGCAACAGAAAGTGCGTCGTGAGTACAAACATTGCGGAAACATCGCTCACGCTTGACGGCGTCATGTACGTCATCGACACTGGTTACTGCAAGCTCTCCGTCTTCAACCCGCGCATGGGTATGAATGCTCTGCAGGTGTTCCCGTGTGCACAAGCCGCGGTGAATCAGCGTTCTGGTCGCGCCGGTCGTACCGGCCCAGGTACGTGCTACCGCCTCTACACCGAGGTGGCGTACAAGCACGAAATGCTCGTCTCCACCGTTCCAGAGATTCAACGCACCAACCTCGGCAACGTCGTCTTGTTGTTGAAATCGCTCAACGTCGACAACTTGTTGGATTTTGATTTCATGGATCCTCCACCGCAGGAAAACATTCTCAATAGTATGTACTCGCTGTGGATTCTCGGCGCGCTCGACAACACGGGCGGTCTCACGAAACTCGGTTCGAAAATGGTTGAGTTTCCGGTGGATCCTCCGTTGGCGCAAATGCTCATCAAGGCGGAGGAGGCCAACTGCTCGAACGAAATGCTCACGGTGGTGGCCATGCTTTCGGTGCCTTCCGTGTGGTACCGCCCGAAAGATAGAGAGGAAGAGTCGGACTCGGCGCGAGAAAAGTTTTTCGTTCCAGAGAGCGATCACTTGACGCTTTTGAATGTCTACCAACAGTGGAAGAACAACGGCTACCGCAACGAGTGGTGCAACAAACACTTCATTCAAGGTAAGGGTTTGAAGAAGGGCCGAGAAGTTCGTGCGCAGTTGACAGACATTATGAATCAACAAAAGATTCAAATCGTCAGTTGCGGTCAAGATTGGGACGTTTGCCGTCGGTCCATCGCGGCGGCGTACTTTCATCAAGCGGCGCGTCTAAAGGGCGTGGGTGAATACGTAAACGCGAGGAATGGCATGCCGTGTCATCTCCATCCGAGCTCGGCTCTGTACGGTTTGGGATACACCCCCGATTACGTCGTGTACCACGAACTCATCATGACGTCCAAAGAGTACATGCAATGTGTTACCGCGGTCGAACCTCAGTGGCTTGCCGAGTTTGGTCCAATGTTTTTCACGCTCAAGGAGAGCCATTCGAGCATGTTGAAATCCAAGGCAAAACGCAAGGAGGACAAGGCTCGCATGGAAGCTGAGATGAAGGCTAAAAGAGAAGAAGACGAAGAGCGTGAAGCGTCCGAGCGCGCGCGCGATGAAGATCGGCGCGCACGACAACGAAGCGCGATCGTCACGCCTGGGCAGCGTTCCATTGCGGGGACGCCGAGAACGTCATCTGGCGCGTCCCGCCCGTCGACGGGTTCTCGCGGCGGTCCAGGCGGTCGAACCCCGGCGCGAAGACGCTTTGGATTGTAAGCGCGCGGGTTCACAAAGTAGAAGTTGACGAATTGATTTTTCTTTTGTAGTGTTTATAGCTAGAAGTTAACAGCCTTTTACAAACGCCTAACTCTGCACCGAGAGTCGCTTGAGGTGGTCCATGAAAATTTGCAAGCTCACGTCGTCGGTGAAAATGATATCGCTGCCCCCACCCATCGATGCACTGCTATTGTACGTCGCGCTCGGGTTGAGCTTAGCCAACAAGAATCGTGCCTGCGAGCCGTGCTGGTCGCAAACGACCAAGCGCGGGACAGGGAAGCGAGTCGCAAGGATTTGATCAGCCTCCGCCTTGGGAGCGGCGAGCAACTCTTTGAAAGCCACGTGCTCAGGTTGATCTTGGTAGTTCGCCTTGCGCCATTGTGCTATGGTCATGCCGTGGAAAACCACGACGCTAAAGAAGGCGTCGAGAACCAAGATGCGATCGGCGGCGATCGAGCACACGTCCAGCAAAACGGGCTCGGGCGGTCCGTTGAAACTGTATGCGGTCAGCGTCGGTTGGATCATCACCAGAGAGTTGTACACATTCTCACGCGTCAGAATCATGCGGAAATACGCCGTCTCATCGGGTGAGTTGTTGAACACTTGGACAAACTGAGATCGTCGCAAGTTGAACATGAACTGAGGGTAGATGCTAAACTGCGGCATGAGTTGGAACGAGTGCGGATCGTCTTTTCTGTAATCGCCAAATCGCTGGCAGAGTTGGATGAGCTTTCTATCCAACCATCGCGTTGCCGCAGGACAATCCGTCTCTTCTTCCGTCTCCATCTTCCAGGACAATTGTCGCGCCACGAGAACAGCCGCTGCTTCTTGGTCGAAACCGGCGGCGATGTCGTTCAAGTTGGCACCTTCGGTCCATCTTCTACTCGTGGTGATGACGCGCATGCGCGTCTCACCATTCGGCAAGGTGAAAGTACACAAAAATTGGAGGAAGAATTGCTGCGCTTGCTGGCCTTGCATAGCCATGGGCTGTTGTTCTTTTCCACCCGGATTAGCAACTTCAAAGTACACCGCCAAGGATGTCTCATTCGTCAGAGTACACATCTTCCAAGCCGTGGTGCCTCCGCTGCCTATTTGCACATCGGACACCGCTCCCGGCAAACCCTTGCGGTCGAGCGCCGCGCAAGGTCCGATGACCCCGGCCGTCTTCACGTCTCTACTCGTGATGACCTCAAACTGGCCGTTGTACGAGATTCCTAAGCCACCATCCGCATCTGGGGCGAAAAGCTTGCTAAAGGATGTCCTGAAGACGGTGTGCGAAAACGACTCTGCCAACACCACGTTACCTCCCGTTTTCTCAACGCAAACTTTCATCTCAGCGAGACCAACCTGATCTAACGCGCAGGCGAACACATCTAGAACGTGTCCGTTCGCGCACAGGTTGATGGCCACCTGCTCGTAATACTTTTTCGCCTTGGCGTAAAAGGGCGCCGCGCCCTTGACTATGTCCTTGTGCGAGCGAACCGCTTGCTCCATGTCCTTGGCGACAATCGTACCGCCACCATCCGTGGCGGCGCCGCCGGTGAACAACATCGCCCGCGCACTCATTCCAATGGCAGACATGGAGAGCAAGCAAGACGCCACCATAAGCGCAGTGCCCGTGCATCGCGAACGTCTACACGCCGGCAATGGCGCAAAGGCGTCGCGGTTCAATTCTTCCAAAATCGCCGTCAACTGAAACTCGCACTCGCTCAGCGGCACTAAAAACTTGGACCCGACCGGCATCGGCGACGCGCCACCCCCAGGTCCCACCGCCGCACCGTTCGGATGTCTTCCGTTCATCTGTCTATTTCCCCCGCCAAGCGACAGCTGGTCTTTAATCTGCTGTGTCGTAAACTCTTTATTTCCCCGAAACACGTACGACTTTGGACAATCCGTAAACCCGAGTTCATGCACGTGCACGTGCGTTCCAAACGTCACCAACCCAACCAACGCATCTTCCGGCAAAAAGCTCAACGCTTGCGTCAGCGCTTGTTTCAACGCTCGCAACTCTTCCTCCTCTGCGCACTGATCCACCACAAACAAATACGCCGGTGACGTCGACCCCGCCGGTCCACCGCGTCTCGGCACCACGTACTCAATCGTCGTATAGCTCGGAAACAACTCTGCGGGTAAATTCGTCTCGCTCAACGCCCCGTAATGCGGGGGGAAGTGGTTTCTCGCGTGACACATTGGACACACCCAGATCTTACTCGCAAAGTCCACCCTCGCGTACGGATTCAACGCACCGCCGCATCCTTTACATCGCACCGGTTCGTACGGAACCCTCGGGACGGTTTCCGCCGGGATGTTTTTCGCCGGCGTCACCACCGCACCGAACGGGACGACGCACTTGGCCATCTCGGCGCGGGAGTTCGCGACGACGTTCCAGGACATTCGCACCCCATCGTTCGCTTCGAGCGCCGACCAATCCACCGCGGACTGTTGCTGCGGTTGCGGTTGGTGTTGCTGCGCCGCGGGCGCCGCGGCGTACGCGGACGGATCGTACGCCGCGGACATTCGTGTCGGGCGTCCGGCGCGCGCGCGTGTGCGGCTCGACGTCGACGAACACTCATTCGATCGTTGAGATCACGCGTCGCGAGTGATAAAACCAGAAAATCGGACACATGGGCGATACATACATATTCCATACATTTTAACAGTATCTGTTATATTACGAACAATCCACGATATAACTGATTGAATTTTGACACGTGGATCGTTTTAAAAACAATCAATGTATGTACACATACTGCAGACCTCGA
>Ga0255766_10003062_pt1 | contig 14717 bp, 32 predicted proteins | sample 071ome_23_FD_179966 | JGI IMG/M metagenome (GOLD analysis project Ga0255766, IMG submission 179966) | Coastal salt marsh microbial communities from the Groves Creek Marsh, Skidaway Island, Georgia - 071403BT metaG (version 2) | ecosystem: Environmental > Aquatic > Marine > Intertidal zone >... | reverse complement strand
GTGTGAATACGAAGGGGAGACAGATAACGATCAGGTACGATATTACCTGAACCCGACAGAGATACCAGCATTCCATATTGGATTTAGAGCTCAATGTGCTCTGTCGGGTGCGGACATGGAAACAGAGATGAGGTCTTACTTATCAGGACAAGAGGTTGACGCAGATGAAACTGAACTGATCATCAGCGCTTGGATGAACCCCAGCTTCGAAATAGCACAGGAAAATCTATTGGGTTAGGGCTCCAGCAAAAATGTGGGAGTCGAGTTATAATATTAAGGTAACCAACCAATAAGGAGATTTATTATGAAATCAATCAAGTCACCAACTCAATATTACTTTGACCTCCTTGAGAAGGAACTCAAAAAGTATGAAGAGGAAATGCAAAAGAAGAACAATCAAACTCCAGCAAAATCAAAATAAACCTGTTATAATATAAACACTAACCAATAATAAAACAATCAATCAAAGGAAATCATTATGTCAATCAATAATAAAACTACCCTTCAAGAGCTCATCAATCTAGGTTTCATCAAGGAAGCTGATATCCAAAAATGGAATAAGAGAATTGAGAATAAATCTAAATCATCTGAGAAAAAAGCCCTAGTTGAGGGAACTAAGTCAGCCATTCTAAGTTTATTAGATGCAGAGATCGAAGCATCCAGTGTATATTGGTCCGTTAAACCAGCAGCTCATAGTCAAGGTTTTACTCAATATATTGAAACAGACCGCGGTATCATACTCAAAGCTCTAACTCAATTAGTAGCTGATGGCCAAGTCATCAAGGTAGGTCTCAAAAAGGTAGAGGATAAGCTTGTAGAGCTCCCTGTTACAGAGGTCAATAGTTTTCAACTCCGTTACAAGAGAGCTTCTGAAGCTAGTCCTGAATAACGGGCTGATGCCCAACGTAGAACGCGTGTTTAAATAAAGTTCAATAACTAGATAGTTGCCTCATGCAAATTTGTGTGAGGCACATTATAATATTACTGTATCCAACCAATCAGGAGTTATTATGCCTTCAACAAAAAATCCATTCCTCACCTTTCGAAACATCGAAACTGACAAGATGGTGGGAATAAACATAAATAATATCACATCATATCACGAAAAAATAGATGAGCATTCAGGCAAACCCTATGTGCTAGTCCTTTGTGTTGATGATAGATACGGCCGAAAAATCGATATATCATTCAAAGACTTCGTGGCAAAGATAAGAGACTGGTACGGTCGAAACGCATAAGGAGATAACATGATACCATTAACACAAATAACATGGCGATATATCGATCGAACTGACGACAACGACAGACGCGGTCGAAAGACAAAGACTATCTTCCTTAATATCGATCACATCTTCAGAGTTGAAGAGGAAGAACACGGTACGCGTGTGCTCTACGCGAGATATGGAGAAGTTTTAGTAGAAGAGTCCCCAGAAAAAATAACAGAACTAATGTTACAAGTACATCAGACTCGTAACGGACTCCAGCAAAAAAATATATAACACATTATAATATTATTGTATCCAACCAAAGGAGTAAACATGCCATACTACGCATACAAAGGAAATAAACCAGTCGACCCAAACGTTCCCCCTGAACGCTTTCCAAATCGCATACCGATGAACTATGGTCGATATGTATGGTGGCCAGACGATATACATCTGGGCCCAGGTTGCCCAGATAAATCAGCCATTGCTCATTGCAGAACCATCCGGATGCTTTCTAGAAATGGGTTCATGCTATATTGGTACACCAACTTCAAAGACGCCACTACATTCAAGCTAATACACAAGGAGTCAAAATAATATGACACAAAAACACAGAGTACCATTTAACATAGACCTTGAAGACTTGATCGCAGAGGATGTGGGCAAGACCGAAGAAGAACTACTAGAAGCCATCAAGAATGAAGGTGACAATCACGGTGTAGAAGTCAATACTGAAGACATGACTGTCACAGGGAAAATCAGTTCATTGGCAGACTTCTTCATGATGCTCGATGGGCCCGGACCGTCATTCAATATGGAAGAGTTTACGGAATATGTCCATCAAGAAGGAGACTCGGTATTGAATAGCTAACTGGTTAAACACACTCCAGCAAAAAATCGGAAGTCATATTATAATATTACTGTATCTAACCAAAGGAGATCAACATGTTTAAACTAAATCAACAAGTCAAATACTTCATACCTTCTACTCAAGAATATGAATACGGAAAGATCGTCGGACCGTCGCAACAAAAAGACAAGTTAGCAGTCGATGTCACAAATCCATCGGACACAGAACAACAAATAGTCTACGTTCCCATCGCTTCACTCATTCCAGCAGACGGAGAGACACCAACTGTACCCACATACAAACCAAAGACCGGTCCATTCAAAATGAGCGACTTTCAAAAGAAGAGTTTATTATAAACACTCCAGCAAAAAATGCGGAAGCATATTATAATAACTACATAACCACAACAAGGAGTACATTATGCCACAATATAAATCAAAATCATATCAAGAGTTCTCTAGAGATAAACAAATCAAAAAGTCTCGAAAGGAACACAAATGTTGTTCTTGCAATAAGTCCATTCCAAAAAGTTCTTCATATACCAGAACAGTTGGTGTGTCTGAAAGTAACCGTCATCATGGCAATGAATTCTTCAGCCATGCTTGGCATCCAGAATGTCTAGAAGACCATCGAGGTTATATAGCTTGGAACTTAAGAAGACAAGGATAACACATTCATGCAAAAAATGCGGAAGCATATTATAATATAAACACCTAACCAATCAACCAAAGGAAACAATATGATTCAAGTATACATAGAACTAACAAACATTCAATGGGAAAACGATGAAGAAGGCGATATCGAATGTGAGCAAGGCACATACATCGACACCATCGTTGACATCCCTGACAGCGATCATCTAACACGAGAAGAAATCGACGAATCAATCGCCGACTCAATTGAAAATCAAACAGGTCATAGACCCGAATCTTGGACTCTCGAAGTATTTGATGACACATTAGAGGAGGCATAAACTCCAGCAAAATCAGGGGAAGCATATTATAATATAAACATATACACCACACCAATCAAAAGGAAATCATCATGAAAAAACTATACAAGAACTGGACAGCACACAATCTAATAGGACACCCACTATCAGAGATCGCGTATCTACTTGGGTTCTCAGAAGAGATATACAACTGGATACACGACGTTACCATACCACCACATAAACCCGGAACAGGGAGAGGATAAAACAATGGACGCTAAATCACTTTACAATTTCATCATGCTATGCCTGAAAGACGACGACGGAATATCCGAGGAAGCATACGACATGCTAATAGAACACCTAATAGAAATCAATCAACCCGAGATCATCATAGAACTCAACAGCAAATCCCACTCAGCTAACGGACGGAGATATATCAATGACTAGTCTTATTGTCATATTCATCTTTTGGCTGTGGCTACGCAACCACAGCCGCAGGAGGACGAGACAGCTTACGCCCGCGTATACGCGTATGAGGAAAAGACAGCTCGTCTGCAGAGAGGATCATTTTAGACGAGACAGCTAGTGCTCTGTACTGGGGGCGCAAGATGAAAGTGAGTGAATCGTCATTCATTTTACTCAAAAATGCTGCCAGACGACGATATATGACTCAAATATGCTGAAAGTGCGCGCCCTCGAATGAAAAAAGACACAAATTTGACCTCTGCACATGCAAAATCTGGCTGCACCCATTATAATATTACCATACCACCCGCTAAAAGGAGCACAAACTATGTATTACCAGATCTACGACACTCGCACTCACAAAACAATTGTCACTTGCCCGACGCAGGAAGCTGCTTACGCTTTTCTACGACTTTACGAGGCCGGCGAGAGGACACATCTAGAAATACGCCCGATCTTTAAAGAGGAACATCCCTTAAGAGTGAACCCGTTCCGTCGCTACTAGCCTCACTACGACTGAATCCCGATCGCGATCACAATTGCACAGACGACAGACGACGCGTGATTCACTCATTCGAGATCTCGACGACCGAGCATTTCGATAATATTCTCCTTGCTCCGCACTCATGCAAAATGTGCGGAGTTGTGTTATAATATAAAGGTATCCAACACCGGAGGTTTTTATGGGAATACATTCATTAAACAAAGTCATAGGTCAACAGCTCAAGATGGGCATGTATTGGGAGTATGAAACATATTGGGCTCCTATCAAGGACAAAGCTACCGGCAAAACTATTACGGTGCCGATGAAAAAGAAGGTAGGCCCGTTTTATCATAATATATTTGTCTGGACTGGTAGCTTCTGGTGCCCTCAAATCCGTTTTGAAAGATGGGCTGGTACTCCCCGTTTAAAGCAAGCTAATGAGCAATATGCTGATAGACCTACACATTTTGTAGATAAAATATACGGAGCTGATGCCGGGAAATAACCCGGGCAAAGGCATTCCAGCAAAAAATAATATTATAAGTTATAATAACTATGTAACCAACCAATAAGGAGTAACTATGAAAACCAATTCAAAAAAATCCCCGACAGCCAAGTTCTGGAGAATGATTGACAGAGAGCTAAAGAAGCATGAGGAAAAAATCATGAAGAAGAACGGAACTCACTCCAGCAAATTCTAAAAACACCCGTTATAATATAAACACTAACCAATAATAATAACCAATCAAAGGAGTCAATATGACCATTACTAATAAAACCACCCTCCAAGAGCTTATAGATTTAGGACTGTTCAAGGAGGCTGATATCCAAAAACTTAATAAAAAACTTGATGGAGCAGCTGATAGAGCTGAAAGGAAAGCACTGTTAGAAGGCACCATGTCAGCTATCAAAGCTTTGGTTGCATCTGATGCTCACGGAGGGAACCGTTATTGGTCCGTGAAACCAGCGGCTCACAGCTTAGGATTTATGACCTATATCGAAGCTGATAGAGGGACTATCCTTAAGGCTCTTACAAAGTTAACAGAGTCAGGGTTCTTAACTAAGGTAGGCCTTAAAAAGGTTGACGGCAAGCTAACAGAACTGGATAAGTCCCAAGTTAATGCTTTTCAGCTCCGTTACATTGTTACCCCTGTAGAGGAGGCTGATGCAGCTGCAGATGAAGCGGCTGAATAACCGGTCCCTTCGGGGCGGGGATAAAACGGAGACACCCCGCTCATGCATATTATTCTGTCACCCATTATAATATAAACACCTTACAACCTTGGAGTTATTTATGCGTTACTTTTCAATAGACTATCGTTCACCCCCTTCTGGAATGGGACAAATCATTGACACAACTAAGCCTGAGAAGATTGGAGAGCGATGGAATTATATCCTCATCACCTACTCAGGATGTGGTCCAGCATATGATCCGACTTATAATATGACAAAACACTTCACCTCTAAACAAGCGGAAGAAGAAGGATGGGCCGGTCCCGTTCTAGAGGAAATCATTCGGTTCCTTCGAGCTCAAAAAGTCACACATGTCTACGACTCAGAACTCTCATACAATTATGAGGGAGGAAATGAAAATGACTTCGAAGGTCTATTCACATTGGATAGATGGGTTGAAATTATGAGAAGCTTCCTGTAATGGAAGCTCGTGTAAAACTTAAAACAGCGTGTTATAATAGTAAGGTAACCAACCAACAAGGAGTAACTATGACCCATACAAAACAACAAATCATCACAATCCTCGAGAACCCTGCAGCAGTCGACGCAGCTATTATCATCTTGGCTAACAACCAGACGGCTGGTGAACTTCGCTCTAAGAGCACACATAACCTCAACGGCGAAGGCTTCTCAGCGGCGTACGGCAAAGTCGGTACCCGGTTCTACGAGTTCGTCACAGGAATCCAAATGTCTACCGGACAAAAGAAGTGGCCGGCTAGATCCCTCTCTCACCCCAAAGCAGAACAGGTCTTCCGTCGCTATGTAGGACACAAACACAAAACAGTAGTTGACTATGCCCGTCATATTGCTCAGCTCCACTGGAAGCAATTGGGTGAGCTATTCAACATGAACTTCGATGTACCAGCACCTCAAAGCTTGGATGTGGAACCGAAGGTGGACAAGAACAGATTTGTGCAGTTCAGCTGCCAGCTGGTCAGACAATCACCCAAGGCATTCCTAGTTAACATAGGTGGTGCGGAACACTGGATGCCCAGAAGCAAGTGTGCTATCTCTGGTGGCACCCTCTCTATCCCTCAGTGGTTGGCAGAAGCCAAAGGCTTGGAGGTGTAGAGCAAAATAATACTCCGTAGGTTGGTGGTGGTGTGACAGGTGGTTACTGTCGCGGACAGGGTGGGTATTGATCACCAACCTACGACAACTTTACAACAACATTACAGGAGACGACATGATGACAGCAGGACACTTTGCACTATTCATCATCATCAACATATCATTCATCTATACGGCATCAAAATTCTTAAATGCCAACATCTTGGAGTAACATATGAAATCAAAAACTTGGCCATATCTTTCATCTGACATAAAACGTAAACCACGAGGCTTTTGGCAAGACGATCGTACAATTGCAGTGATAAGAGAATATATTGACAATCGGTTGACAGAAGAGGAAGCAACGCAAAAACTCTTGGTCGCCAAAGGTGACGTCATCTGGTACGCAAACGTTGAACGTAAAAAGGGAGGACAGTAATTATGACACCAAAAGAAGCACAGCGTTTCACGAAACTACTACACAACACAGACGACATGACACCACTGGAGAAGGCAGAGGTAGGTCGACTTAAGACAGCGTACCTCTCAGCGGTCATCCAAGAGACAGAGGCGTATGTCGCAGCCAAAGAGGCATATGAAGAAGCAAAGGAACACCTTGATCTGCAAGATCCAGGAGAGCGTGAGGTCCTTATGACGCTGTTGAAGAGCATGCGTGACGGCGAGAAGAATGTGCTGATCATAGCAGCAGAGTTAGAGACACACTTTGGAATAAGCGCGTGAGGTGGAAATGACTATAAAGATACAAGGGACATACGTGATTGTCCGAAAGAAGGGCGCAGGGAACGACAGCATGCCAATGAAGGCTTTGACACTGAGTGAAGCGACAGATAGAGCCAATGAGGATTGGTTGGCATGCTGTGACGAGAGGCTGTTACGCTACAATGTACTGGACTTCCGCAACGTGGGTAGCTACCACATTGCAGACACAGGATTGGGATACACTTACCAGATTGTGTACATTCCTGCAAGTTAAGTGGGGGAGTGTTATAATTATAATGTAACCAACAAAGGAGGTAATAATGGAAAACAAAAACACACAAATGAAAGGATCCGGAATAGGAATCATTGACTTATTTGTTGTTATGCTTATCGGGCTTAAGTTAGCCAATGTCATTGATTGGTCTTGGTTTTGGGTTCTCGCTGGGTGGTGGGTACAACTAGTTATAACAGGTAGCTTCTACGTGATGATATCTGTAGTTGACACACTTAACCACATAGCCCGTGCAAAAGGCAAAAACAAGTAGTATAATTATAATGTATTCAACCAAAGGAGCAAACATGTTACATCACATCTATTACATCAACGCCAACGGTGCAGACAATTACATGATCGTACCATTCGACGAGATCGATCTCACTGTTGCATTTTTAGAGTCACTCGACCACAAAGTCGTTGCCTACTGGCCGATTGAGGTAGCATAACATACAACCAAACCGTAACACTAACAAAAAGGAAGTAAACATGACTATAGTAACATGGAAGACAAGGTGGGGTGAGACAAAGACAACCCGCTTTCAACAATCAACAGGATGGGTATTCATTGCACGTCTCAAACAACAAGGCAATAAGATTGTCAGCATAAGACAGGAGCACAGATGTTAGCAGCACTTTACAACACATTTATTCTCTTCTGCGGTTTCGCAACAATTATTTGTGCTTCTCTTGCTGCCACTGCACTCATCAACCTCTTCTCAGAAGTAGGACCAACATGGCGTGACGACAAGATGCTACTTGCATGGTCGCTTCCAACCGGTCTATTATTCGCAGGAATAACAGCATTAATGTTAGGTTGTTAGTATATGCAGAAGACACGAGAATGTACGAGAATAAACTTTACACAACATTATAATATAATATAGGTGCACACAAAATGGATGTAGGAGAGACACCATATTTTAGAGAAGGCGACTTGGTGCTGTGCAAACTACGACATGGCTTCAAGCGTCTGGTTCTAGTGCTGGACGCACAGCCATATCAACTTTGGCGTGGCCAAGCAAGCAACAACAGGTGGCGATACACCGTGCTACGCACCAGAGGCGAATTTGGTGGCACAGCAATAGGCAAAATGCACCTTAAGCCGGAGTGGCTTTTGCAGAGAATAACAGGAGGAGGACAGGATGGAAAGAGATAACATGCCGCTGTTTCAGACAGGAGATCTTGTGCGCTTAGTTAACAATCACGGCAGATATCCGCGGACAACCAACGTCCATGGAGATCTTTCGCTGGTGGTTGACGTGGACAAGATACACTACAAATTGTACAGTTGGAAGAGTAAGGAAGTATGGTGGTGCTCACATAATATGCGTTTCGACTACCATCTCGTGCAGGGGATCTCACGCGGAGGCGGAGATGCGTAAGCAGCAGTGGAACGCAGGGGATCTCGTGGAAGTCACCATGCATGAGAAGCTTGGGTGGGGTGATAAGCGTGAAAGCTATCTCGTCCTGGTGCTAGGACGCCACTACGCAAAGCAGAAGCAGACCTATCCACTTACAGCAGATTTGGAGCGTGCCAGGAAGACAGTGTACCGCGTGCTGAAGAAGAGCGGCGCAAATGTTGACATGTGCCTGATGGGTTTGTCTGACTGGACAATTGGTGAGATGACTTGCACCAATCGTCTCGTGCAGTCATCTTGTGTGGAGGAGTAGATGGGAAGAGGAAAGATCCGTGTAGATCCGATGTCTTTAGAGGTAGGAGATCTTATAGTCACAGACGGGAGGATGAGCTTGGAACTAGGTGACGTGTTGCTGGCTGTGCGTAAGTTGTCTGATATTGAGCTCTCGCAGTCGGAAAAGAGACATCCATTCGTCGACGGCAGAAGAGTGGGAGATCACTGGCGTCTGCTGACGCGTCTGGGAGTGGTGGACATATGGCTGGATCCCCATGCGTCGTGGGTGGCGCACGTTGTGAAGGGTACAAAAAAAGACAGCTGCTAGAGCTGTCTTGTGGGGAAGAGACCCCGCCTATTCGGCAGAGTCATCTCCTGCTGGAGCATCTTCAGCTGGTGCAGCTTCAATGCTATGTACCCAACGGCGTTGGAAGTTATTGACCTCAGCTACTGGAACTATAACCATTTCCTTCTTAGGAAGTCCACGGTCTTCTCCAACAATCTTGCCTTTGATACCAACTTGTTTGGCCAGTCCCTTCTTCTCAAGCTGCTTGAGAGACCAAAGGATATCCTCACGGGTGGCATCAACATGTTGATTGATAGCTATAGCACAAGCTGCAAACATTCCGGATGTGGGCTTCACAGAGAAGAACTTAGCTTTTTGTCCCTGAGGAGAGGCAAAGAATTCTGTGACTTCAGAGAGGACAGCTTGTCTACGGGATTTGGTAGCACCAGCTTTTGCTGCTCTATCAGCTTTGTCTGTGTAGACGGGTACTCCATCTTGCAGACCAATAAGCCCAGCTTGGGTAAGAGAGATGACTTGAGCAAGAGTTAACTCAGAGATGGGGGTTTGTGTTGTGTTAGTCATAAAGACCTCCGGTTTGGTTGGTTAGTAATAATATTATAACAAGCGGGGTGAACACTTGCATGAATGAGAGGTAGAACCAAAGCTCCGTGGGAGCCAGCTGGTGGATAATGATCCAATCCTGCCTTATGGTTATATTATAACACATCATGACGTCTTTTGCACGAGACACAGTGTATTGACGCGTCATCTCAGGCGCTACAGCGCACGCTACATCTCTCGTGCAATTCGACGCGCTGGAGCGCGCCCAAGACAACTTGTCCGCAGACCGCTATAGGGCGCCTCTACTTTTGGCTCTCAGAGGGCCCCTTGAGGGCGCTACCCCCCGCGCTACTGCGCCGCCAGCCCATGGGCGGGCGCAAGACGGCCCTGCGCTGGCTTTGATACTCTTTCTTCTCCTGAAATTTTTTAAAACTTTTACCTACTGCTCTCTACTCATAGAGTATAATTTGCCAATATTTCGATTTACAACAATAAAAAAGTCTTTTTCTGGGACCAAGAACTGTGGATATTGGATTTTTTTCACAAAAATTTCTTCGGGAAATTTTCAAAACTTTTTCCTATTTATCTCTAAGGAGGTGTTATGAAATTAAGTAGAAGACAATTAAGAAGACTAATAGCTGAAGCTTATACCACCGGTATTCCTTTTAGAACTGCTATTGAGCAATCAGAGTCGAATATTGAAAGACAGTATCCTGATTATATAGATAGATTAAATATATTGCAAAGTGATGATCCTAACCAGAGTGAAATTATTAAATCGTCGTTAGATCAAAACAGACCTAGTCCATTGGGTATAAAACCAAGACCGATTGACTATGTTAGCAGTGGTGTAACACAAGATCAGATCTATGATGTTGTAGATGAATTTTTCAGTTATGATCCGCAAGCATATGCTGGTGCAATGTCACAGGGAGGGATGTCGCTTAGAGATATTGCAGAAGAGATTTTTGATTATTGTGTTACTGGTCCGGGAATTGGTGCAGATGTACTTTATGATGAAAATGGTAATGCTTATGATCAAAGTCAAGTAGATGAAGTAATTAGGCGATATAAAGAGGCACTTAAACGGCCACATCATAGGGAATTAGGGCATATATCATAAAATTTTCTGAGAACTTTTTAAAACTTTTTCCTAATTAATTCTAATAAGGAGTTATTATGAGTTTAAATAATCCGAAGCCTGGGGTAGGTTGGGTGCCTGAATATCAGGTATCAGGCTGGCCCTTTGTCAAAACAATTACTGGTTTGACGACCGGATCGGTGAAAATCGAGTTTCCAAATGTAATACGCTGGTTTGCTTTCTCAGTTCATGCATCTTCTCATAGAACGGTTCGAGTGGGTTTTACAGAAAACGGCGTGAATGATGTAACAGGTGATGGTTGTTATTTTCTTCTCGAGACTGACAACAAGGAAACAGGTGAGCACTCTGTCAAGTCGCTTCGCTTTGAAATGAAATGTAAAGAGTTGTGGTTTCGAACAGACACTGGGAATGACACGACAGTGTCTGTCATCGCCGGTTACACGGGAATTCAAACAGGTAGTTTTCCGACATTGACGGGATCTGCAGGTTGGATAGGAGTAGGATAATATGAAAATAACACGTAGAAAATTAAGACGTCTCATTAGGGAAACTATTTTATTCGAATCTTTTAATTCAAAAGAAGAATTAGAAAGATTAGTAATGCATTATTTTTATCCGGGCAGCCCGGAACGCGTTCAAAGAGCAATGGATCAAATGTACAAGTATGATGCATCCATCGATGTTGAAAGTGAGTTGCAAAATTTTGTTGATGAACGATCTGATGGCAAGAAAATACTAGCTTCTGAAATATTAAGTTTTATAAAAAAATTTAAATTTCCCGGAGATATTATAGGAAGTGATTTTGCAAATTTTGCCGGCATACACCAGATACCTGGTTTTAAACTAGCAATAATAAATGATCATAAGATGCAAACAATATACGGTGTATATTTTAAAAATTCTCTAAATTTAAATTTGATATCTAAAAATAAATCAGCTCTTATGAGACTAATTACAGATAAAAAAATTCGAATATGCATATTTGACGGTACTCAAGCAATGGGCCGGCCGACACTCGCTGATCCTGAATTTTTATCTGATAAAAAAGCATCAGAAAAAATAGATTATCTGATGGAATTATTACGTTAACGCTACACCCTAAGTAGAAAAGGAATATTGAGTGAAATTAACAAGAAAACAATTAATATTAATTATCGAATCGTTGATTAACGAAAAGTATATGACACGTAAAGAAAGAGAAGATGCAGCTATAGCCGGTGTCACCGGATCGAAAAGAAAAGCTAGGCTTGCTTATCGTGATAAGCAAGAAAAAGATTTTGATAATCTTTCACAAAATATATTAGACGAAGAATTGGGGAAGCACGGTCTTAAAGATTATAAAATTAAGAACATAGAGGAATCCTTAAGTTTAACTGGTGGAGAGGTTAATAAAATTAAAATTACGTATGAAAACGGATATGTCTCTGAATTTACTGGTGAAACAAATGATGATTTAAAAAATAATATTCTTGACATGGTAAGTTCACGTGACAATAAAGACATGAACATCTTTCTAACAGTTCAAAAATCTTATGCACGGGCACTTAAAAAATTCTTTAATTTAGAAATTCGTGAACAATATGAGGATGCCGGTTATAAACTTTTTCATGCTATTAATGCTTATGACCGGGGAAAATCAAAAGAAGACCTAGCAAAATTTAAAGAAGTCGGCATAGCAGACAACAACCTCTCTGGGTATACGCTAGCTTTTGAAAGTATTTTAAATAAAAGCGGAATGGAGCTTTCGACTGTATTATTACCTGAAGAGATATTAAGTGTGTATGGAGGTGATGCAGTTTCCCAATCCAAAGCGATGTTAGGAAGTATATTTCCACAGTTTGGTATTCTTGTTGATGGCCATTTAACATCCGCACTTCATGGAGATACTATGACAACAACTGTCAAAGATGCAATAGGAACAATGCATAGCTCTGGCAAAACTATGTCACTTGGCGGGTATCGTCACGAAGGTGAAGGTTTTAATGAATTTGTAAAGTATTTAAACGATATAAGAATTAGTGCGCACGAATTAAAAGCTAGTACTTTACACGGGCCATGGAAGCGTTGGTTAACAACTATAACTGGCACAGAAGGGACTGCGTTGGAAACATATTTAGATAAGAAGTACAAATTTGGGGGAGGAATACAGACTAATTATGACAGTATATTCACAGGTGTGCGGGATTATAATGAATATATGGAGGCAACTGTTGACAACTGGAATACAGTAGGTATATATTACAAAGCCGGTATTGACTTTCTAGCGAAAGATATTTCTGAAACTTTAAGACTAGCATCGCAAACGGGTAATAAAGAATACATAGAGCTCTATAATAGAGTTGCTAACTCCAATAAGACAGATGCTGTATCTATTTATACGGCTGAAAATTTATATGATGCTGTAGGCACATTGAGTGATGTGTTAAGCAAAGTTGAGATTCCTATTGTAAGTGATACTACTCCGGGGCAGAGTTTGCAGGAAGGATTATCTCGAGGTTCTTTATATAGAAAAAGATACTGGGGAAGATATTAAGTAGAGATGAGGCGAGGATGACCCATGGGTCTTACTCGGCGATCGTAGAGTAAAAGTCGCGCCGGCCACGTGCCGGTTTTCTTTTTTCTGTGTTTTTTCTTTTTCGTGTTCCTAATTATGAATAGGAGAAAGATATGAGAATAACTAAAAAACAATTGATGAGACTTATTAAAGAATCATTAAATGGCCCGCAAAATCCAGACAATACTCTTGAAAAAATATTCTTGAGAGAAGTATATTATTGTGTAAATTATATGTTGGGTTTTTCTAGTGCGTTTGATTTTTTCTTGCAGCAAACTGCTGTTATGAGTAGCGATTATGATTTGGAACTTCATGAGCAAATACTCGAATTAAAGGAAGAAAGGGATGGGGGCTGGTCTGACCGTAGTACTCTTGTACTAAACCAACAGATAACTATATTAGATGAGGTGAGAGAACAGGCAATTCTACCTGGAGAAAGAGGAATTGATCGCTTAAGACGTGCAATGGACTATTATATGTCAGAGCTTACAGAATTGCACTCTTATTTAATAGTAGATAGCGCAAATAAACTAGGTTTAGAAGACGCTTCTTTTGCGTTTGGTGAAGCAGGAGAGAAAGATGGAAAAGAAGATTTATATGCTATTATAGGCAGTAATTACAACAGTGATAATCCAGAAAAATTTAATATCATCCAGTACATTATTGACACTTGGAATAAAAAAGAATTTTTCGCGGGTAATTCTGATCCGGAAGCCAAAGCTGTCCTGGAATCAAATGGAATATCAGAGGGGCTAAGTACTTACGATAAAATAGATGCACTGATCGTGCTTTTAAGTGACTCAGGTACTTTAGAAAAAAACTATCAACAAGGTATGCAAATAATGACATCATCTTCTAGATTTTTAAGTATATTAGATAGAATTGATGGACAAATCAATAACGCACTTCCTAAACATAAAAATAGATATGAAAGCGATGTTGAAGAATTAATTTACATTCTTAGAAATGAAAAACCTAATAATTACAGCGATCTGATACGTATTACTACAAACCCAAGTAGCGATGATTCTGATAGTTATTATGGCGTGCCTCCTTTTTAAATATATAACATAGTATAGGAGAGTTGAATGAGGTTAACTGAGAATCAACTTAGAAAGATTATACGTAAAAACCTATTGACAGAAGGAATGATGTCTCCTAATGATATAAAGAGATTGGGTTTAAAGATAATAGGAGAGTATTATCCAGGAGGTTTAAATCTTTCTGTGACAGATTCTGATGGAGGATATGTAGGTCACTTGAGTTTGGTTGAACTTGGGTTAGATGCTATATCTTATGGACCGATTGATTTGCCATATCATGGTAATTGTAATAAAGCATGGATGGTTGCTGACATTTTTATTG
>Ga0255766_10003044_pt1 | contig 14762 bp, 11 predicted proteins | sample 071ome_23_FD_179966 | JGI IMG/M metagenome (GOLD analysis project Ga0255766, IMG submission 179966) | Coastal salt marsh microbial communities from the Groves Creek Marsh, Skidaway Island, Georgia - 071403BT metaG (version 2) | ecosystem: Environmental > Aquatic > Marine > Intertidal zone >... | reverse complement strand
AAGTGAACAGGAAAAGGCGATTGATGTCAGTAAGCTCCGCGGCGAGACCGGTTACGTCACTTATGATGACGGCTATGGGAACACCGGTTCCTGTAAAAGCGCAATCACCTATATCGATGGAGAAAAAGGCATTTTGCGTTATCGGGGCTATCCGATTCAGGAACTGGCCGAACATTCGGATTTTGTCGAGTCCGCTTACCTGATCATTTATGGTGAACTGCCCTCCGAGGATGAATTGAGACGGTTCAGGGGCCGTATCTCCGGCAATGCCAATCTTCACGAAGGGATGCTGCGGATTCTGGATCATTTTCCGGATGACTCCCATCCCATGGCCATCTTGTCAGTGATGTTGAATGCGATCGGATGTCATTATTCTGAAATGGCTTCCAACAACCGCGAGCAGGATCTCGATCACTTTGACTGGGCTTCCACGCTCTTGCTTGCCAAAGTGCGCACCATTGCCGCACTGACCTATCGCATGAAGGAAGGCAAACCCTGGATGTATTCCAAACCCAGTTTCCGATACTGCCAGAACTTCCTGCACATGATGTTTTCGGAACCCTATCAGGATTTCGTGCCTCGTGAAGAGGTGATTGAGGCGCTCGATCTGATCCTCTTGTTGCATGCCGATCACGAGCAGAACTGCAGTACTTCCACCGTGCGAATGATTGCCAGTAGTGGCGCTAATCTGTTTGCATCGGTGGTCGGAGGTGTTTCCGCACTTTGGGGCCCGTTACACGGCGGTGCCAACATGGAAGTGGTGAAGATGCTGCAGCAAATCCATGATGACGGTGATGATGGTTCCAGATTCATTGCCGCCGCCAAAAACGGCAAACAACGACTGATGGGATTCGGTCACCGTGTTTATAAGAATTTTGATCCACGGAGTCGCCTGCTGCGCACACGGGCGGAGAAATTGTTTGCAAAGATGGAAGCTTCTGATCCGTTGCTGGATATTGCCAAAAATCTGGAGGACGCCGCTCTGAAAGATGAGTATTTCATCGAGCGTAAACTTTATCCGAATGTGGATTTCTACAGCGGCATCATCCTGCGGGCCATTGGGATTCCGTTGGAAATGTTCACCGTTATCTTTGCGATCGGCCGTATGCCGGGGTGGATTGCTCACTGGCGTGAACTGGCTGCCAACCCGAAACAGAAAATACACCGGCCCCGCCAAATCTATACGGGGGCCACAGAACGGCTTTATGTTCCGCTGGAGAAGAGGTAGAACACGACGCATCACAACATTTGTTTTCGAGAGTGTTTGAATGAGGCAGGGGCACTCTGGACTGCGGTAGCTTGATACCGCTTTGGATACGCTGGGGAAACGTCCAGGGCTTTCTAATGCCAACACGGCTTCCGTTCCTCATTACAGCGAAACTTGGACGTATTGGTTCACCGTTGTGTTTTTGAATCCGGCTTGAGTTTGCGTACCGTATCCAAAGCGGTGATGACTCCCCGCACTCCAAAAGTACATTCGACGTGTTCCACCCTATTGAGGATGATGGATTGTTTGGTGTTTAATCCAACTCGCGGCCGGTCGCCTCTTTGATTCGCTTTAGATAGGTTGCTTCGTCCAGTTCGACAGGAATGGATCGACATGATTTCTCGAATCCGGGAAAGTTCCACAGGTTGGGGAAATCGCGGCATTGCTGTGGTTTGACGGGTTGAATGCGGCACAGGTCGCCTTCCAGGAAGATGCATTCCCCATTGGGCTTGTCCATCAATGCGAGCCCCGATCTTGCCGTATTGATGCGGGTGTGGGTCTGGATGAATGATTCTTCGGAAACATCCAGGAATTCGGCGATCTTTGCTATCTCCGTCTCGGTCAGTTTGACCTGCCCAGGCCAACGACAGCATGCCGTGCAACGCTGGCATTCGTAAAAGGTGGGCATGATGAAGGGGAAGGCTGGGCGGATTTTCTGCTGTGCCGATCACTGGAATGCTCAATCCAGCGTGATTTCCACTTCGGCTTCCTTCTTCAATTTCGACAGGTAATCCGGTAGCAGCTTTTGAACGTATTCGGCTTCCAGTTGGGCCTTGATCGGTTCGGAGACCTCCTCGAATGTCTGGTATTCCCTGGGAGTGATCTCCAGAATTTTGACAATGTGGTATCCGGTATGGGTCTTGATGACATCCGATACTTGTCCAGCTTTCATCTTGAAGATGGTCCCTTCCAGGGTGGGATCGTTTGTGTCACGTGCAATCGTGACTTCCCCGTTTTGTTGTTTGGTCAAAGCGTCCAGTGAATAGGTTTTGACCAAGGTCGCAAAGTCTTCTCCACTTGCCGCCTTCTTCTGAGCTTCTTTTGCCTTGGTCAGGCGTTTGGTTTGTTCTTCCAACGGAAGGGGGGTGCCTTCCGGGATGCTGAGGATGGGGATGAATATGTTCTGCAGTCTGGCACGTTCGGGAATCGCAAACCGCTCCTTGTTTTCCTGATAAAAGGAGCGTGCTTTTTCATCGGGAACGATATATCCGGCTTTCAAATCCGTGTCGATGACTTCCTTGACGATGGCTTGCTCCTTGATCTGGGCGGTGAAATAGTCCAGATCCATGCCGGTTGTGAGCAGTTGCCGTTTGAAAACCTCCTCTGATGGATGTTGCCGAATGATGTCCTGGATGAACTGTGCCGCATTGGCCTCTCCTTTGCGCCGTTGCTCTGTGGTCGCTTTCAAAAGGAGAATCTTGGTCGTGATCAGTTTGTCCAGAATTTGAGCTTCCACCTCGTCATTCAGTGCGGGGGGGATGGGATTGCCCTGTGACACCCGGTTTGCCTTGGTCGTGATGACCGCTTTGTCCAGTTCGGATTGGCTGATTTCAAATCCTTTTCCTTTGGCGACGACGTTGTCTTTGAACAGGCTGGAGAGGTCAATCTGTGCTCCGGAAGCCGGCTGGCCCTTCGCGCCGGTCGAAGCCAGGCATCCGGTTAAAATCGCTCCTGCCAACAAGGATTTGAATGACTTGGTGTTCATGACAATTTCACAATGCGAATGCTGCTGATGTCGGCATCTCCCCGGATTTCCTCCAGCACCGTTTTTTCAGGCACGCTGTCCAGACACAGCACGGTCAATGCATGACCGCCTTCACGATCGCGGTGCAGACTCATGTTGGCGATGTTGATCTCGTGTTTGGCCAGGATGGAACCGAGGTGGCCCACAATGCCCGGACGATCTTTGTTGGTGATCAGGCACAAAACACCTCGCGGATCGATTTCCACCGGCTGGCTGTTGAGGCGTACGATTCGTGGATTCATTTGCGCTCCGAAGAAGGTGCCGCCTGCGGATGTTTTTTCCTCTCCGCTGTAAGCGGCAACATGGAGCCATTCATTGAAATCCGTTTCCTCGGAGGATTTGACGAGCTCGACCAGGATGCCGAGTGATTCGGCCATGGATTTGGCGTTAATCTGGTTGACATCTTCGCCGCCGGCGCTGGCAAGAAATCCGGTCAGGACAAATCGTGCGATGGGGTCACTCGGAATTTCGGTGGCTTTGCCGCCAATGGTGATCACCAGACGATCGTTCTGTTGAGGGGCGAGTTGGGAGACCAGTCGGCCAAGTTTTTGTCCCAATGTGAGGTAGGGTTTGACCTTGGCATAGGTCTTGGCGTCCAGACTGGGCATGTTGACGGCATTTTGAATCGCTCCGGTCAGCAAATAAGAACTGATTGATTCCGCGATTTCGATGCCGACATTTTGTTGTGCTTCCTTGGTGCTCGCACCCAGATGCGGTGTGGTGATGATTTCCGGTATGTTGCGGAACGGGTGATCCTCGGCGAGGGGTTCTTTCGCGTAGACGTCAAGCGCCGCTCCGGCCACAATGCCATTTTGAATGGCCTCAAGCAGGTCGTCTTCCTGAACAATGCCACCTCGTGCACAGTTCAGGATGCGCATGCCTTTTTTCATTTTGGCAAAGGCATCCTTGTTGATCATGCCGCTTGTTTCATCGGTTTTCGGCATGTGGACGGTGATGAAGTCAGCTTTTGCATAGATCTCATCCAGCGTGGCGATTTCCACCTGCATCGATTTGGCGCGGGAGGGGGAGAGGTATGGATCGTATGCCAAAACGCTCATTCCGAAGGCCTGGGCTCGTTTTGCCACTTCGGTGCCGATGCGCCCCAGTCCAAGAATGGCCAGGGTTTTGTTGAAAAGTTCGGTTCCCTGAAACGCCTTGCGGTTCCATTCCTTGTTGGACATGGACATGTGGGCCTGCGGGATTTTGCGAGCCAGGGACATGAGCATCGCAAAGGTCAGTTCGGCGGTTGAGATGGTGTTGCCCCCGGGAGTGTTCATGACCACGATGCCGCGTTGGGTCGCTGCCTCGACATCCACGTTATCGACACCCACTCCGGCTCGTCCCACCACTTTCAGGTTGGGAGAGTTTTCAATGACCTTGGAGGTAATCTTGGTTTCGGATCGCACGACATAGGCACAGACATCGGACGCCATGGCGATCAGGTCGGATTCGCTGGGACGTGCGTCCAGGACAACGACTTCCAGTTCGGTTTGTTGTTGGAAAAATTCGATTCCCTTGGGGGAAATTGGATCACAGATCAATACTTTCATCTTCATCAAAGGCATGACAATCTAGGGAAAGCACGTCAACAGGTCAAACATGGAAAATCGTTCTATCAGCACGAAGCTGGTCTTTTTGGATTTTGTCAGTTAAGACAGGGGCTGGATATGGCAGCGAAGAGGATCAGTTTTGGATTGGTGATGTATCGGTTTGGTGATCAGGGCCTGGAAATCTTGATTTCACATCCCGGCGGGCCGAAATATGCCCATAAAGATGCCGGTCACTGGACGATTCCCAAAGGTGGAAAGGAATCCCATGAATCGGATCTGGAGGCAGCATTGCGCGAGTTTAAAGAGGAAACAGGGTTGAAAGTGCCTGCTGATTCGGAGTTTATCGATCTTGGAAGCATCGTGCAAAAGGGTGGGAAGCATGTGCGTGCCTGGGGTGTTTGCTGCCCATGGGATCCCTTGCCCGAGCCGGAAAGCCAGCTGGTGAGTGTGGAGTGGCCTCCCGGTTCCCAGCAATGGATGGAAGTGCCGGAAATGGATCGCATTGAATTCTTTCCCAGAGCAGAAGCAGGTGAATTGGTAAAACAATCTCAAGTGCCACTCTTTGAACGCCTGGAAGAGTGCCTGGAAACTTGATTGAGGTGCATTCTATCCCATCTGTATGAGCCGTATATTCTTAGATGCCCAGTCGACGACCCCGATGCATCCGGAAGTATTGGATGCCATGCAGCCCTTTTTAACGGAACACCAAAGTCTTCCGGCTTCAGCATACCTCTCAGCCAAAACCTGTCGTAAAGCCATCGAAAGAGCCCGTGAGCAGGTTGCTGAATGCATTGGGGCGGAATCATCTGAGGAAATCATCTTCACCAGTTCCGGCACCGAAGCCAATAATCTGGCCGTCAAGGGGGCGGCATTGGCTCTGAAACAATTTGGTAATCATTTGTTGGGGACCGTGCTGGATCATCCTTCCGTACAGCTTTCATTAAATTTTCTGGAATCTCTGGGCTTTGACCGGGATGTGGCGGGTGTTGACTCAATGGGACAGTTGGATGACTCCAAGTTTCTATCCACCATTCAGGAAAAAACGCTGCTTGCCAGCGCTCCCCTGTGCGTGCCTGAGCTTGGAGTGAATCAATCACTGGCCGGTATCGGGGAGGCACTGATGGAAGCCGGAAAGGCGTTTTTCGTGGATGGAACTGCCTGGGGTGGCTGGTCGGATGTGAAGGTTTCATCGCTGAAACCTGCCCTGATGAGCTTTTCTCCCCATCGCTTTCATGGCCCCAAGGGGATGGGGATACTTTATCGCAGGAAGGGAGTTGTGTTGGAACCTCTGATCCATGGCGGGAATCAGGAATCCGGCTGGCGTGCCGGAGCAGAACATGTGGCCGGCATCGTCGGGGCGGGGAAGGCGTGTGAACTGCTCAAGCGCGAAGCGGGCGAGAGGATTAAACAGGCGACTCACTTTCAGGATTTGCTTTGGAAGCAGATACAGGAACGTATTCCTTCCGTCGGTCTGCTTGGGGTTGCCCCGGATAAGGGGCGCATCTGCAATCAACTGAATCTGGTGATCGAAGGGGTCGAAGGAGAAGGGCTCATCTTGATGTGTAACGTGCGGGGGATCGAATGTCATACCGGTGTCTCTTGTGTCAGTCGGCATCTTGCCAATGACCGTATCAGCGAGGCCATCGGTTTACCCAGGGAATGTTTCACGTCCAGTCTCCTGTTATCATGGCATGCCCTGACCCGGGAACCCGAAATCCTGCAGGCGCTGGATATTCTGGTGAGTTGCGTTGAGCGCTTGCGTGAGATGTCTCCCACTTGGGCTTCCATTCAGTCCGGGAAAATTCCCTCAAAGCTTGGATTATTGAAGCATTGAGCCTTCAGCGGGTGGGGAGTTTTTGATGGGATGGATCCTGCGGGTGATGGAATGTTTCCATCTAAAACCTTCCCCAAGCATCATGTTTCTTGATTTGTCGTTTGCCAAGAGGTGTGTCTTGGTCGTATCAGTATCTTCTTATGAATGTCGCAGTTTCTTCAGATGCCAGGTTTGGCAGCAAATGGAAAAAGGTCATGTCAACATCCAGCCTGTTTGATCCGGTGGTGGATGAACGGGTGCGTTCCATCATGGACGAAGTGGCCCGGCAGGGAGACAAGGCTTTATTGAAGTTCTCCGAACAATTCGATGGCGCGAAGCTGACCGCCAGGAAACTGGCCGTGACTCAGGACGAACTGAATGAGGCGGCAAAAAAAGTCAGCAAAACAGCACGCGCCGCGATCAAAGAAGCTTTCGCCAATATCCAATCGTTTGGCAAGCAATCCAAACGCACGGCATGGAATGGTCGCAATTCACACAGAGCAAAAGTGGGGGAAAAATATGATCCCTTCCGTCGGGTGGGGCTCTATGTGCCCGGAGGGACTGCTCCTTTGGCTTCCACTGTGTTGATGACCGTTGGATTGGCCAAGGTGGCGGGATGCAAGGACATTGTCGTTTGCACCCCCTGCAACAAAGAAGGCGAGGTCAATCCGGATCTGCTCTACGCCTTGAAATACGCCGGAGCGACACAGATTTTTAAACTGGGCGGTGCTCAAGCGGTGGCTGCGATGGCATTCGGAACACGCACGGTTCCCAAGGTTGACAAAATTTTTGGACCCGGCAACGCATACGTCGTCGCGGCCAAACGTCTGGCCGTGGGGCACGTTTCCATCGATCTATTGCCCGGTCCCAGTGAAGTGTTGATCATCGCCGATAAAACGGCCAAGGCCTCTTTCGTTGCCGCCGACATGTTGGCTCAGGCGGAGCATGGATCAGGGAAAGAGCGTGTGTGCGTATTGACCACCAGCGCCAAGCTGGCAAAGGATGTTATTAAGCAAGTGGACAAACAGCTCAAACAACTCAGCCGGGCTGATTTCATTCGAAGTGTTCTGGAGAAAAACGGCTGGATCATTCAGGTGAAAAACTTGGATGAAGCGGTCGACCTGACCAACCAATTCGCGCCAGAACATTGCGAGATCATGACGGAGAATGCCCGGAATGTGTCCAAAGGCGTCGTCACTGCCGGAGCCATCTTTTTGGGGAATCACTCTCCCACGGTGCTCGGAGACTATGTGGCGGGCCCAAGTCACGTGTTGCCAACCGGCGGGGCGGGGGCTTCTTTCCCGGGCTTGACCGTGGACCAGTTTCAACGTCGCACCAGCGTGGTGGAATACGATCAGGCGGCTCTTACACGAGCATTGCCCGCCGTCAGTGCATTTGCCGGTATGGAAGGCCTGGATGCCCATGGTCTGTCGGCTTCCATTCGTGCGGATGAAGCTTCATGATCCAAGGAACTTTTTATGCCCAAGTCAAAATATCCCAAGTCTGATTGGATTCGCCCACTTGTCAGGGACCTGCATCCGTATACCCCGGGTGAACAGCCCAAAGTGAAGGGGTTGGTGAAGTTGAACACCAATGAGAACCCATATCCACCATCGCCCAAGGTGCTCAAATCCGTGCGTGATGCCGTGGATGGACGATTTCGCCTATACCCTAATCCTACCGCCCAGCAGCTGAGAGATAAACTGGCGGATTTGCACGGTGTGGATCGGGATCGGGTCATTGTGGGAAACGGGTCGGATGAATTATTGGCCTTGGCCACCCGGGCCTTTGTCGAACCAGCCTCCAAGCGCAAGGATGCTTCCGGTCGCTCGGTCGTTCAGTATTGGGTGCCCAGTTATTCGCTTTATCCGGTGCTTTCCGATATCCATGGCGCGATTCGCAATGAAGTGCCTTTGAAACCTGATTTCGGAATGCCCTCCGTGGCCAAATTAAAGTCGGAAGGCAAATGGCATTTCAAGGCTGCCTTGACCTATGTGACCACGCCCAATGCACCCACGGGGCGAGGCTATTCCAATAAAGAACTTCGCGCTCTTTGTCGGGCGCAGGATGGGATTGTGATTCTGGATGAAGCTTATGTGGATTTCGCAGAAGAAAATGCCATGTCCCTTGCGGCGGAATTTCCCAATGTGCTGATTTCACGCACATTCTCCAAAGCTTATTCTCTCTGCTTTCAACGTATGGGATACTTTGTCGGGCATCCTCATTTGATTCGTGCTCTAGACAGCATCCGGGATAGTTACAATGTAAACGGGATCGGCCAGGTGGCGGCACTGGAAACGCTGAAACATCGTTCCTATTACCGGGCCAACTTTAAGAAAATCATTCGCCTCCGAACTGAAGTGGGTTCCGAACTGGAACAGCTCGGGTTCGATGTACTCCCCAGCCAAACCAATTTCCTCTTCGTCAAACCGCCCGGAGCCGAGGCCGCCAAATGGTATGAAGGCCTCCGAAAAAAGAAGATCCTGGTCCGATGGTTCAGCAGTAGCGCGTTCAAGGATCGACTGCGCATCACCATCGGATCCGCTGAAGAGATGGATCAATGCATGGACGCGATTCGTTCTCTGGCCAAAAAGCTAAGTGACTGGTAGTAGAAAGCGGCAACCAATAGCGCAGGCCAAAAACAGAAACCCAAATTCGGAGGGGTAAGCGCCGCCTTGCGCCCACTTCAAACCTCAAAACATTCGAATCGTTATCAGGCTGCAATGGAAACGCTGCAGCATCTCGAACACCATTGGCTTCCCGCGTTCCACGTCATTTGGTCAGGGGTGGCTTGAGGAGGAAATTTGGGAACCGGGTGGAACCGATCCCTCCATGTTGGAAAAACTAAACTGCGCCCAGTGGCTCAGCTTTAGGCGATAAAAAGTTGATCCCAACCATCTTCTACCCTATGTTGCTCGGCGTGCAAGGTTCGTTGACATGGCTTCTGATGGTGCTGCTCACCTTTCCCGGGTGTTTGTGTAGCACTTGGTGCCTTGGCATGTCGCATGATGAGCATCAGGATTCTCATCATGAGATTTCCGCGCCTCACCTTTGTGATTCACACCATCACCACCACTGTTGTTCTCATCAGGGAGATGCCGACCGCGAGGTGGTTTTTTATGAAATCCAGACACCATTGCTGGACAAATCGCTGGACCGTAATGCTTCCAGGACAACCGTCTCAGTTTTTGACCTCTGCAGGCGCACTTCTGGTGTTCTACCTTTGCTCTCGGGTGTGCCCAAACCATCTGGCAGGGAAACGCTCGTCTTGCTTCAGCGATTCTTGATTTGATTGATTGCTCCCCTTCGTAGGGCCCTTGCAAAAGGCTCCATCTTCTACTCGGGCGTTTCGCGTTTTGTGAACGGTGAACGCCGGTTCTCTGTCTTTAAAATTTTGTTTCAACATATCGGAGATGATTCCGATGAACATGGGCGCCATCCTGCGCCGGTAAATGATCAACATGACAACCTTATCACTTAAGGGATTTCTCTGTGGTGCTGTGCTTGTGTTTTCGCATGGCTGCCTATTGGGGGCGGCGTCTTTGGAGGCGTCCTTGAGTCCTGATTCCGTTGCATTGACGCTTGAATCCATTCCGCAGGAAATGATCGAGCGGAATCCGGACTTACAAACCGCCCGCTGGACCATTGAATCGGCCCGAAACCGCCTGATGCAGTCAGGACGACTGAGCAATCCAAGCATACAGACCACCTTTCAGGACAATATCCAGACATCGGAACGTTCTGTTGGTTTTGGCATTCAACAGTCCTTTCCGGTAACAGCCCGATTGCGGTTGGAAAAAAATGTGGCTCGACACCAGATTCAGGAAGCACAGGCCGAGGTGGCAACGGTTGCCCGTCGACGGATTGAGTCGGCACTCGAATTTGGCGTGCTTCTGCTGGGGATCCAGCATCGTCAAGACGTGTTGAAAGATCAAATCCGCTTGGCTGAGGAATTGGCCATGTTTCTGAAAATACAATCCGAACGGGCCGAAGTTTCCCCGCTGGACGCCATGCACGCCGCTCTGTTGGTGGATGAACTCAAACTTGAACTGCGTCCACTTCAAACCAGAACCAAATTGATAAAAAGTGAACTCCGGACTTTGCTGGGCTTGGAGCCTGATGTGGTGTTGCAGATGGAAGGCGCTTTGTCCACGGCTAAGCTGCCCGTTGCTGGAGAAATGCAGTTTGAAAAACGACCCGAAATACAATGGATCCATCGGCAGATTGACACGATGCAGGAAACTTTGAAATTGGAGCGTGCCAATCGGGTGGAGGATTTCCGACTGGGACTCGTGCACCAATGGAATCGTGAAGAGGATGCCCCCATCGGCATCGAAGCGGAACGTCAGTATGGCCTGCAGCTTTCCGTGCCGCTTCCGTTTTGGAATCGCAATGAAGGCCGGATAGGGGAGGTCATGTCGGAATTAAGCCGATTGGAATCTTCTTTGAAGGCACAGAAGATTGCCATCCTGAATCAGGTGGATGCCGCTTACACAGCCATGATTGAACAACTGGCCGTTTATCAACAAATCAACAAACAATTGTTGCCTCGACGAAATGTGTATCTGAAAGATTTGGAAGCATCACATCGTCAGGGCCTGACTCCTTTTGAATCTCTGCTGAAAGCGAGGGAGCGACTGCTCGAATTGCGATTGGCAGAAGTGGATGCATTGGAATCGTTCCATGCCAACCGTGTCAAATACCTGTCCGCGACAGGTGAATATACCGACCCTCATGAATATTAGATTGAAATTAATCCGCTATCACAGTTTTTGGTTGAGTGCCGTTTGTATCCTGGCAAGTCACATCAATTGCTTGAGCGACAGGGAGAGCGACCTTGTCATTCTGGATGAATTGGGCGTTCGTAATCTTGGGATCGAAACGGAAGTGGTGACGCGTCGGGACTTTGATGAAACATTGTTTGCCCTGGGGCGTTTACATTCCAAACCCGGCGGACATGCCTATGTGACGTCACGCATCCCGGGAAGACTTGTGGACATCATGGCGCACGAAGGGGATTACGTGAAGAAAGGGGATCGGATGGTTGTGGTGGAAAGTCTTCAACCGGGTAATCCACCTCCCTCCCAGACTTTCTATGCCCCCATCGATGGCCTGGTGGTCAAGAGTTTTATGCATCTCGGAGAACCGGTGGTCCCGGAGAAACCCATCCTGGAAGTGATCAATCTCAAGGAAATGTATGCCGTTGCCAAAGTTCCCGAAGACAAGGTTTCCTTGATCAAGCCTGATACGCGTGCGGAAATCAGGGTGGCCGCCTATCCGGACACCTTGTTCACCGGAACCTGGGAACGGTTTGGCACCATGGCAGATGCCTCGAATGCCACACTGGATGCTTATTTTTTGATCTCCGATCCTTCCGGCAAAATCAGACCGGAAATGCGAACGGAGTTCACCTTGCACATCGATACACGCAAACAGGTGATGTCGGTGCCGGTTGAAGCGTTGCAGGGAGATCATTTTCAACCGTTTGTTTTTGTAAGGGACTTTGATTTGCCCAATGCCTTTCTCAAAGCGCCGGTACGAACCGGTGCGCGCAACACAACACATGTTGAGATTCTCAACGGATTGTTTCCCGGAGACCAGGTGGTGACCAAGGGCGCTTATCCACTCGCTTTCGCCGGGAGCGGTGGCATCAGTTTGAAAGAGGCCTTGGACGCAGCGCATGGTCATGAGCATAACGAGGACGGTTCGGAAATGACTGCGGAACAGAAGGCCGCCAATGCCGCTGCCAGCAACTCTGCTGAAGGGGGAGGGAATGCAGGGCCGTTGACCTGGTTTTTGGGGGTTCTTTGTGTAGGACAGTGGATTCTCCTTTTATTACGGGGTAAAAATAGGGGCGGGGAAACCGCTTAACCGCACTTGTGACTCATGCTCAATTCACTCATCCAGTTTTCCCTCAGGCATCGCGTGGTGATCCTCACTGCGGCAGTCATTCTGTTGGCTGTGGGAGTTCAATTGGGTCGTAGGTTGCCGGTTGAGGTGCTTCCGGATCTGACCAAACCCACCGTCACCATCCTGACCGAAGCCCCCGGTCTGGCCCCGGAGGAAGTTGAGACACGCATCACCATTCCTCTGGAAAGCGCCCTGATGGGAGTATCCGGCGTGACCCGTTTGCGCACCACTTCGGATGTCTCGCTTTCCCTTATCTATGTTGAATTTGACTGGGGGACGGATATCACCACCGCACGCCAATATGTCCAGGAACGCCTGCAATCCGCCATCCCCAATATGCCCGAAGGGGTGTTCCCCTACATGACACCCGTGGCTTCCTTGATGGGGGAAATTATGCTGGTGGGCATGCATCATCCGGATGGAAATGTTGATCCCCGTGATCTGAGAACATTGGCGGACTGGACCGTCCGAAGGCGGCTGCAAAGCATTCCCGGGATTGCCGAAGTGCTCGCCATGGGGGGAGGTGTCAAACAGATCCATATTCAACCGGATCCCGACCGCATGCGGGCCATGGAAGTGAGTTTTGATGAACTACTCCATGCCGCCCATGAAGCAGCGGGGAACACCACCGGAGGATTCCTGACCGGGGCCGCACAGGAAATCATGGTGCGGCATCTGGCCATGACAACGGATCTGGAGGCCATCGGCGCCACCATCATCAAGCAAATCAATGACCGTCCAGTGATCATTCACGATGTCGCCAATGTGGTTTGGGATATCGAGCCCATGCGAGGTGATGCCGCCGTGAATGGTATATACGGTGTGATCCTTAGTGTGACCAAAGCACCGGGATTTGACACGATCACCCTGACGGAAAACGTCGAACGTGCGCTGGTTGAACTTCAGGAATCCATGCCGGATGGTGTGCGGTTGGAGCCGTTGTTCCGCCAGTCTGATTTTATCGAACACGCAGTCGGCAATTTGCAGGAAGCCATTCGTGATGGAGCGATCATGGTGTCCATCGTGTTGTTTTTGTTCCTGCTGAACGTCAGGACAACAGCCATCACACTGATGGCCATTCCCTTGTCCTTTGCGACGACCTTGCTGGTGTTTTACTGGTGGGAGTTAAGTGTCAATTCGATGACACTGGGGGGGCTTGCGGTTGCGATTGGGATGGTGGTCGATGACGCGATCGTAGATGTGGAAAACGTTTTTCGAAGACTCAAGGAGAATGCCACAAGTTCAAAACCACAGCCAAGAACCAGGGTCATCGCATCCGCCTCAGCTGAGGTGCGAAACTCCATCTTCTATGCCACCATTTTTATCATTCTTGTGTTCCTGCCATTGCTTGGCTTGTCGGGCGTGGAAGGGCGATTGTTCGCTCCCATTGCCATGGCGACGATGGTCAGTATGGCGGCTTCGTTTTTCATTTCGCTCACCGTGATTCCGGTGTTGTGTTCGTTGTTGCTGCACCCCAAAGAAAATAAGGAACACAAGGATGGTGTGGTCGTTCGCTTGCTGAAATGGCTTTTGCGTGCCACCTGGCTCAGATTGGCTTTGGATCGTCCTTTTGCCGTGCTGAGTCTGGCCTGTGCTCTTTTGGCGAGTGCGCTGACTTTGTATCCGATGATGGGAAAGGATTTTCTGCCGGCGTTCGAAGAGGAAACGGCTTTGGTTGCGCTGACGACGGCACCGGGGACATCCTTGCAACAGACTGCCCAAATTGCGGATATTGCCGACCGACTTCTGTTGGAGATTCCCGAAGTCAGGAAGGTGGGACGCCGTCATGGACGCGCCGAGCGTGGTGATCATGTGGTGCCTGTTTCAACGGTGGAGTTTGATATCGACTTCGAAACCAGTGAACGATCACGCGCCGAAGTGCTGGAGGATATTCGACTGACCATGCGCAGTATTCCCGGGACATTCAGCGCTTTGAGCGGTCCTCTGGCGGATCGTGTCGGGCATATGTTGAGTGGCGTTTCGGCCAAGGTCGCCATCAAGGTGTTTGGTCCGGATCTGGATGAGATCCGGCGCATCGGTTCATCCATTCAGGAGATAGCCAAGGACATCCCCGGTTTTCAGGATGCCCGGATTGAGCAACAGGCCCCCATTCCTCAGTTGCGCATCGAGATCGATCGTGATCGTGCCCAGGCTTATGGGGTCACCCCCGGATCATTGAATGAACAGCTTTCGGTCCTGATCGGAGGTGAGCGTGTGGAGCAACTTTTTGAAGGTGCCCGCACGGTGGACCTGCTGGTGCGTTTGCCTCAGCTTTGGAGGGAATCCCCCGATCGATTGCGAAACATGTATATCGATACGGAAAGTGACTTGCGGATTCCCCTGCACCTGGTGGCGGATGTGCGTCCGGCGAAGGGGCCAAATGTCATTCAACGGGAAAACACCCAACGCCGCTTTGTGGTCAGCATCAATCCAACCGAGCGAGATCTCAATTCGAAGGTCCTCGAGTTGCAGCGTCGT
>Ga0255766_10003035_pt1 | contig 14783 bp, 11 predicted proteins | sample 071ome_23_FD_179966 | JGI IMG/M metagenome (GOLD analysis project Ga0255766, IMG submission 179966) | Coastal salt marsh microbial communities from the Groves Creek Marsh, Skidaway Island, Georgia - 071403BT metaG (version 2) | ecosystem: Environmental > Aquatic > Marine > Intertidal zone >... | reverse complement strand
CAATTTATTATGATTTCATTTCATATTTTGACGATAAAGAATACAAAGTTATTAGTAAAAATGCAATGAGTTGGGTGGAAAATAGTAAAGACTGGATGATACTTGCTCAAGGTTTAAAACTTCTAAAAAAATTATCCAATTCAGACGAAATATTGAAGTCAAATGTTATAAGTATCGCAAGACAGTTAAAGAATGATGAAAGAAAAGCTGTTAGATCTCAGGCACAAAAAATTTTAAAAGACACCTAAAAGACACCAAAATTTTCTAAAACTGTAGATACTCTCTGATAGCCTGTGATATCTTTTTGAAAGAGCTTAAGTTCATTGACTCTATAATTTGATACTCACTGATACTACCTAGTATTTAATGGTTCTTTCCTTACAAGGAAGAAGTCACAGGTTCAAATCCTGTAGCGCCCACAAGGGTTTTTCAGAAATACACCCTGTTAAAAATCAAAAAGACGCCCATTATGTGTGATAATAATAAAAATGAAGAATAAAGTTTTGAATAAATATGTATTATTTTTAGTTTTGTCATTTCAAAATTTAATATATTTTTTTATTACTTTTTTAAACTTTAATAGTTTAAGAGGTACTGACTTTAATAAATATGGTAAATATTTTGATTACTTTTATGATGCTGAAAAAACTCAAGTTGGTCTAGAGTCTGGCATTAGCTATTACTGGTTTGTTACTAGATTTTTTAATTTATTGAAAACACCACTACTATATTCAGAAAATAATCTTGAAGCGATTAAAACTGCATCTATACAATTAGCAAATTTTATTCTTTTTTTAATTGGATTAGTTGGTATTCACTATTTACTAAAAGTTTCCTTGAACTTTAAAATTGAAAACACCTTACCTTTATTAATACTGTTGTCTGTATTTCCACCATTAGTGGGTGCAAGGATAATTCTTAAACCTGAAATACTAGTTTTTAGCTTATTACCATGGTTACTTTTATTCTATTTTGAATACTTTAAAAGTAATTTGATTACATACTTAATACTCTCTTCACCAATACTTGCTGTACTGCTTTCACTAAAAGCAAGTATTTCACTCATGATTACATCTTTGTTGGTGGTTATTTTTAATAAAAAAATAATTCAAAAAAAGTTTATTGCTTTTAATTTAATTTCGTTTGGTATATTTTCATTACTTATTTATGAGAATTATTTAATTAATGGTAATTATCTATGGGAGCATGTAGCTGCAGATAGTTATAATTCAAAAGCTACAATTGATTATTTTTATAATTTGAATTTAGCTGACCTGTGGATAAATCCATATAGAGATAATTTTAGAAATTCTATGATATCAATTTTATTAACTGATACATTTGGAGACTACTGGCAGAGATACTGGTTTCATTTTGATGGCTGGGGTTTAAGAATTGATGGAAACACAAGAAGTGAAAATTTTCCTGGTAATTTAAATGTTATTAGATTTTCAATTCTTTTATCAATAGCTTTTTACTTAAGTTCTGCTTATTTCTTACTTGTTGAGAAAAATAAGATTTTAAGATATTTAGGAATATCTGGATTTATTGGAATCATGTCATTAGTAATCAATAATATAAATTTATTACCCTTTTTAACTAAAAATTTTGATATAGAAAAGGGCGATCCTATGAAAACGCATTTATTCTCGTTTTTACTCGCATTTACTTTTTTGTATTTGTTAATAAAACTAGATATACATAAAAATAAATACAGATTTTTGTTTACTTTCTTATGTCTAAATATATTTTTTATTTCTATGACCAACCCTTTTGATATATTTTTAGCTTCGAATTTAGAAATATATATAAATAGAATTAAAACTTTTTTTCCCTGTATGTTTAATACTTATTGTGATTCTATTCAAACAATCGAAAGCACTAGTAAGTATTTTATACCAAATAAAAATGGTCTTTTAATTAATCAGCTCTCGCTGCTATCAAGTTTTTTTGGATTACTTATTTATATATTTAACAAAAATAGTAATAGATTTTTATTGATAGCTAAAGCAGAAAGTGATAATAATAAAAATTTATATAATTTTTTACAAGAGAATGAAAATTTTGATTAGTTTTCACACCCACAAAAAACACAAATTTATTAAAACTGTAGATACTCTCTGATAACTTCTAATATCTTTTTGAAAGAGCTTAAGTTCATTGACTCTATAAATTGATACTCTGTGATACAACCTAGTATTTAATCGTTCTTCCCTTACAAGGAAGAAGTCACAGGTTAAAATTCTGTAGCGCCTAAGTCTATTCAAGTACTTAACTAGAAAATTTATATTTAAAAATTGAAACTATATAACTAAATGCATCGCCTAATTTAATTTTTTTACCTTCTTGATAAGTTCTAGGAATATAACTTATGGGCACCTCTTTTACATTATTTGATATTTTCAAAAACCTCGAAACTACTTCTATCTCTATAGCAAAACCTTTTTCGTTAAAATTTGTTGCCTTAAAGAAGTGAGATGGCATTAATTTATAACATGTTGCGATATCTGTAATTTTTACATTATTAATAATTGAAAAAAGTTTAGAAAATAATTTATTTGCAATATAAGTTCTGTAATAAAGTTGTACCTCGTTGTTTTTTAGAAATCTAGAGCCAATAACAAAAATATCAGAATTATTTGATATTAATTCATACATTTTTTTTATATCTTGAGGATCATATTCTAGGTCAGCATCATGAATTATTATGTAATCTGTAGCAACTAATTCTTTTGCTCTTGATATTGCACTACCTTTACCTTTATTCGTATCATAAGGAGATTCAAGAACCGAAATTTTTGAATGTTTATTTTCAAGTTCTTTCATAACATTTAAAGAATTATCAGTTGAACAATCATCTATTAAAAATATTTGATCAATTTCTTCAATTAGAAGCAACCTTTGAATTGATTTCTCAAGAAATTGCTCTTCATTTAAGACTGGTACTAACGTGGTTAAAGTTTTTCTCATTTGTTGAATTATATTATCACTAATACTGAGTAAATTTCTAGAAGAATTTAACTATAAATAAATACCCAGCAAGATAAAGAGTAAGTTAAGAGAGATATAAAACATTATTGTTTTGTTTTTAAATACACCTAAAACAAAATCTTCAAGACCATCAGATAATGTAAGGTTATAAACTTCATAAAATATTTTTACCATAATAAATATAGTTACAACTTGAAATAAACTCTTGATGTAAAAGGTTTCGTTTATAATCTCTGAAATTACCCAAGTAGTATAAGTCAAAACTCCAAAAATTAAAGAAATATTGAAATGGTTTAATAAAGTTTGTTCATTATAAGAAGATAATAAAAATTTTTTGTACATTGACTCATTGTCAATTCTTATATCTTGCAGAACAGAAATTCTTTTAGACAAAGCTAATGCATAACTAATTATCAAAATAAATAAGCTGAGATAAATAGATGGGGAAATATCTGCTGCATAACCACCAATTAATAATCTAAATAGAAATAAAGAACTAATAACAAGAGAATCTAGGTAAGGAACAAACTTTAATTTTAAAGTATAAAAACTACCCAAAAAAATATACAACAAGCCAAAATAAAAAGAATCTAAATTCAAAAAATATAAAGTGATTAGACCAAAAATTAGCAAAGCTATAGAAAATTTAACTGCTGACCATTTTTTTATTTTTCCTGATGCAATCGGTCTAAATTTTTTAATAGGATGTTTTGCATCAATTTCTAAGTCTTTAAGATCGTTAAAAATGTAAATGGATGAGGAAAGAAAAGATAAAGCAAAAAAAGAAAGAAGAACTTTTGTTAAGATAGTTAAATCTGTTGTTCCTGATCCAATTGGAAGGGTGAATACAACGAAACTTTTAAACCATTGCCATATCCTAATAGTTGCTAGATAGTTTTTTACAGATTTAATCATCTATTTAATTGTATCAACTTAAAAAAAGGATTTAACTGAGAGCTATTTATTAAAAAATAATTAATTAGTATCAAATACTGATAATGAAAAAAAGTAATTTAAACTTAAATAAATGAAATTTCTTAAGAAAAATCAATTTTCTATTGCTTTTTTATTTACTGTAGTTTTTAATATAATTTTATTTCTTTTAACTTATATTCAGTATACTTCCACAGAAGGAACCGACTTTAATAAATATGGCCCATATCTAAATTATTATGTTTTTGGATCAGATGCATCTTTACAGGAGCAAGGAGTTGGTTATTTTTGGTTTATTTCTGAAGTTTCTAAATTTAAATTAAATTCGTTACTTATATCTCCCTCCTTTGATTTATTAATTTTAAATTTTGGAATACAATTTGGTAATTTTTTACTATTTTTAGGTGGATGTTTAGGAATTTATTTTCTTTTACGTTTTTTTGATACACCACCATTATATTCCTTAGGTGTTATCAACTTATTAGCTTTATTTCCGCCAATTGTTGGCGCAAGAATAATCTTGAAACCAGAGATATTTGCATTTTTTTTAATGCCTTGGTTGTTTTTATTTTTATTTAAATATTTTGCACAAGATAAAACAAAATATTTATATTTTCTAATTCCAATCACGACTTTGCTTACTTCATCTAAAGCTAGCATTACTTTAATAACTGCTTTTGTGCTTTTGATGTTTGTTAATAAATCAATCTTCAAAAAAGAGCTCTTCTATGTGGCAGTGATTACGCTTCCAATTTTTTTATATTTAATAAACGAAAGCTACTTAATAAATGAGAGATATCTTTGGGATCACATCACTCCAGATGGCTATGATAATGTGGCTTCATTTAGCTTTTTATACAGTATTAATGCTGAACTTTTTTCTAATCCTTTTCGAAATTCTCAATCTAACTCTCTGATAGGTATTATTTTAATAGACACCTTTGGAGACTACTGGCAGACATATTGGAATCATAAAAGAGGCTGGTTAAATTCTCAATTTCCTGGCGATATAACATTAAACCGTATAGGAATAATTACTTCCTTTTTATTTTATAGTCTTATATTTAAGTATTTGTTAAAGGAAAAAAATAAAAACTTAAAAAAAATGGGTGGCTCCTTTTTAATCGGTATATTTGTTCTTCTAATCACAATTTTTAATGTTTTTCCTTTTCTTACTAAAAACTTTAACCCAGGTAAGGGAGACCCTATAAAAACACATTACTTTTCTTTTTTATTAGCCCTTTCATTTATCTACCTACTCATTAAATTAAAAGACTCAAAAAGAAATGTTGTAACAATATCATTTATTGCAGTAATTTTTGTATTTCCATTAATGCAGTTTACAACTAGTAATCTAAGTGCTGTTTCAGAAAATATAAATACTATTAAAAAAATTCAAATACTGAAATCTTGTTCTATTGGAAGTGCCTTATCAGATTACATAAATATATATGGGGATTGGTGTACAAATGAAAATATTGCTAAAAATATTTGCTTGGGAACCTATGATCCAGAAGTAAAGCCGTATGAAGAAAATAATTATTTAATTTATCCACGTGATGAAATGTTTGAGTCAAGAAATTTAGTAAATCAAAATCAAGTTGTAACAGTTGGTAACTATTACGAATGCTTAGAATATTCAAAAGGTGGATTTGTCCCTCAAAGCTCAGAGTATTTTTTCTTTAATCAAAATAGATCAGCACCGAGAGGGTTCTTAGTAATGTTGATATTGACAATATTGACAATATTGTATGAAATAACATATGGTAGAGATAATAGAAAAATTTAAAACTAATAATAAAACTAAATTATTTTTATTTCTGATCTATGTATTTCCAGTTGAAGGTGCGTTTTTATTAAAAGGAACTCCTTTTAATGAGAAGAAAAATATTTTATCTTTAATTATATTTTTAATCATTCTCAAAAATATAAACAAAAAAAATGCATTAATTTTTGGAATTATTTTTTTAATTTTTAAATTTTCAATATCATTTTACAACAATAATATGTGGTCTATTTGTATAAATGACCAACTGACTCCATCACAAAATAGCTTTGAATATGAGTATTACGAAAAAAAATGTGTAAAGAGTTTTGATGCTGCATTATCAAATAATAATTATACAGTTAAAGATTGGGAATTAAATTATCATAATTTAAACCCTGATTTTCAATGGATGGGAAGTAATGCCGCTAATTTTCCATTAGGTTATTTAAATCATTCAAAGTTTAATATTTATGAACTGAGAAGAGATTGGCTTCCTTTTAGACTGTATGCCGTTAAACAGGTTGAAGAGAATAAATTATTAAATATAGAGTATGTTGGAGAAGTAACTGTTCAATTTTTACCTTCAAATAAAAAAATAGAACTGCCTAAAAGATATTTAAATCCTCTTAAAAAAGAGATAGTAATTCCAGAAGAATCTGAATCTGTGATTGTATATTACAAATTTACAAATTGGAAATTCAAACCTATACCTGAGATTAAAACTGGTTATCCATACGAATTTTATGGAAGATTGATAGTTGAAGAAAATAATAGTAACAATATAGAATTTATTTCTTATTTGCTATTTTTATGTTTTATAATTTTTAACTTAAAAGTTGTAAATTTAAACAATAGAAAAATACTTCTATTATTTTTACTTTCAGTATTTATCTCAATGAAATATTCCGGTTATCAATTTCCTATCAGCATTTATTCTCTCATAGGATACTTAATAATTCTTTGCTGCTTTTTTTATAAATCAAATTTAAATTTATTGTTCATTTTTTTAACTGTGTCCTATTTAGTAATTGATCCTCCATGGGATCAGTTAAATTTCCTAATAAAACCTTCTGGATCAGATATCTTGACATACGAAAACCAAGCCAGATTAATTTTTGAAGGTGATGGCTTAAGGGGTGGTGAGTCTGTTTTTTGGTATTCTCCTGCATATCGATATATTCTTTTTCTAATACACATAATTTTTGGTGATGGATGGATGACATCTTGGCAATTTATTCTGTCTTTAGTTGTATATTTACTATCCACGATTAATCAGAGGGTAAACCTAGCTACGTTTACATTTTCTCTCTTCTTATTACTAGACAATATAAGAAATTTATTTCTATTTGGTATGTCAGAAACTGTGAGTTTACTTCTTATTATTTATTCAATATATGTAGTTAAATCAGAAAAAAACTCCCAAATCGCAACAATTTCTCTCTCTATTGCAGTTTTAATAAGGCCTGAGTTGATTATGTTCTCATTATTATTCTTATTTTTTAAATTAAAAAGCATGAAAAATATAGTTTTATTTTTAATTTTCCAAATTATGCCTCTGATGCACAATCTTTATTTTGGTAATAAATTTATTCCCTACAGCACAGCTGGTACATACCAAAGAAATATTAATTATGATATTTTTGGAAATTTGAATTACCTATTTTTTAATCCTTTCAATGAAACATTACTTAGTACACTTGGTCGACTTCATATTTATATTGGTTTTTTTATAGTTGTCGTATCAATTTCAAATTTTTTATTTAATTTTGAAAAATCACATATTAAGAATGTTTTGAATAACTACTTTATTTTTGGACTACTGTGTTTAGCGCCATATTTAATATATGATCCCAAACTTTTTTATCCCAGACATGTAATTATCGGTCTTTGTTTAATGAGTTTAAATGAAAATTACTTTATAAACGATAAATTAAAAAGGCTATTCAGAAATAATAAAAGAAAATTGATCTAAATAATAAACATCGTGTGTTGATTTGCTATTAGTTGTTATATTAAGAACTTCCCCGTTTGCTTTATATAATATATCAACAACTCCGTCTACAATTCTTAAACTCTTTAAGTAATACTTATAACCTTTTTCCCAAGATCCATTTGTGAAAGCCGTATCATTTGTGATGTTGTTTATTAAATCAGTAAATTTAAAATTATTTTCAGGAGTAAAAATTACTTTTCTTGTCTTAGACTTTTTTGACCCCAAAGGGTTCATGTAAAATTCTAGTTCAACAAAATTGATCTCACTACTTCCCTTACTTATACCTGCAAAATCAAAGCTGATACTGTCTCCAGTAAACAGTTCTAGTTCTCTGGGACCAGTGTTCAAAAATGTATTAGAATTTACATCAATTGAGGAAAGAGTAGGAACTTTATAATTTTCAATTCCTTGATATAAAGTGAAACTATCGTCTGACAGCGATGAGTGGTTTGTATACTCGTATGATCTAATAGCTGATTCTCCCTGTTCTCTCCATGAAAATAGAGTAATTGAAGAAAGCTTATACAAATCTTTTGGACAGTTATCTCCTATTTTTATATTGGTTGGTTTACCTTCTACTCCTAATGAAACAGAAAACTTGTACCCTTTTTCACCCTGAAATACTGCGTACCCTCTTGTTGCTCGCATGTTTTGGCTGGTAACTAGTTGTTTAACTAGAGCACCTTCGTTATGTGATTGTACAATAGATTGCCTATATCCACGCTCTACTACTAACTCATTATTCTTTTTCTCCTTAATAAGCATTAATTCATTACCAACTAGCAAAATACTCCCTAGTGAATATTTCTCTGCACTAGCAAGTAAAAGCTTATTTGTACTCTTATTTACATTTGAAGAAAGATTGGAAAATGTAGAAAAACCACTATTAGTTACATAAGTTATGTAGAAATTTGTACCATTCTCAAGATATGAACCATTTCTTACTAATCCATTTGAATCATGAAGCCATAAATTATGTAATACATCTAAATTACTAGCTGTTTGATTTGAAGGATTTCCTACAATAAACTCTCTGGAACCACTTGATTTGATTATTGAACCCGTTCCATTATCTACATGTGTAAAAAACCAATATCCAGTTTTTAAATTAGTTTTAGTAAATACTGCTGTTGTAATACCTGTCGAAGTTGTTACGTTAGTTGGCTGAATAGAAACATAGTTTGAAGCAAATGGCTCTATAAAATAATATCTATAATTTTTATCACCATTACCAGTAACACGAATTGTAAAGGTGTTTTGATTTACCTCATAAATTTGTACGGTGGCATTTGTATTTAATAGTGGTGGTGATTTGTATAAGTTGTATATTTCAGTGAAACCTAAATCTTCTTTAAATTTTTGATTATCAGAATAACTAAAAGTCCCAGAGCAAAAATTAGAATCTTGCTGTTTAGATGAAATTATAGATATGAGTTCTCCTGTCTCTGGTTGTACAAGAGATTGATATCCAAAACTGTTATTTATGTTCTCTACAACTATGGTCGTAGTTGTTGTTGGGACTGTAGTTGTTGTATTGTTTACTTGAGTTGTAGATGTTGTGGTAGTTGATTCTTGTGGGGTATATGTACTTATTCTAGTTTCACAACCTGTCCATGTATTCATTGCAGAATAAGTATTAGGTCCTAAGTCACCATCAACAATTAAACCAGCATAGGCTTGAAATTCTTTAACTGCTTCTATAGTTTCATTTCCATTTAACCCATCTTCTTCGCCGGCATTAAAGCCATATCGATTGAGAAAATTTTGAACATTTTTAAGATTTGTAAAGTCAATACTTGAATTATCTTCAGGAATACATCCATTAATTAATGTAGAGGTGGTTGTTGAGGTAGGGGTCTCTAAAAGTGTAGTTGTAGTTGTTACTGTAATTGTTGAAGCTATAATGTTTTCATCAACAACAGCTACCATTTCATCAGAATTGCAAAAAGAAAAAAATAAGACTACGAAAAATAAGAAATGGTTTTTTTTGCCCATTAATAAACATCTTAATAATTCGAATTGAAATATTTTTTATATATGTAAATTTTTTAATCCTATAATCAAAACTGTTAATGAAAATATCCAAAGAAAAAATTTATCTTTATTTTTCTTCAACAGCAACTGTAGTTATATCTATTCCGTTTTTCTATAGTGCCTCTATTGGTTCAGATTGGGATTCCTATGCAATCATTGGCACATACCTAAACTTTATTGATATCGGTCTATATTTTCCATCAAGACCTCCTGGATTTCCTCTTTATGAACTTTTAATTGGAGTTTGTATAACAATTTCCGAAATTTTCAATATCCCAATGGAGCAATTCATTCTATTTGTACAGCTTGTATTACTAGTTTCTTTAAATTATCTAGTATTTAGCTTCTTCAAAAAAAATAAAAATAGCAATTACTTTATTTATTCAATAGGAGTGTTGTCACCTGTTTTTTTAATCTCAGGGCTAACAGCAATAGATTATATGTTAGGTAGTTTGCTCGGTTTTTGGTCATTGTATATTTCAATGTACTCAAAAAATCAATATAAAGATCTGCTTATTTCTTTTACATTGGCATTATCAATTGCTACTAGATTAAGCAACGTAATATTTTTAGTTGTTGTATTTATTTCTATGAGAAAGGATTTTAAAAAAGCATTTAAAGTTGTATTATATTCTGGCTTTATATTCACCAGTATTTATTTAATGTTTTACATTAATTTGTATAATTTTTATATTAAAAATGGTATTTATGAGAATTGGGTAGAGTTTTTATGTATATTCAACTTAACAAATACCAACCATGATTTCTATAATCGAATAGGTAGATTTACGTTAAAGCAGATTCCTTTTTTGGGAACTCTGGGAACAATTATATTTCTTCTGAACTTTCCAAAATTGAAATTTAATTTAAAAAATAATAATTTTTATTTTTTCTTATTATTTTTATTCTTCCAACTAAGTTTTTTGAGACTACCAACTGAAGAAGGACACTTACTACCTGCTTTTATTTCTTTTGCAATTTTTATAAGTCACAATAAAAATAAAATATTTTTTACCATATTTCTTTTTGCATTTTCAAGTAATTTTTTAAATTTAAAATTTTATGAAGTTGATTCAATTGATAGTGCAAAAGAAATTAATTTTATGCTTAGTATTGAAGAAGGGTATTTACTTCAAGATTATAATCTAAGAAATGAGAGAGCTCAAAATAAAGACTTCTATTACAACAACTCAAAAATTTCTGTATATAATGCTTGGTCTACTGGGTGCCCAAATAAATGAATAAGTCTGTAGCATTAGTAACTTATGCTAGATTTCCATCTGAAATGGCATACGGAATACATTTAATTCAAATTGCTAAAAGTTTTTTGGAAAACAATCTTGAAGTAAATGTCTATTATCCAAAAACCTATAATTTAAAAACAATTAATATTCAACCAAATGAATACTACAACTTAAATAATGAAATTAATTTTGTTGAAGTTAATAACATTGATATAACTAGTTATAAATTCTATCAACTTTTACCAAAGATATTCCAAAAAATTCTTTATACAATAAATACATTTCTATGGACTAGAAGTCTTATGAAAGTGACCAAAAATGAACATTTTGTATGGTCAACGAATCCTAACCTTATATGGTCATTAAGAAACCACTTTGCTATTTTATTATATGAAAAACATGGACAAGCTAAATACATTCAAAAGATTTCAATTTCAAAGTTGAAGAAACTAAAGAATGCTTTTCTTATTTCTATTACCAAAAAATCTCAAGAAGACCTTGCAAATAGTATTAATAAAGCTTTGTACCTTCCATTAGGTGTTGATAACAAAACTTTTAAACCAATAAGTAAAACAAAAAATGACCAAATAAAAGTTGGCTACGTTGGCTTTTTAGAAACTCATGGGGTTGATAAGGGAGTTTCAAAAGCAGTTAAAGAAATTTTGAAACTTCAAAAAGAGATGGACTTTTCAACAACAATAGCTGGTGGGCCAAAGTATAAAATAGATGAAATCAGAAATCTTGTAAGTGGTAATCTTAATAACAATTTTGAAATTTTAGACTTTATACCACACAAAGATGTTCCGAACATTATTTCAAATTTTGATATCGGCATCGTACCCTACCCAAATAATCAACATATGAACTTATATGCATCTCCTATGAAAATTTTTGAATTAGCATCCTGTGGAGTTCCTATATTAGCTTCAAATATTGAGGGGCACTTAAATTTAAATGAATTTGAATTAGGGATTTTTTACTACCAACATGATGACTTTAATGACTTTAGAGAAAAATTAAGCATTTTACTTAAAGACGAATCTTTAAGAATAGATTTAAAAAATAAATCCCTTAAAAATATAAAACAATTAAGTTTTGAAAATAGAACTAAAATTATTTTAAGTTGCGTTCGTAGCTCAATTGGATAGAGCACCTGACTTCGGATCAGGGGGTTGAGGGTTCGAGTCCTTCCGGACGCGCATTAATAAAATTAATTACATTATTCATCCTGTGTTCTAAAGACAAGCTGTCAACATTTGAAGGTTTTTCCTCCTCTTTATGATCTAGAGCATTTTCTAAAGCATTAAGAAAGCTAGATTTACTATCTAAGTCAAAGTAATAAATTTGATCTTGATACGGGAGAAGCTTATGAGCTTTAGAATTTGTAGCAACAACAACCATTCCTGAGCCTAAATACTCATAATATTTTACAGGTGATGTATGTCTTTCAGCGTGTGTGCTTTCTATATTGCACATAATACCAACATGAGCACTGCTTAAAACTCTGGATAACTCTTTTCTTGTCGTGTGCCCATGTACATGAATATTTTGATTTTCGTGTTTTTGCTTAAGATTTTGAGAATACTCTGGAGGTCCCCCAAAAATATGGAGCTCAGCATTTAGATAAAATTTAGAATTAATAAAATAATCTATTATTTCCTCTACACCACGACTTTTTCCAAATCTTTGCAGGTTTCCAGAAAAAATTATTTTCATTTTTTCATCTTTTTTATTCGATTTGCTAAAAATATCTTGTTCATATCCATTTTCTAATACTGTTACATTATTTTCAGATTCAAGCTTTAGATCTTCTTTAATAAATTTGTTTATACATATAATTTTTGAATTTTTTGATTTCATAGCTTTTTTTACAAGCTTTTTTCTTAAATTGGTTAAATCATGACACTCATATACAACATTTTTTCCTTTTCTAGAGAGAAAATAAAATACCCAATCCGATAATGTAAATACAATTAAGTCTTTTTCTCGTGCAATTTTATTAGATACATAAAAAGACCATAAAATATGGCTAGAGATATACATATATTTCTCTAAAAATTTCACCCTTCCAAAAGGGAGAAAGTGTTTTGTTGCTTTTATTACAAAATCTTCATCTATTTCATAAAATCTTTTTAACTCATTTACATCTGTTGTAGCATTTTTTTCTCTTAAAGGGAAAATTAAGTCAACGTCTATATTGTTTTTTCTTAAATATTTAATTGTAGAAAATGTACATATACCATATGCGTAAGTGTTATAGCTTGGAATGCCTTGGTAGGTGACATATGTTATTTTCATAAACTTATAATTCAATATTACATCTAAATTGACCTAATATTTATATAATATGAAGGCAGATCCTGGTTACTTTGGTCCACATTCAATGATGTGGAAAGTAAATAAAGAAATAACTGTATTATTTGGTGGTGCAAGAGCACTGTTAATGCATGCGGCACACCCACTTATAGCTGCTGGAGCAAGGCAGACATCATTTTATCAAAGAGATCCGTGGAAAAGACTTATAAGAACCCTCTCATTACAAAACTCTGTTACTTTTGGAACAAAAGAAGAAGCTGATGAAAGTGCGCATAGAATAAATAAACTCCATGAAGTAATCAAAGGAGAAGATGAAATTACTGGTGGTACCTATGATGCACTTGATCACGAACAGCTTCTCTGGGTTCATGCGTGCCTTCAAATATCATCAATCTACTTTTATGAAAAAACAGTTAGTAAATTAAGCGAAGAAGAAAAAAATCAATATCACAAAGAGAACTCTCTTGCAGCAGAATTGGTTTTAGTTGATACCAAACAAATGCCCAAAACACATGATGAGCTCAAAAATTGGGTAATTAAAAAATCTAGAGAAAAAGATTATTTAATACTTACAGACGTTGCAAAGGATGTGTATGAAATTATTGGTGGTGGACCAGTGCCAAAACATATTAAACCTATATGGCCGTTTATATCATTTACTGCTTTTAATACTCTCCCTAAAGAATTTAAAGAGATTTATGGAATAAAAGAGACAAAATTGAAAAACTTTATTGTTAACTTTAATTTGTTATTTCTTAAATACAGTAGACCTTTTTTACCACCATTTTTTAGATTAATTGCACCAGCAAGGTGGGCAAAACAAAGATTAACAAAAAATCCTAATCTAAAATTCAGAGATAAATCAAATATTTAGCATATAATTTCTTATGGAAAAAAATAGCTGGAAAGAAATCTCATCTGAGATTAATGATGTTACTAAAAAAATTAAAGATAAGGTGGCAGAAGAAGACATAGTTGGAGATCTAAGAGACTCTCTTAATTCAACAGTAGAGAGTGCTTCTCAATTATTAAAAAATATTACAAATAGTGTACAAAATACTATCTCTGATGAAGAAATTAAAAATGAAACAAAAGAAATTATTTCAAAAATAAACAATGAATTAAAACATCTTATTGATCAAGTTGGTAATAAAGTTAATTTATCCAAATTTGAAGAAGAGTAAAATTTTCTATAAATAAATAGTGAACATAGTATTCTTTAATAATTGGCAGGGTCGGTAGCTCAATCGGCAGAGCAGGAGCCTTTTAAGCTCAAGGTCGTGGGTTCGATTCCCACCCGACCCACAAAATAATTTTCTTAAAAAAAATCTTATAGTATCCTTTATATAGTTGGGGGCGTGGTGAAGCCTGGAGTTCACGCCTGCCTGTCACGCAGGAGGTCGCGGGTTCGAATCCCGTCGTCCCCGCCATTTGGCCAGATAGCTCAGTCGGTAGAGCACTTGTCTGAAAAACAAGGGGTCGGCAGTTCGATTCTGCCTCTGGC
>Ga0255766_10003030_pt1 | contig 14800 bp, 9 predicted proteins | sample 071ome_23_FD_179966 | JGI IMG/M metagenome (GOLD analysis project Ga0255766, IMG submission 179966) | Coastal salt marsh microbial communities from the Groves Creek Marsh, Skidaway Island, Georgia - 071403BT metaG (version 2) | ecosystem: Environmental > Aquatic > Marine > Intertidal zone > Salt... | reverse complement strand
CTACTCCAGGGTACAGAACCTGCGCTGGTATTGGTTCAATCGAGAGTGGAATCTGCGACAAAATGTCGCAAATACTTCGGCGATTATGGGGTGCAGTTAAGCTATGATTAACAGCTGGCTTAGTGAAGCGTCGAATCTACTCAGATCGACAGAAGTCGAATCGGGCAGCAGGCAACAAGATATTCGCGGAAACCGCAACCCCGTTGACAACAGGCGAGATGTGGCAGGGCAGATTGCCTGCGTGCATCAGCGGGCGCCGATAACGGAGAGCCAGACATGATACTGATGAAAGCATCACCGCAGGTAACCCTATCGGCTCAGATAAGTGTGCAAGACCTTGAGAGCCTGGCAGACGACGGCGTTGAGCTGGTGATATGCAATCGGCCGGATGACGAATCCGCCGACCAGGTTTCATTCGATGTTATTCAACAGGCCGCAGCAGCTCTCGGCATGGAAGCGGTCTTGATTGCTTTCAAAACCGGCGAGATGAACCACCAGCATATTGAGTCATTTACGCATCTGCTGAGCGCTGGCAAAAAAACACACGCTTATTGCCGAACAGGCAACCGGTCTTTCTGCCTGTATGCGGCATTTCATGCCAGCACAGGCGGACCGGAAGCGGAAATCACAGCGCTGTCGAAAGAGTTCGGTTTCGACATCACACAAATTATCAAGCCATACTATGCTAGGAATCCGACCATGACTGACAGCAACGCGGGCCAGCCGGCGTCCGAAAGCAATCAATCCTACGACGTTGTCATTGTGGGTGCGGGGGCAGGTGGAATCTCAGTAGCCTCAAGCCTCAAGAAACGAAACAACCGCCTCAGCATTGCACTCATCGACCCTGCCGCTGAACACTATTATCAGCCTGGCTGGACAATGGTTGGCGGTGGGATTTTCAGCGCTGAATCCACGAAGCGCCGAACAGCCTCTCTGATCCCCGAGAATGTGTCCTGGGTTCAGCAGTCGGTTGTCAGTTTCGCAACAGAAAATAATGAAGTTGAGCTGGCTAATGGCAGCCGCATCAAATACAACCAGCTTATCGTCTGTCCGGGTCTGAAGCTGAACTGGAAAGGCGTCAAAGGCCTGGAGGATGCGCTGGGCAAGAATGGCGTAACCTCCAACTACCGGTTTGACCTGGCTCCCTACACCTGGGAACTGGTGCAGGGTCTGAGAAGCGGGAAGGCGCTCTTTACGCAGCCTCCCATGCCCATTAAATGCGCCGGCGCTCCTCAAAAAGCGCTCTACCTCTCCTGTGATCACTGGCTCAAAAGCGGCGCCCTCAGCCATATTGACGTCGGGTTTTTCAACGCTGGTGGGGTGCTGTTCGGCGTGGCGGACTACGTGCCGGCACTGCAATCCTATATCGAGAAGTACAAAGCTAATGTGCACTACATGCACAATCTTCAGGAAATTGATGGCGAAAACAAAGTGGCCTACTTCAAAAAAGCGGGTGATGACGGGGAAGAGCTGGTCTCCAGAGAATTTGACATGATTCATGTTTGTCCGCCGCAGTGTGCACCCGACTTCATTTCTGACAGCGAATTATCCGACGACGCAGGGTGGCTGGACGTCAACCCGAGCACCTTGCAACACCGGAAATTTGCCAACGTATGGGGACTGGGTGATGTAATGAACACCACCAATGCAAAAACAATGGCTGCTGCACGCAAACAGGTGCCGGTGGTGGCGGAGAATCTGATCGACACGATGGAAGGCCGGGACATGCGGGCAGCTTACGATGGATACGGGTCCTGCCCGCTGACGGTGGAGCGCGGAAAGATTGTGCTGGCTGAATTTGGCTACGGAGGAAGGGTGATTCCAACCTTCCCGACCTGGTTGCTGAATGGAAAGCAGCCTACGCGCCGCGCATGGACGCTGAAAGCCGATATTCTGCCGAGCATTTACTGGCAGGCGATGCTGAAAGGCCGGGAGTGGCTGGCTGCTCCCAAACCCCTGGCAGAGGTCGAGGCAGAATAGTTCATGGCAAGACACGCGGCATCATTCCCTGTTGCCGGGTGGGTGAAGCACTACAATAAGCACAGCTTCCTGAGCGATCTGATTGCCGCGGTGATCGTGGCCATCATGTTGATCCCTCAGTCGCTTGCCTACGCCATGCTGGCAGGGCTGCCGCCGGAAGTCGGTCTGTACGCCAGTATTGCTCCGCTGATTGCCTATGCCTTGCTCGGCACCAGCAGCACGCTGTCTGTGGGCCCGGTGGCGATCACCTCCCTGATGACCGGCGCTGCACTGGCAGAGGTAGCCCAACAGGGCACGGCCGACTATCTGACCGGCGCCATTACGCTGGCGGCCCTGTCCGGCATGATGCTGTTGGGGTTTGGCCTGCTGCGACTGGGTTTTCTGGCCAATTTCCTATCTCACACGGTGGTCTCGGCGTTTATCACAGCGTCAGCCGTAATCATTGCGCTCAGTCAGGTTCGTCACGTGCTTGGAATAGAAGCCGAGGGCGATAACCTGTTCGAATTGGCCCACGCCATCGGCATGCAGTCGAATGATGCCAATTTCTATACCGTGCTAATCGGGATTGCGACGCTGAGTTTTTTGTTTGCAGTGAGGATCTGGGGTGCCAGTGTGCTGCAGAAAGCAGGTCTGTCTGCGCGAGCCGCCGAGCTGGCTGCTAAATCAGCACCGGTGATGGGCGTGATTGCCACAATTCTGCTCACTGTCACATTTGAACTCGAAGCACTTGGAGTCGCTATCGTCGGAGAAATCCCGACAGGTCTGCCATCGTTCGCACCGCCTGTTTTTTCCCTGGAGCTGATTGAGATGCTGCTCGTCCCGGCTGCGCTGATTTCCATTATCGGATACGTCGAATCGATCTCTGTTGGCAGAACCCTGGGCGCACACAGGCAAGAAAGAGTGGACAGCAACAGGGAGCTAGTCGGTCTTGGTGCGGCAAATTTGGCCTCGGCATTCTCAGGCGCGCTACCGGTAACCGGAGGCTTCTCCCGGTCCGTCGTGAACTTTGATGCAGGCGCCGTCACTCAGGGCGCCAGTATCTACACGGCTATTCTCATCGCGCTGGTGTCAATGCTCCTGACTCCGGCTCTGTATTTTTTGCCGAAAGCCACACTCGCCGCAACAATCATTGTTGCTGTGCTTTCATTGGTGGATCTATCCATAATCAAGAAGACCTGGCGCTATTCCAGAAGTGACAGCTTCGCGCTTTTGATCACTGTTGGCGCAACCCTCGGCTTTGGGGTGGAAACAGGCGTGAGCTGTGGTGTGGCGACCTCTCTGGCACTGCATCTTTATCGTACGTCTAGGCCGCATATCGCCGAAGTCGGTCTGGTAGAAGGAACTGAGCACTTTCGCAATGTGCGCCGCTATGAGGTGAAGACTGTCCCGGAGATCCTGACTCTGCGGGTTGACGAAAGTCTGTTTTTTGCGAACGCAAGCTTTCTTGAAGATGAAGTTTTTCTGAAACTCAGTAGCCAACCCGCTATCAGGCACGTCATCTTAATGTGCAGCGCTGTGAACGAAATCGATTTCAGTGCCCTGGAGGTGCTGGAAGAGCTGAACAGACGGTTTGAAGAGCAAGGATTGGCTCTGCACCTTTCAGAGGTCAAGGGGCCGGTTCTGGATCGCCTGCACCGCACTGCTTTCATGGATCGGCTGTCCGGCAATCTTTATCTTTCCCAACATCAGGCCTTCAGGGACTTGTGCGAACGCTTTCACTACAGCGCCTCGGCCGGGTAGCCCCAGGCACAGCGCTCTCGAAACGGAGCAGAACCCTAGCAGATAGTGACCGTAGCTTGACCGGGTGTTTCAATGCCTGACCACCGAGCAAGCTGAGTGGTGGCCTATGGCAGCGGCATCTCATCGCTCTCCTGCTCGCGGGCCCGCTCAAATGCAGCGCGCGGGCTGACAGACCGAACCTGCTCTAACCAGAACACACCGTCATAGGGGTAGCTGTTGCCCCGGGTGCCAAGGAAATCCATATCGCCGTCCCCATCCAGATCCCGCGCCATGAACTTATCGAACATGCCCCGCTTGCGTCTGGAAATGTCGTGGCGCTGCCATTCTTCGTACACCCCACTGACACCCGGATTCTCAAACCAGCCAATCCGTCCCAGTGCGCCATTGACACCTACAGAGGAATCGTCCCCGGTACGATCACCGCGACTGTAGCTGCCGGCGATCAGGTCGATGTCACCATCCTCATCAATGTCCGCAAGTGCGTAGCCTGTATGGCTGTCCGGCGCAAAGCTGCCTATGTAGTGCGCGTTCCAGGCGTCCCCCTTACGCTCGGGTTGCTCGATCCACACCATGCTCCGCGGCGCATTGCCGATGATATCCAGCCGGCCATCACCATTGAGGTCCGTGTATTCGAGATTGAAACCGGCCATGCTGGCACCGTAAATGCCGACGGCCCGCTCAGTAAAATTCAGGGTGCCGTCGCCGGGATTTTCAAAGATGATGAGGCGTGACTCGCCTCGGGTACCCACTACAATATCCATGTCACCGTCGCTGTCGATATCAACGGGTTCGGCGTTCTGAGGGATACTGTAGTTCCCGAGGACCTGTACTTGCCAGCTGTCTCCCTGCAGTGGATCGCCATGCAGAGTGTGAAGCTCAACCGGGGTTGATCGGGCATAGTCCTCAGGCCCGGGAGTCTGGGCGCCCTTATTAGGGGCGGTGAGTTCCGGCACCCCGTCACCATCGAAATCGGCAGCGAACACCCGGATGTAGGAGCCTTTGTCCCTGGTGAGCGGCAGAATCAACCTCGGCCACTGTGCGCTGCGCGCATCGCTGCCGGGATTTTGCAAATAAATCAGATGGGAACGTTCTGCGGCAGCGACGATATCGAGCCAGCCGTCACCGTTCAAATCCACCACTGCCGCGTCTTCGGGTGCCGGCACGTCCTCGGCTTCGGCTACGGTAACATTGACCCATCGATCTGGATCATTTGATCCAAAATGAATGCGGACATGACCTGCAATGGGAGGCACAAAATCTTCGAGGAAGGACGCAGAATCATACTCTGCATCTGACTCGTGCACCGATACGATGTCTTCGATGCCATCTTTATCGATGTCGCCCATAACGAAACCATCGCTGCCGCTGAAATTGACGCCCGCGGTCACAGGGTCGTCGATGAGATGTTCCCGCCAGCTGATGTACTCGCCGTTTGCAGATTGCGCTTGGGTCAGAGTGTCACCCACAGGCGTCTGGGCATGGGCTGTCCGGACACCAATGCTGATCAGACACAGAGCGCTCAGTGATGCGGCCATAAAATAGTGTTGAATGATCATGGCTGACTCCTTTTTGTCACAGTGTAGCAAGGAGTGAGAGACAAGTTCATCTGGAAGCCAGTTCTCCAGATTTATCCAACTCACCAACCCCCTTTTTTGAATGATCAGGGCCGAACCGGAAACTTGCCTGACAGCAGCAGAGGGCAATCCGCTTCTTGCGGTTGATAGTGCACTGCCTGAACCGGCCCATCGGTCCTCCTGACGAAAGGCGCTACGGAAAGTGCAGCGCTTACCGCATGAGCCCGCCGGGGCGACACTGGACAAAGGTCAATTGAAGACATACCTTTGACCGAAACAATTCAAACACTTACCCGGAGGGTTCCACATGCAAACCCGCTACCCCCAAATCGCGCTGGTGCTGTTTCTGATAACCGGGCTGACGCCATGCTTCAGCACCGCGCAGCCGGTGATGCCCGACTATATAGCAGTCACTGACGAGCGCCTGTTGAATCCAGAGGCACACAACTGGCTGTCCTATCGCGGCACGCTTGATGGCTGGGGTTTCAGCAGACTGGACGAAATCGATGAGAGTAATGTCCAGCAACTGGAGCCGGTTTGGAGTTTTTCAACCGGAGTACTCGGCGGACATGAAGCACCTCCCATAGTGAACAATGGCGTGATGTTTGTCACCACGCCGGGGAATCTGGTCTATGCGATTGATGCTGCCAGTGGCGATTTACTGTGGCGCTACCAGCACGACTTGCCGGAAACCTACATCGCATTTCATCGCACCAATCGCGGTGTTGCCCTGTATGGTGACAAGGTCTACACCGCAACACTGGATGCCCGTGTCGTGGCGCTCGATGCGGCAACAGGCCGCAAGGTATGGGACAGCACGGTTCAGGATAATAATTTCGGCTACTACATCACCATGGCGCCATTGGCCATTGACGATAAGATTCTGGTCGGCACTTCCGGTGGAGAGTTAGGCATCCGGGGATTCATTGTGGCACTGGATGCGGAAACCGGCGAAGAAGTCTGGCGAACCTATACAGTTCCTGCCCCGGGCGAGCCGGGAAATGAAACCTGGCCGGGCGAATCCTGGCGCACCGGCGGGGCAGCAGTATGGGTGCCTGGCCACTATGATGCCGAGCTCGGTCTCGCCTATTTCGGCACCGGCAACCCCGGACCGTGGATCGGAGATCAGAGACCGGGAGACAATCTTTACACCAACTCGGTGCTGGCGCTGGATATCAAGACAGGAGAAATCCGGGCGCACCATCAGTACCACTGGAACGGCTCATGGGATTGGGATGAGGTCTCTACGCCTATCCTGATGCCGGTTGAGCGCCAGGGCCGGCTGATTGACGCGCTGGTGCACCCGGGCCGCAACGGCTATCTGTGGACCCTCGAAAGATCAGCCGACGACATTAGCTTCGTTGATGCAGAGCCCTATGTGTACCAGAACGCCTTTGCCAGCATCGACCCTGAAACCGGACGTCCGACTTATGATCCGGAACACAAACCAACCACCGGCAGCACCACTTCTTTCTGTCCCTCGCTGTGGGGCGGCAAAGACTGGCCTCCGGCCGCCTACAATCCGGAAACCGGCCTGCTTTACATACCGGCCAACGACAACCACTGCGGTGTGATCGAGGGCCGGGAGGTAACCTACATGCCGGGGAGCGCGTACATGGGCGCTCGCACTCAAATGACGGTGCCGGAGGGAGCCGATCACATCGGCGAAATTCAGGCCTGGGACATGAACACCGGTGAAGAGGTCTGGACCCGTGAGTTCGATTCGCACAACTGGGGCGGTATTCTGACAACCAGCGGCAATCTCATTTTCAGTGGCGGCACCAGTGACCGGCTGTTTCGGGCGCATAATGCCTCCACCGGGGAGTTGCTGTGGGAATTCAAAACCAACTCCGGGATTATCGGCGTGCCTTCCACCTTTTCAGTTGACGGCAAGCAGTATGTCGCCGTGCAGGCCGGCTGGGGCGTCGACGCAGCGGGTATGACCGCTCGCCTGGATATGGTGCGGGGCACCCGAACCTTCGTCCCACAGGGTGGAGTCATCTGGGTATTTGCGCTGCCGGACTAGTACCGTCGGTCAATCCGGTACGGCGTGGTGTCGACAGGCGGCGCCTCCTCTGCAGCCATCGCCGCCAGGGTAGCGCCTGTGACCGCCGCCATGGTCAGTCCGAGGTGGCCGTGGCCGAAGCCGAAATACACATTATCGAGGCGGGGCGAGCGGCTGATCACCGGCAGTGAATCCGGCAGGCTTGGCCGGTAGCCCATCCAAGGCTGCTCTCCCTGCCCGATCAGATCCGGCAGGAACCGGCGGGCGGCCTGCACCATTAACCCGGTGTGGCGATAATCGGGATCAGCCTGCAAACCTGCGAACTCAACGGTTCCCGCCAGGCGCAGACCGTCTGCCATCGAGGTAGCAGCAAACCCCTGAGGCGGAAACAGGATGGGTCTGGCCAGCGACACTCCCGGTTCGGGCATCACCACGTGGTAGCCCCGCTCGGTATCCAGGGGCATGCTGCTTCCCAGCAATCTGGCCAGATCCTTGGAGTAGGCGCCTGCCGTAATAAAGACCTCATCCGATACCCGGTTGCCACCGGCTTCAAACTGAACGACGCGCCTGCCCTGACGCTGAAAATGCGTCACGCGTGTCTGCAGGAAATTTCCGCCGCGCCGGAGAAACAGCTCGAACAGCGCCCGCGACAGCTTAACCGGCGACACCGTGTGGCAGGCGCCGGGGACCAGCAGCGCACCGGCAAGACCTGCAGCCAGAGCAGGCTCTGCTTCATTGACCTCGCACCCCCTGAGCACCTGACAGTCGACGCCCAGACGCTGCCGCAAGCCATTTTGCTGTAACGCACGGTCGAACTGATGCCGCTCACCATAGACATACAGGGAGCCCTGCCGCTTTATCCACTGCTCGGCGCCGGCCTCCCGGACTAAAGGCTCCAGGTATTCCATGGCCTGAGAGGAAAGCGCATGCATCGCGACAGCCGACTGCAAATAACGGGCTTGGCTGCTGTTCATGAGAAAGCGCATCAGCCAGGGGAGAAACGGCAACAGGTAGGCTGGACGCAAACGTACCGGCGCCGGGGCACGGAACAGCATTCCCGGAATCTCTCTCCAGATTCCGGGGGTGGCTTCAGGGTGCACGGAGCCGACTGAAATAATCCCGGCATTGCCGTAACTGGTGCCCTCGCCCGGCGGCAGAGGATCAACCAGTGTGACATGGCGCTCTTTCTTCTGGAGATAGAGCGCCGTACTGAGCCCGACGATGCCCGCTCCCACCACGACAGCGCGCTTCATGCGCGGCATAGCCTTCGCGACAGAACTCCGGGAAGAACATGAGCAATTAACTGGAACATAGCCGCAGAATACCTCACGCCGCCGGGCCGCCGCCAGATTTCTGCCCGGAAAGTCTCAAACGCCGTACCATAACTTTTCCATAGGCTGCCACTGAAGCGCGCCTGCGCTGGTTTCACTGGCCCCCTAAATCGCCCCCGAGAATACTGCAGCTACCGTCGCATACCGAGGTTTGTTTGCGCAAGTAAACTGCTAGAATGACTCTTCGAGCTGAAACGCACCCTGCTTTGCTGCAGACAAGTCATGATTTCCGAGGAAACCTCCGTGTCATCGCACCCTGAAACTCAGACCAGTCATCTGGTGAACCTCCTCGAGCGTGCCCATCAGGTTCTGGCGAAACACTGGCTGGGCGAGGAGTTTGTCATCGAAGTGCTGCTGACCAGCATCATCGCGAAAGGCCATGTTCTGCTGGTTGATGTGCCCGGCGTGGGTAAGACAACCCTTGCAAAAGGCATGGCTCAGGTGCTTGGGCTGGATTTCAACCGGATACAGTTCACCAACGACATCTTGCCAGCGGATATCCTCGGCGGCAGCCTGTACAACGCCAGCGAAGGCGAGTTTCGCTTTGCTGCCGGGCCGATCTTTACCGATTTCCTGCTGGCGGACGAAATCAATCGGGGGCCCACCCGCAGCCAATCCGCTTTCTTGCAGGCCATGGAAGAAGGTTTCGTTGCCGCAGACGGCAAGAATTACCCGCTGTCGGAGCTTTTTACCGTGATTGCCACTCAGAATCCCATCGACTTCGACAGTACCAACCCGCTGCCTGAAGCGCAGCTCGACAGGTTTCTGACCTCCGTCAGCCTCGGTTATCCCAGTGAGGCTAATGAACTGCATTTACTCGGAGAATACGGAGCCGCGGGCACGGCAATTCCCGAAGCCATCTTGAATAAGCAGTCGGTCGCACAGCTTCGTGAGGCCGGTCAGGCCGTGCATCTCCATGAAGACCTGATGCGCTACCTGGTGGAAATTGCCCGAAAGACCCGAGCCGATCAGCGCATCAAACTGGGCATTTCACCGCGCGGATCCATGCACCTTGCCAATGCTGCGAAAGCCTACGCGCTGGTGAAAGGGCGAACTCATGTGCTTGCGGAAGACATCCAGAAAATGATTCCACCGGTTTGGGATCATCGCATTCTGCCAAGGCATGGCCGTGACAGCGATTCGGTTCATTCCCACGACCTGCTTCAGGAACTCGTCGCGCAGACTGCCGTTCCGAGATAGGCTCAGAATCCTCGAGAGATTTAACCCAGAAAAACATGAATGAACTTGCTGACAGGCCGGTCAGGGTTCCAGAAGAATCAATTCTCGTTCACGGATGGCGACTGTTCCGCTGGTTCTCGAATCTGCGGTTAGTCCCGCGTCTTCGAGAGAGGGTCAGCAAGCCTGCCCCTCGCCTGATTCGGCTGTTTTTCTACGACGGACTGACGCGTCTTGGCAAAATTCTGCTGTTTTGCTGCTTTCTGATTTTTCTGTTCAGCTACCGTACTAACAGCGAATTTCTGATCATCACAGCCGCTCTGGGTTTCGCGCTGCTTGTCTGGAGCGCCACCCTCGCCTGGCTTTTCAGACCGCAGGTCAGTATAAATCGGGAGTCTCCGGCAATCGCGACGGTGGGGTCTTCGTTTTCGTCTGCGATACAAATTACCAACACCGGAAAGCGTCATCTTTACAACCTGGCAGTGCGCGAATTGCTTATTCCTGATGGCATCTGGCCCAAGGAGTGGGAGCGGCCACACTGTGAGTTACTTGGCCGGGGTCAGAGCCGTACGATCGGGGTCAGCTTTCAGCCCAGACGAAGGGGCGTGATGACGCTGTCCGGCGTTGCTGTCCAGAGCTATTTCCCATTTTTCCTGACGCGCTCCACTCAGCGACTGGAAGCCGAATCCCGGGTTTATGTTCTGCCAGAGCCCCTGAAGGTTTCACTTCCCTCTCTCAGACAGGTCGCTGATCAGGCCAGCGAGCGCCTGATTCAGGGTATGGCTAACACCCGGCAGGGACCCTCGCTGGAGTACAGCTACTCGCGTCCCTACCAAACCGGTGACTCTCTGCGTCGGCTTGATCACCGCGCCAGCAGCCGCTATGGCGAGCCGATGAGTAAGGTATTCGAGGGCTCAGATGAGGTGCGTCGGGATAAGGTCTATCTGATGATCGATCTCACTCTGGAGTGCTTCCTGCAGTGGCAAAGGAGGCCCGCGGACGATCGCGCATTAAACGAAAGACTGGCTTTGGCTGTCGAGGTCGGACTGTCAGCTCAGAACGAGGGCTTCTCTTTGGCGTCGCTGGCAACTGGTAAGACCTGGCACGCTGTTGATGACCTCGAGGCATTCTACAAATTGATTGCGACCGCAAAACCTGAGCGCGCCTCGACCCAAATCAACACGGCCCTACCCGATGACATCACTGACCCGCTTGGCCTGCACATTCTCGTGACAGGACGTTGGAGTGCAGAGGCACAAAGTAAGGTTGAGCGCTGGCAGAATGCCGGCATTCTCGTACTGGTGTTTCTGATCGCGGAGTCAGCCACCGAGATTGATACCCTACCGGTCGGTAAACAATTTATTGAAGTTCAGGTGCAGGATTCAGGCGCATGAGATCATTGAGTACGGTCGGGTTAACGCTTTTCCTTGCCCTGTTGAGCTTGCATCTCGGGCTCAGCATGGAGCTGGCGGCAGTCAGCCTGATCGGCGTCATCCTCTGCGTAGTCGCCGCATTCAGGGCGGTCGAGGTTGAGAAGCCTACCTGGGGATTGATCTTTGTCCTGATGGCCACCGGAGGCTTCATCGGCAACCAGATCCTCGAGGAATGGGCGATCGAGGGTTCCTGGCCGCGGGAAAACGGTCTGGGTGCAGGTCTGGTGCTGAGCCTGTTTCTGTATCTGCTGTGGGTATTCGCATCCCGTGATCCGTCGCGACCAGAGACACCGGTAGATCGCAGCGGACAGACCGTTCTGGTTATGGGCAGCCTGCTTATGTTGCTGATACCGCCACCTGAGGTTTCAACCGCTGTGATTCTCGGTGCCGAATTGCCTTTAATCACCCTGGCCGGGATGCTGGTGGCAACCTCGACCGCGCTGGCGGATCGATGCAGTACGACCCTGCGCACTCGTCTCGCCCTACTGCTGCCTCTTGTGCTGATCGTGCCGCTTACAACCGGTTTACTGCGACTGGGCCAGGGCCCGACGATTGCCGCGATCAGCAGTCTGTTTCCCTCCGGGGGTAACTATCGCTCCACCGGATTTTCTCCTTATCAGAGGCTGGACCCCAGCGTTTTCCTCAGGCCTTCTACTCGTGCCGTGCTCAGAATCAGCGGGAATCAGCTGCCTTCGCGATACCTCGTCGGCAACCGCCTGTCAGTGCTCAATGAGGAACTGGTCTGGTTACCTGCGGGCACAGAGCTGGAAGCAAAAAGTTCGGTCGACGCCGAGCTCACCGCAACCGGCGAATGGAGATATACGCTGGAGAACAACCACGCTTCCAGTGCGCAGGCGCCATCACGCCAGGTCACCCTCAACAGCCTTGGTAACGACAACTTTATTTTTTTAGCCCCCGGTACTACCCACGTCAGCGGCCGTTTTGAAGGCATGAGCAAAGATGCCAATAATGTCTGGACGTTGTCGTTCGACAGGGGTGCGTCCCGCCGCTGGAGAATGGAGACTGGCGGCAGCGCCCGGGCTGACGAGGCAGATCCACTCAATCTTCAGCTACCGGGCTTCTGGGATGACCGTCTACAGGATAAAAGCCGGAGTTTTTCAGCACCCACCCGTCAACTGACAGTCGACAATGTCGTGCAGCATTTCACCTCGCGGGAATATGCCCTGCGCACCGATTTTGACCCTGAGCAGCCGTTCCATGACTTCTATCTGAATGAACAACCGGGCTATTGCTTCTGGTTTGCGACGGCAACCACGCTGGCTTTGCGGGCTAACAACATCCCCAGTCGGCTGGTCAGCGGCTACGCGGTCAATGAGCAAATCAGCGATAAACTCTGGTTGGTCCGGCAGCGAGACGCCCACAGTTGGGTAGAGTGGCAGGATAATGAAGGCTACTGGCATACCGTCGATCCGACTCCGGCCAGCATTACCGGTTTCTTTGGGGGTTACCGCTCCAATCAGGCCAGTATCACCTACCACTATCTTGCGGGCCAGTGGCAACGTTTCATCGATTTCATTCTCGCAGATGAACGAATCGCTAATCTGGTGCGCTACAGCGGTATTCTGATCCTGATCTTTTTGTTCACCAGAGAATATCGAAGACTGCGCAGTGACCGTCGCCCTCTGGAATCTGAAGCAAAACGCTGGCAGGACCTCTGGCAGAAATTTCAGCGCAGGGTACAGCTCCCAGTCAGTCCGGAATGGACCGCCAGCGACTACGCAGCCAGCTTGCCCAGCCACTGGCCACCAGCATGGCACGCGGCTGTGCGTGATTTCCTGCATCAGTACAACAGGTATCGGTTTGCACCCCCGGATGCAGAGCATTTCATTCGGGTGGAACAAGCGCTGGAACGCTGCCTGAGAACACTGGCAGTGACGAAACCGGATTCGAAAGATCCGCTCCCCTAAAGCGCAAATGTCTGCCCGGCCTGCATGCTCTGTTGTGCCACTGTTTTGTTGCCGACGATTGTTGGCAAGGATCAGGATCACAGGTAAGGTGATGCTATGTCGGTCACGGAACTTGCCCGACAGCACCAAGATTCCTGTACTTCTCGTACCGAAAGGAGCAAGCATGAAACAAACACTCAAATCACTTCTTACCCTCGCAGTTGCTGGCGCAGCTGCTGCAGCAACAACCTCGGCCTCTGCGCAGGACGACCAAACCTATGCCACTTTTATCACCGAAGAGCAGTGGCAGATGGTCAACGAACTTCCCGGCGTTGACCGGCAAATTGTCAGTCGCGATATTGGCAAACTGAATTTGTCAGTCGGTATTGTTCATCGCGGCGCAGTAGCCCGCGGCAGCGGACAGGACAATGACAACCCGGAGCGACCGTGCGGAACTCAGGACAGCAGCCGCAACAGCGGCGCGAGGGGAATCATGCACATCCATCAGACCGAGACTTACTACATCGCATCCGGCTCAGGGACACTGGTAACCGGAGGGGAAATTTACAATGGCAATGGCTTCGCTGAAGACAGCGTCGTCAATACAACGCTGAACGGCCCTTCCTGCAGCGGCCTCATTGTCGGAGACTGGATCGCCAAACACGTCAAGGAAGGCGATATCATTATCATTCCGGCAGGCACCCCGCACGGTTGGCTGGAAGTTCCTGTGCATGTGGATTACCTGAGTGTCAGACCGGACCCTGATCGCGTCTTGCCCGATGACTACATTAACCCGGCACTGGGCGCGGATTTTCAGATGCAGACAGAGGAGTAAGGCGTAATAAGGAGCCATCGCGCAGCAGTTCTGAATGACCGCATGAAGGCAGGCACACAGGCAGACTCTGACAGTAGTGTCTCCTCTATGCGGTTGATGGGCCCTGCGTTGAGCTGACAGAGCCGCGCTCGACCAGGGCGCTCTTACCGAGGTACCCGCAGGCTGCAGGGTCATCGCCAGACGCACATGCAAGCCACAGACTCGCTCCCCTCAGTCGGGTATCAGTAATCAGGATGGCGGTGATGCCAGTGGGTTTCCGACTGGTAGGCGTGGCCAATTTGGCAAAGCGTGGCTTCGGTGAATTTGCTTCCCATCAACTGCATCACGTAGGGCTGTTGTTGATCATTGAATCCGCAGGGCAGCGACAACGTCGGCGTGCCGGCAAGATCAGCCGGTATCGTGAACTGCCCCTGAAAATGTTTGACCACCTCCTTCATGGCCTCCGCATCGCCCTGCTGGGCGCGCGCATTGACTGCAAACACCATGCCTCCGGAAGGACAGATAACAGCATCAACTTCGCTAAGCGCCAGTTCAAACCGTGAACTGAATTCGGTCCGCTGCTCGGCAGCTGCGGCATATTCTTCCTCCGTCATCTGCATTCCCATGCGCAGAACATTGGCCAGATACCCGCCATAGTCAGCTTCTCTGGCGGGAAAGGTTTCGCGATGGGCACGATAGGCTTCATACCCCGTCAACGGTAACCAGAGGTTGCGGTAATCCATCGGCCCTTCACGGGGCATCTCTACCGGAACACATTCCATGCCAAGCGCTGTAAACACATCTATCGCCTGCTCGAGTGAGGCCAGTAAACCCGGAACG
>Ga0255766_10003004_pt1 | contig 14861 bp, 13 predicted proteins | sample 071ome_23_FD_179966 | JGI IMG/M metagenome (GOLD analysis project Ga0255766, IMG submission 179966) | Coastal salt marsh microbial communities from the Groves Creek Marsh, Skidaway Island, Georgia - 071403BT metaG (version 2) | ecosystem: Environmental > Aquatic > Marine > Intertidal zone >... | reverse complement strand
AAGGAAATGGATTTGGTTCTTGGCGGCTTTTTTAAAAACAACCATTCAAGTTTATTGCCTACTGATTTGGATGAATTTGAGAGATTGTTAGAATTTAGTGACAAAGCTCTCACTGATTATTTTGTAATGAATATTTCAAACAGTCAAATTGAAGACATTGGAATAGCAAAAAAAATAAAGAGTTACTTGGAAAGACAATAATTATAGGTTGAATTATTTATTCATTAGTTTAAACACTTCGCCATGGATGGAAAAACATTAGGTCAATTTATACCTCTAATACTAATATTCGTTATTTTTTATTTCTTATTAATAAGACCTCAGCAAAAGAGAATAAAAGAACATAAAGCAATGGTCGAAGCACTAACTCGAGGTGATAATGTTGTTACATCTGGAGGTATTGTTGGTAAAATTATTCGAGTCATTGATAACGAAAAAGCAGAAGTTGAAATAGCTGATAATGTAAATGTTCAGGTAATAAAATCTACCATCACTCAAGTTTTGAGTAAGACTGAGCCAAAAGACTAATTAAGTGTGTTACATTTTTCTCGATTAAAAATTTTTTTTATTTCGTTAACAATTTTAATAGGCTTATTTTTTTTTATACCAAATTTTTTAAATACACCTTCAAAAATATTTCCAGAAAAAAAAGTTGTATTAGGTTTAGATCTTCAAGGAGGATCTTATTTGTTACTAGAAGTAGATTCTAAGCCGCTATTTCAAGAAAAAATTGATACAAAAGCATTTGATATTAGAAAAAAAATTAGATCAGAAAGAATAAATTATACAAACTTTAAAATTAATAATTCGCAAACAATTTCTTTTCAAATAAATCTTGAAAACAAAAATAAAATTGAAAAACTATTAAATGATAAAGATATTAATTCCAGAGTAGACGAAACAAATAAAGAGCTGCAATTTGTTATTAATGACAATATTGTAAATATAAATTTTAGTACGGCTTATCTTCAAAGGATTAAAAAAAATGCAATGGAACAGTCTTTGGAAATTATCAGATCCAGAATTGATGAACTGGGAACAAGAGAGCCAACAATTATTGCACAAGGTGAAGAGAGAATCTTAATCGAATTACCGGGAATAAAAAATCCAAAAAGGATTAAGGAAATTATTGGAACTACAGCTAAATTAAGTTTCAAATTTTTAGCAAACAATGATGCCAATAGTAATAGCTTTGATATTTTGGATTCTAAAAGTAAGTTAGAAAAATTTAATGTTGAGAAAACATTGGTGCTCTCTGGTGAACATTTAACTGATGCTCAACCAGGTTTTGACAATATAAACAATAGCTCTGTTGTAAATTTTAAATTAGATAATTTTGGCGCAAAAAAATTTGCTTATGCAACAAAAAATAACATAGGTAGAAGATTGGCAATTGTAATTGACAATCAAGTGGTTAGCGCACCTACAATTAGAGATGCAATAACAGCTGGTAGTGGTCAAATATCAGGTGGTTTTAGTGTAGAAGAGGCTAATAATTTAGCAATTGTACTAAGGTCAGGAGCATTACCTGCGCCAATGTCTATCATTGAAGAAAGAACTGTAGGTCCGGACCTTGGTCAAGAAAGTATAGACAAAGGTATCATGTCACTAATAATAGGATTTGTTTTAGTAATAATTTATATTTTAATTAACTATAGAATATTGGGTATTTTTGCCAATATATCACTTTTAGTAAATTTAATTCTACTTTTAGGAACATTAACATTAATTGAAGCCACATTAACATTGCCCGGTATAGCGGGAATTATTTTGACAGTTGGAATGGCTGTTGATGCGAATGTTTTAATTTATGAGAGAATTAAAGAAGAATTATTAATTGAAAAAAATATTATGATTGCATTTGATAATGGTTACAAAAGGGTTTTGACTACTCTTTTAGATGCAAATATCACAACTTTAATCGCTGCAATCGTATTATATTTTATAGGTAGCGGTCCAGTTAAAGGTTTTGCTGTTACTTTGGCAGTTGGGATAATTACTTCTTTATTTACAACATTTATCTTAGGTAGATTGTTTGTGGCTTCATATGTTAAGTCAAAAAAGGGGGAGGTGATTAAAATATAATGTTTAACATTTATAATAAAAACATCTCTTTTTTAAAATTTTATAAGCAATTTTACTTATTATCTTTTTTGCTTATAGTTGTTTCTTTTATCTCTTTTTTTTCAAAAGGTTTGAACCTTGGAATTGATTTTAAGGGTGGGACAGTCATTGAAATGCAATTTGATAAAAAATATTCAGCTACAAATATTAGAGTAGCTCTTATTCAACAAGAATTAGGTGATGTTAAAGTTAAAGAATTTGGTAACAATCAAACTTTTTTAGCAATTTTTGAAAAGAAAAGCGGAAAAAGTGACTTCATACCAAATGTAAAAACACAATTAGAAAAAAGTTTGACAGAAACTATCAATTTTAGAAGAGTCGAAATGGTAGGGCCAAAAATTAGTAAAGAGTTAACTAAAAGCGGTATATATGCTGTTTTAATTGCATTAATTTTAATGCTTTTTTATATTTGGCTTAGATTTGAGTGGCAGTTTAGTTTAGGATCAATTTTAGCTTTGTTACATGATGTCATGTTAACTCTAGGTGCGTTCAGCATAATTGGTTTTGAATTTAATCTTTCTATAATAGCAGCTATTCTAACAATAGTTGGTTATTCCATGAATGATACGGTTGTAATTTATGATCGTATAAGAGAAAATTTAAAAAAAGATGATAAGAGTGATCTCTTAGATTTAATAAACATTTCTGTTAACGAAACTTTGCCAAGGACCTTAAAAACTTCAATCACTACTTTATTAGCCTTAATTGCTATTTATTTTTTTGGTGGTGAAATATTAAGAGGTTTTTCTTTTGCTTTAATTTGGGGCGTTATTGTTGGTACTTATTCATCAATTTTCATTGCTGCACCTCTAATATTAATTTTTAATGTTAAAAGAGATTGGAATGAAGTTATAGACAAAACACCTTAGGCAGACTTTTTTAATTTAGACTTATTTATTGATATAATTTTTTCTAAATATTCACCTGTATAACTATTTTTAATTTTAACTAAATCTTCAGGTTTTCCTTGAAATAATATTTGACCACCATTATCACCACCTTCCGGACCCATATCTATTAACCAATCTGCAGTTTTTATAACATCCATATTATGTTCGATTACCAAAACTGTGTTACCTTTTTGTACAAAAGCCTGGAGAACTTCTAATAATTTTTTTATATCATGGGCGTGCAGTCCTGTTGTTGGTTCATCTAAGATATAAATAGTTCTACCTGTAGACCTTTTGGACAATTCTTTAGCAAGCTTTATCCTTTGTGCTTCACCACCAGAAAGAGTAGTCGCTTGTTGACCTATTTTCATATAACCAAGTCCTACTTTTTGTAATGTGAGTAATTTATCTTTAATGACAGGAATATTTTCAAAAAAACTGACGCCTTCGTCTACGCTCATGTCTAGCACATCAGCAATACTTTTATTCTTGAATGTTACGCTTAATGTTTCACGATTATATCTTTTTCCCTTACAAACATCACATTGCACAAAAACATCTGGCAAAAAGTGCATTTCATAAGTTATAACTCCATCTCCCTCGCATGCTTCACATCTTCCACCTTTTACATTAAAGGAAAATCGCCCAGGCTTGTATCCTCTGCTTTTGGCTTCTGGCAAACCAGCAAACCAATCTCTAATTGGTGTAAAAGCTCCTGAATATGTAGCTGGATTTGATCTTGGTGTTCTTCCTATAGGAGATTGATCTATATCTATAATTTTATCCAAATACTCAAATCCTTTAATGCCTTTAAATGGCTGTGGCATCTGTCTTGAGTAAGATTTGTTAATCATTAGATTTAAAGCTCTATATAATGTATGAAGTACTACTGTTGATTTTCCACTTCCAGAAACGCCTGTTACACATGTAAAAGTACCTAATGGTATATGCAAGTTAACGTTTTGTAGATTATTTCCTGTACAACCAGTAATTTGAAGAAATCTTCCATTTTTTGCAGTTCGTCTAGTTTTGGGAATTGATATATATTTCCGTCCAGATAGATAATCACCAGTGATACTTTTTGTATTCTTTTTTATTTCATTAATATTTCCCTGCGCAACTACAGTTCCACCATTAATACCTGCTTCGGGACCTATATCTATTATATGATCCGAGGTTAACATCGCCTCTTCATCATGTTCTACTACTATTACAGAATTTCCAAGATCTCGTAATCTTTTTAAGGCTTCTAACAATTTAGAGTTATCTTTTTGATGCAAACCAATTGACGGTTCATCTAAAACATAGAGAACACCTTGCAACCCTGAACCAATTTGTGACGCAAGCCTTATTCTTTGCGACTCTCCACCAGACAAAGTACCAGATGCTCGTGATAAATTTAAATAATCTAAGCCTACATTAACTAAAAATTTTAATCGTTCATTTATCTCTTTTAAAACATGTTTAGCTATTTCATTTTCTTTATCTGTTAAAATATTAGGCAAATCCAAAAACCATTGATTAGCTTCTTTTATTGATAATTTTGTAACTTCACTGATATTTTTTTTATTAATTTTAATGCAAAGTGCCTCTTCTTTTAATCTGAAGCCATTACAAGAAGAACATTCTTTTTCACTTTGGTATTGAGATATTTCTTCTCTTTTCCAGTCACTTTCAGTTTCTAAATATTTTCTCTCTAAATTTGTAATAACTCCTTCAAATGTTTTTGTACTAGAATATTTTCCATAACCATCATCATATGAAAATTTGATTTCCTCATCATCAGAACCATATAAAATAATATCTTGAATTTTTTTCGGAATTTTCTTCCAGGGGTCACTTAAAGAAAATTTATAATGTTTGGCTAAAGATGATAATGTTTGAGCATAATATAAAGAAGAACTTGATGACCAAGGCTTAATACAACCATCCGCCAAGGTAATTTTATCATTTGGTACTACTAATTTAGGGTCTACAAATAAATCCATTCCAAGACCATCACATTCAGTACATGCGCCAAATGGTGAATTGAATGAAAATAATCTTGGTTCAATTTCTTCAATCGTAAAACCACTTTCAGGACACGCAAATTTTGATGAAAAAGTAATTTTTTCAACTTTTTGATGTTCCTTAGGTAAGTTTTCATTTTTATATTCAGCATAAATGAGGCCATCAGAAAGCTTTAAACCAGATTCAATACTTTCAGAGATTCTTTTGATTTCGTCTTTTTTATTTGTAAATTTATCAATTTGAACATCAATATTATGTTTAATTTTTTTATTTAAAGTTGGTACATCGTCTAAATCATAAATTTTATCGTCTATTCTAACTTTCTCATAACCCTGTTTTTTTAAAGCTTGTAATTCTTTTTTATATTCACCTTTTCTTCCTCTAACTATTGGAGAAAAAATTATAATTCTTGATGGTTTTGGAAAATCCAAAATTTTATCTACAATTTCAGAAACTGTTTGAGATTTTATTTCTTTTCCAGTAAATGGTGAATAGGGGATACCAACCCTTGCATATAAAACCCTCATATAATCATAAATTTCAGTAACCGTTGCAACTATAGACCTTGGATTTTTTGAAGTTGTTTTTTGTTCTATTGAAATTGCCGGCGATAAACCTTCAATTAATTCGACATTAGGTTTTTTCATTTTATCTAAAAATTGTCTTGCGTATGCAGATAAACTTTCCACATATCGTCTTTGTCCTTCGGCATATATTGTATCAAATGCTAGCGATGATTTTCCTGAGCCGGATAAGCCTGTAATAATGACTAATTTCTCCCTCGGTATTTCAACTGAGAGATTTTTTAAATTATGTTCTTTAGCCCCTTTAACTATTATGTTTTTAAGCATGCCTGTTGATGGTTTATTTAATAATTACTTATATCTTGCACTGATATATGTTAAAAATAGTTCAATTTAAATCACTAAAAAACATATAATTATGGCTGGCAGTTTAAATAAAGTGTTACTAATTGGCAGGTTAGGTAACGATCCGGAAATAAAGCAAATGTCGAACGGGAAAAATGTAGCTAGACTTAGTTTAGCTACTTCAGAAACATGGAAAGACAAGAATACCGGCGAAAGAAAAGAAAAAACCGAGTGGCATAGAGTAGTAATATTTAATGAAGGTTTGGTTAATGTGGTGCAACAATATCTTAAAAAAGGTGCCCAAGTTTACATAGAAGGTCAAATCCAAACTACTAAATATACAGATAATAATGGGCAAGAAAAGTACAGTACCCAAGTTATACTCCAAGGATATAACTCTACTCTGACAATGCTTGGTGGTTCAACTGGTAGTAATAAAATTGATGATGGCAGCATGAATCAAGACTCAAGTTCTTTGCCATCTGACAACAATGTCTCATCAAGTGATTTAGATGATGAAGTTCCTTTTTAAATCAAAATAATAAATGTCATCAAAAAATCTAGGCAATAGAAATATTAGTGATGAAATGAAGTCCTCATATTTATCTTATGCTATGAGTGTAATTGTTTCTAGAGCATTACCGGATGCTCGTGACGGACTAAAACCCGTACATAGAAGAATAATATACGCTATGTATAAGGGTGGTTATGATTGGTCCAAGCAGTTTAGAAAATCTGCCAGAGTAGTTGGGGATGTAATAGGTAAGTACCATCCTCATGGAGATCAAGCTGTATATGATGCACTTGTTCGCTTAGCACAAGATTTTTCAATGAATACAAAATTGCTAGAAGGTCAAGGTAATTTCGGATCTTTAGATGGTGATAGAGCAGCTGCTATGAGATACACTGAAACTAAGTTAGCGAAAATATCCGAATTTCTAATTTCTGACATTGATAAGAATACTGTTAATTTTCAAAATAATTACGATGACACTGAAACTGAACCTGTTGTTCTTCCAGCTCAATTTCCAAATTTATTAGTAAATGGTGCTGGTGGTATTGCAGTTGGGATGGCAACAAATATACCACCTCATAACCTTGGAGAAGTAATAGATGGAACTTTAGCATATTTAGATAATAATAAAATCTCTGTATCTGAAATTATGAAAAAAATCCCAGGTCCTGATTTTCCAACCGGCGGCATTATCTTAGGAAAAAATGAAATAAAAAATGGATATGAGAAAGGCAGAGGTTCAATTAAAATAAGAGGTGAAATAGAAATTGAAGAAGGATCACGAGATAGAAAACTAATAATTATTAAATCTGTTCCTTATCAAGTTAACAAAACCGTTCTTATTGAAAAAATAGCTCTTTTAATTAGAGATAAAAAATTAGAAGGTATTGCAGATCTTCGAGACGAGACAAATAAAGAGGGTGTAAGAATTGTAATTGAGCTGAGAAAAGGAGTTAATCAAGAAATTATAATAAATCAACTGTATAAATTTTCTCCATTAGAAAGTTCTTTTGGGTTTAATACTTTAGCAATAAATGAAAAAAAACCAGAACTATTAAATTTAAAACAATTCATTGAAATTTTTGTTAGCTTTAGAGAAAAAACAATTATCAAAAGAACTTTATTTGATTTAAAAAAAGCAAAAGACAGATCTCATATTTTAATAGGTTTATTTGTTGCTATAGAAAATATAGATGAAATAATATCTATTATAAGAAAATCTAAAACGCCTAATGATGCTAAGGTTTCGTTGTTAAAAAAAACTTGGAATTTTAAAAAATCAAAATTAGACAAAAACATATTAAATATTAATGAATTAAGTGATTTAGATCATTACCAATTATCAGATTTTCAAGTTAAAGCTATATTGGACTTAAGATTGCAAAAATTAACAGCAATAGGTTATGATGAAATCAATGATGAATTATCAGAACTTTATGAATTAATAATAAAACTTAAAAAAATACTAAATGACAAAACTGAGTTAATTAATCTTATAAAAAACGAATTAATTTATATAAAAAATAAATTTTCAACACCAAGAAAAACAAAAATCATAGATCAAATTACTTCAGTAGAAGTTGAGGATGTTATTCAAAAAGAACAGGTAATTGTTACCGTTACAAACAAAGGTTACATTAAAAGAACGCCAATAACTAATATTAAAGCTCAAAAAAGAGGTGGGAGAGGAAAAATTGGCATAATTACGAGAGAAGAAGATTTCGTAACACAATTATTCTCAGTGAATACTTTGACACCTGTATTATTTTTTTCAAATAAAGGGATTGTTTACAAATTAAAAACTTGGAAGATTCCAGAAGGTTCAAATCAATCAAAGGGTAAGTCTTTACATAACTTACTACCTATAGATAATCAAAGTTATGTGTCATCTATTATGCCTTTGCCAGAAAATGAAAATGAATGGTCTGATTTAAATATAGTTTTTATTACAAAATTAGGAAAAATAAGAAAAAATAATTTAGAAGATTTTAAGAATATTCAATCTAATGGAAAAATTGCTATGAAGCTAGACAAGGACGATGAAATAGTTTCTGTAAAATTACTTAAAGCAAATGAAGATGTAATGATTAATTCTTATCTTGGTAAAAGCTTAAGAGTTAATAGTAAAAAAATTAGATTATTTAAAGGTAGAAGTTCAAAAGGAGTAAAAGGAATGAACTTGAAAAACAATGATCGTGTAATTTCTTTATCTATTTTAAATCCAAACATTATCTCTTCTGATAAGGATGAAATGAAATCTAAAGAAGAGTTTATCTTAACAATAACTGAAAACGGCTATGGCAAAAGGTCATCAGCATACGAGTTTAGAGAAACAGGCCGTGGCGGACAGGGTATTATAAATATTTCAACAACTGAAAGAAATGGAAATGTTGCTGCTTCTTTTCCAATTAAGTCTGATGATGATATCATGTTAGTAACCAGCAAAGGTCAAATGATAAGAGTTAAAGTAAATGAAATAAGAGTAGCGGGTAGAAATACTCAAGGGGTAAGAATATTCAAAACATCTTCGGATGAAAAAGTTGTAACTGCAGTAAGATTAGCTGATAATAATGAATAAAAGAATTGCACTATACCCCGGAACATTTGATCCAATAACTTTTGGCCATCTAGATATTATTAAAAGAGCTACGAAAATTGTCGATGAGTTGCATGTTGCTATAGCTACTAATAATGAAAAAAAATGTCTTTTTAATTTAAAAGAACGAATTGATATAGTTAAGAAAACTATTAATGCACTCCCTAAAAATATAAAAAATAAAATAAAAGTTACTAGTTTTAATATGCTTACAGTAAATTATTGTAAAAAAATTAACGCATCTATTATAATCAGAGGATTAAGAGTCGTTGCAGATTTTGAATATGAATTTCAATTGTCAGGCATGAATAACAAGCTAGATAAAAACATCCAAACTATATTTTTAACAGCGGATATAGAAAATCAAGCTATTTCATCAAGAATGGTTAAGGAAATTGCCTCACTAAATGGCAATGTTGCTAAATTTGCTCCGAGACCAGCATTAATATATTTAAAAAAGAAATATAAATAATGAATTTAAATAAAAAAATTTTATTAGTTTTTTTTTTATTATTATTCACAACAAAAGGAGAGTCAGTGGAAAATCCAAAAATAACGTTAAAGCTTAAATACGGAGAAGTAAAAATTGAATTATTCAAAGATATAGCACCAAATCACGTAGAGAGAATTTTAGAATTAAGCAAAAAGGGCAAGTATGATGGTGTTGCATTTCATAGAGTTATAGATGGTTTTATGGCTCAAACTGGTGATGTACAACACGGTAATACAAAAAATAATTTTAATCCTGCCATGGTAGGGACAGGTGGATCTGATTTACCTGATTTAAAGGCAGAGTTTAATGATGTTCCACATGAACGCGGGATTCTGTCTATGGCAAGATCACAAAATCCAGATAGTGCAAATAGTCAATTTTTTATTTGTTTTGATACACATCCACACTTGGATAGACAGTATACTGTTTTTGGCAAAGTAACTTCGGGTATGGAATTTGTTGATCAAATCAACAAAGGTGCACCTGGCTCTGGTTCTGTTGATAATCCAGATATTATTGAAAAAATAACAATTGAAAAATAAATGCCAGCGACGTTTTCATTATTAAATGAAGACAGCGGTGCAAGACTTGGTAGGATTGATACCAGAAGAGGCTCAATAGATACTCCAGCCTTTATGCCGGTTGGTACAGCTGCAACTGTTAAAGCTCTAACTGTTGATCAGGTTAATCAAACAGGGTCGCAAATTATACTATGCAACACTTATCATCTTTATTTGAGACCAGGTACTGACCGGATCGAAAGATTTGGAGGTTTGCATGGCTTTATGAATTTTGAAAAACCTATTCTTACTGATTCAGGTGGCTTTCAAGTTATGTCACTATCAAAAAATACAAAAATAAGTGAAGATGGAGTAACATTTAATTCTCATATTGATGGTAAAAAAATATTTTTGTCACCAGAAACAAGTATAGATATTCAAAAAAAATTAAATTCTGACATCGTTATGGTTTTTGATGAATGTCCTGAGTACTCGAAAGATAAAGGCATAATTAAAAACTCAATGGATTTGTCTATGAGATGGGCAAAAAGGTCTAAGATTGAATTTGGAAATAATGATGAAAAAATGCTTTTTGGTATTGTTCAAGGTGGAATATTTAATGACCTTAGAAAAGAAAGTCTAAATAGATTAATCGACATAGGTTTTGACGGTTATGCTCTTGGTGGACTTGCAGTAGGGGAGTCTCAGAAAGAAATGTTCGAAACAGTTGAGGAAATATCTCCACTAATGGATAAATATAAACCCAGATATGTCATGGGAACTGGAACTCCAAGTGACTTGTTAGGAGCTGTTAAAAGAGGAATTGATATGTTCGATTGTGTTCTACCTTCACGGACTGGAAGAACAGGTTTAGCTTTTACATGGGAAGGAAAATTAAATTTAAGAAATGCAAAATATACCAAAGATGACGCTCCTCTGGATATTAATGTTGATTGCCCAGCATCAAAACTATATTCACGAAATTATTTGAATCACTTGATAAATTGTAATGAAATTTTGGCATCTACACTGATTACTTGGCATAATATTGCTTTCTATCAAGATCTTATGAAAAAAATTAGAATTTCCATAAAAAATGGCAATTTTGAAGATTTTTACAATCAACACATTGAAAAATTAAATTATTAAAAAAGCTTGAAATATATAGGTTTTTTTAATACATGAAGTTATTGTTTTCATAACATGTGGGCCCTTAGCTCAGTTGGTAGAGCAATTCCCTTTTAAGGAATGGGTCGCAAGTTCGAATCTTGCAGGGCTCACCACATAAAAGCATGTTTTATTTTTTAAATTGTTTTAAGTGTAAATCTTCTGTGAAAGTTTCAATTAACGATTATAGATCAAAAAAAAGAGTTTATTGTTCTAATTGTTTGAATGAGACTTTTAAAAAAATAAAAAAAAATTAGATATTTTTAATTTTTGGAAACTGACTTCTTATTTGTGGTATCCAATTTCTTATTTGTCTAATTCTATTCGTTGGAGAAGGGTGTGTACTTAAAAACTGAGGAACTTCAGAGCCCATTTCTTTTTTCATACGCTTCCAAAGTTCTGCACCCTCATAAAGATTATATCCCGTAAGAGATGCAAAAGCTAAACCAAGGTAATCAGCTTCACTTTCTTGACTTCTTGTAAAAGGATTAAAAACACCAACTTGTAGAATGTCTACACCAGTATTTTGGCCAACAGTATTTCTTGTTCTGCTTATTGCACCACCAGTAAATATATCTATTACTGCGGTACCCAAATTTAAAGCCATTGCTGCGCTTGCTCTTTCAACAGAATGCTTAGCAACAGCATGTGCAATCTCGTGACCCATAACATTTGCTAAGCCATCTTCATTTTTAGTTACTTTTAATATTCCCGTATAAACAGCAATTTTTCCACCAGGCATACACCAGGCATTTAATGTTTTGTCATCATCTACTAATATATACTCCCATTTAAAATTCTTTGTTGGATCTTTTAGATTTTTACTATTAAAATAAAAAGCAATTGCTTTCTCCATTTTTTCACCAATTCTTTTAATCATATTAAGCGTTTTTATATCTTTGCTCATTTTAGCTTTCTTTTTAAATTGATTATAAGCTTTTATTGCATTTGCATTTATTGTTGCTTCAGGAATAATTTTTAATTGTTTTCTATTTGTAATAGGTGCAGACGTGCATGAAGGTAGCAATACGGAGCAACATCCGCACCCTATATAAGTAATAAATTCTCTTCTTTTCATTAACTGTATTATATTATATTATTTAAGCATGAATCTAAATAATAAAGTTTTAATAGTAATTTTAGTGCTAATTTTGACATTTATAATTTATTCAGCCGGTCATAGCATATAAAATAATGTCAAAAGATACTGAGATAAAAAAAATATCATTTTTAGCTAAAATTAGGAATTATTTTTTAGCTGGAATTGTAGTTTTAATACCAATAGGCATTACAATTTATTTTTCAATATTTGTAGAAAGGGCTTTTTCAAATTTATTACCAAAATATTTAAATCCTAATAATTTTCTTCCTTTTGATATTCCCGGTTTAGAAATATTAATAACATTCTGCATTATAACATTTATTGGAATGTTATCAGTTACATTCGTTGGTAGATATTTTATAAACTTAAATACCAAGTTGTTTAATAGAATCCCTGTCTTAAAAACAATCTTTAATGGTTTAACTCAGTTAACCAAAAGTTTTGCATCAGATGACACTAATAATAAGAAAAAAATGGTTTTAATTGAGTATCCAAGGAAAGGTATTTATTCTCTTGGCTTTGCAACCAGTGTTAATTCAGGTGAAGTTACTGATAAAGTAGGGGAGAAAATGATTAATATTTTTGTTCCCACAACACCAAACCCCACAAGTGGTTTTTTATTAGTGGTTCCTGAAAAAGACGTCACGTATTTAGATATGTCTTTTGAGGAAGCTTCTAAGTTTATAATGTCAGCGGGCTCAATTAAGTCCTAATTATTGATAATTTTTGCAATTCTAGGCTGCTCAAGAGGAACAGAGATGGCTAAATCGCTATACTCTCTTGAGCATTTTTATTTTTTATGTTTTTTAGCTATTTTGTCTATAATTATTATGTTTACCATTAATTAAATTAATAAATTAATTATATATAATATATTATTGATTATAAACGTTTTTTTTTATATATTAATTTATAAATTTAATTATAGTATCATCTTTTATAGACTTAAAAAAATTGATATCGTTTTCTTTAGTATTAAATTTTGCCCATATATTGACTTTAGAAACTAGCCTTATTTCATCATTTATAGACGCTGGTGTTATGCCAAAGCCTATTGCAATCGAATTACCTTCTACCCAATAAGCAATTTCTCCAAAATTCATGGTATCTCGTGCATTTTCCTCTAATTTAATACCTTTAATTGGAGTTTTAAAATAAATTTCATCACCCCAAGTGCTTATTAATGAGCTAAATTCCATTGATTTACTTATGATATGAGCGGTTTTAGTATTTAATAGTCTTATATTAATTGTTTTATTGTTAACTAATAATTTCATCATTACGAAATAAATGCATTTTATTAGTATTGACATCTATTATTGGTTGTATTATTAGTAACGATAATTTATTGTTATCAATAGTAATATGAATGATTTAATACATAAAAAAAATTTAGAAATACAAACAATTGAAAATATTAAAAATTCAAAGGCTTTAAACACAAATAGAGCATATAGATCTGACTACAAACATTTTATTGAATTTTGCAAAAATAATAATTTTGATTATTTAAAACCTGATCCAAAAACAATAAGCTTTTATTTAACAGATTTATCTAACAAAAAATATAAATTTAGCACAATAAGACGAAGATTAGTTTCCCTTTCATTAGCAAATAAGCTCAATGGAAACTACATTGATACCAAACATCCTATATTAGATGAAAATTTAAAATCCATTAGAAGAAAATTAGGAAATTATCAAAGGGGCAAAAAGCCAATTTTACTTGAGGAGTTGCATAAAACAATAAATGCCATAGAAAAAAATGAAACAAAAATAAGAAAAATTAGAGATAAATCTATTATTTTACTTGGTTTTTCAGGTGGTTTTAGAAGATCAGAAATTGTATCTTTAGACTTTGAGGATATCGAATTTGTAAAAGAGGGATTGAAAATCTTATTGCAAAAATCAAAAACTGATCAGTATAGTAATGGATTTTTAAAAGGTATACCCTACTTAAATGATCAACAAATTTGTGCCGTAACATCCTTAAAAGAATGGATAAATCTATCAAATATAAAAAGTGGTCCACTTTTTAGAAAAATTTCTAAATCTGAAAAATTATTAGAAAATAGATTAACTGGACAAACAGTAGCATTAATTATTAAAAAATATACTAAAATAGCTAATATAAACAATATTAATTTTTCTGGTCATAGTTTAAGAGCTGGTTTTGCCACTGTAGCAGCTTCTTTAGGAGCTGATGAAAGAAGCATCATGAGTATGACTGGTCATAAATCATCCACAATGGTTAGGCGCTATATTAGAGAAAGCAATTTATTTAGTAATAATGCATTAAATAAAATATCAAAGTTCTAAGTATTTAAATTTTTAAAAACTTTGAGACAATAAAAAAAATATAATTAAGACCAAAGATATTTTTTATATATTTTTTTATTTAAAATTACATCTAGTATATAATTTATAATAAGATCTGTATTTATTAAGGAGTGATATTTATAATGCGATCTCATTGAAATTTTTTTTCTTAATTTAGGTTTTTTTAGATAATAAAGTATTTTATTTTTTAAGTCATATTCATTTTTAAAGTTAATTAATTCATTTTTATTAAAAAAATTAGAATATTTATTTTTTT
>Ga0255766_10002998_pt1 | contig 14881 bp, 15 predicted proteins | sample 071ome_23_FD_179966 | JGI IMG/M metagenome (GOLD analysis project Ga0255766, IMG submission 179966) | Coastal salt marsh microbial communities from the Groves Creek Marsh, Skidaway Island, Georgia - 071403BT metaG (version 2) | ecosystem: Environmental > Aquatic > Marine > Intertidal zone >... | reverse complement strand
ATATATGGAAAAGAATGAAATTCTTCCTATTGCCTATTCTACATTGGCACCTATTCCTAATTGGAGAGAAGGTTCACGATGGAATGGAAAACCAGAAGATATGAAAAGTGGAGCAATGCCTTGCGAAGATATTGCAAGTAAGTATGGAGTCACAGTTCCACAATTATTCTTAAAATGGGCAATTCAACTTGGATATCCTGTTTTACCAAAATCTGTCAAATATGATAGACTTAAAGAAAATTTAAGCTTAGATCATTTTGAAATTTCGCTTGATGATATGACTATCATTTCAAATATAGCAATTGATGAACAAAAATGTCTTGCATGGTCAGGAGATTTTGATCCATTAGAGGTTGATTAGCTTTAATTTTCTTGATAATAGTCAGAATAATGAGGCTCGAACATGAGTAGTAAAAAATATAATCCAGCTGAAGTTTTACATCTACAGCAACAAAATAGCGGAAATAATTACAATCCTAGAACTGCTGGTGAGTTTTGGAAAATCAAAAAAAGAAAAATTAGTATTGGAGACAATCAAATTGACACAGTGCGCACTCGCTTTAAAGAAAATAACAAAACTCCTTTTTTTGTGAGCCGATCCAAAGTAGACTTATTTCTAAAGTGCCCAAGATGTTTTTATTTTGTCATGAAGTATGGATTTAGAGAGCCTGGATCTTTTCCACTATCTCTTAATAATTTGGTAGATGCTTGTGTAAAAAATGATATGGACTATTGTAGATCGCATGATAGGATTCATCCAGTATTTACACATAGTAATTTAGATTTAAAACCATACAATCCTGAGGATTTCTCAACAGTACAACGATGGAGAGATGATATGAAATCTTACATTGGAGCAACCTATCTTTATGAAAAGTACAATTGGTTATTATGTGGTATTATTGATGATGTGATGATAAATAATGATGAAGAATTGGTTATAATTGATTTTAAATCAACTACAAAACATCAGGATTTGAATACATTCGATGAAGTACCATTTAGTGCGGGACTGAAAATTCAGCTTGAATGGTATAATTGGTTATTTCTTCAAAAAGGATTTTCAGTAGATAATACAGCCTACCTAGTTTATTACAATGCAGTTCAAGATAAGCATTTGCAACACCATGAAGACTACTCATTAATGCGTTTTAGGCGCTCAGCAATTCCTGTTGAATGTGAACTAGATTGGATTGAGCCTACAATTGATGCAATGTATGAATGTTTAAAAAGTCCAAAACCTCCCAAACAAGATCATTATGCGTTTAAAGGTAAAGAACGCAATAAATGCGATCAATGTGCGTATTTAAATATGTACTCCAAATTAAAAAATACATGAAACAAAAAAAGGATATTATAATAAAGATTTTTGAAAATATTAATAGTATAAAATTTTATAGAAGATTTAATAAAGAATAAATGAGATTATTAACCAAATCAAGAATGAAGTTAGGATTAGAATGTCCTAAGAAACTTTTTTATTATGGAAAGTCTGAATATGAGTCTAAAAAAAATCATAATGAATTTTTGGAGGCTTTAGCAGAAGGGGGTTATCAGGTTGGTGAATTAGCAAAGTTCCATTATAAGTACAAATTTTTAGATTATCATTTTGAAGATATTACTTCATTGGATTATGACGAATCTCTACAACATACAGTAGAGGCGTTGAAGCATGAAAAAGTTGTCATTTGTGAAGGAGCATTCTTAGTGCACAATTTTTTTATTCGTGCAGACATTATAGTAAAAAATGGTGATTCCATTAAATTGATTGAAGTCAAATCTAAATCCACTAAATCTGGCGATGAATATGAATTTTTAACCAAAAGAACACCATACTCTATTTTGTCGGACGAGAGGCCATATTTAGCAGATATTGCTTTTCAGCAATATGTGATGAATGAACTATTTCCTGATTACAATATTACCCCTTATTTGATGCTGGTAAACAAGCTTATTCCGTCAAATATTGATGGACTAAACCAGTTATTTAAAATTGTTACCATTGAAGTTGATGGTAAACCAAGAATGGTGGTTGAGTCTGATATTAATCGAATTAATTCTTTGCAAGAAGAGATTAAAGATACTGTATTACAAGAGATTAATGTTTCAAAAACAGTTAATGCTATTTTAAATGACGATGATTTAGGAACAGAACCATTCTTTGATGATTTAAATAGACCGCTAGCAAAGTTCAATACCAACAATACTGCAAATTTTAAAGAGGCGGCTCATCATCTAGCAGATTTATATAAAAATGATATACCATTTGCTTTAAAGGGTGAATATGTGGGAGCTCAATGTTCTAAATGTGAATATCGCAGTAAAGATATTGATAAAAGCGGATATTATCAGTGCTGGAAAGAGCGTTTTGATAATTTTAATTTGAACCAAGATCACATTCATGATGTTTGGTATTTTCCTACGAAAAAAACTCAAGATTTATTAAATCATCAAATCTGGTCCATGGAACAATTACATGCTCATCCCGAACACAATCCAATTAAAGTAAATGAAAATCCACTATCGAGAGGATTTAGACAATATTTGCAGATTGAAAAATCAGCACTTAATGATACTGAAGAATGGATAAGTGAAGATTTAAAAGATATTATGGGAGAATGGCAATTTCCATTTCATTTTATTGATTTTGAAACTTGTACCGTAGCACTTCCTTTTCATAAAGGGGAACATCCATACAGTATGATAGGATCACAATTTTCTGTTCACACCTTACATGAGGATGGAACAATAAAACATTTTGAATGGTTAGCGGAAACCTCTTCAATTGATCCAAGCATCCAATTTGTTGCAGCTTTAAAAGATATCATCGGGAATGATAATGGTAGCATTTTTAGATATGCAGCACACGAAAATACTACCTTAAAAAAAATCGCAGAGAGAATACCTTTGGTACATCGTAATATGTATCAAGATGAAATTGATTTTATCCAATCTATTGCTATAATTGATAAAAAAAATCCACCACCCAGAGCAATGATTGACCTTAAATCATTAGTGGAAAAGCATTATTATAATCCAAGAACAAGAGGGTCTAACAGTTTAAAAGATGTGCTTCCAGCAATTATGCATTCTAGTCCTGTATTAGCAGAAAAATACAGTAAACCATTAGAAGTTGGAATAAATCTTAAAGACTTTATTTTATATGAAAAAAATAATGGTATTGTTGAAGATCCCTATCGTTTATTGCCTTCATTAAAAGATATTGTGGGCTCTGCATTGCAAGAGTTTATTTTCAAAAAAGATACTTTAAAAGACGGCGGAGCTGCTATGAAGGCTTTTCAAGTATTACAGTTTTCTGATATAAGTGAAAAAGAAGAAATTGCTTTAAGGAAAGCGTTACTAAATTATTGTGAACTTGATACGTTGGCAATGGTTATGCTCTATGAGCATCTCCATGATCTTATATCTACAAATTAATCTTCTCGAATTGGTAAATAAAAAAGATAACAATAAGGGATGAAAATCATTTCAATCCATAAGATATACCAAGGCCAAGTTGTAACTGGAAGTAAGGGATTATATACTAAAGTTACCGGAGCTTCTCTTAGAAAGAAAAAGTTCTCTCCAGTAAAATAATTATAAGTCCCAATTGGTATAATGAGCAAATTCAATACAAATAAGGCAAATAGTATGGATCGTTTTGTAGCACGCATGTTTAATGCACCTATACACCATGCTAAGTTTAAAATAATAAATGAGTGTTGAAAATGTTGTGTCAGATTAGTGGCTACACTGTAGATACCCCCTCCTGGAGTTAATATACCTAGAAATGCACCAGACATCCCAAAGAAGTAGGCAATATAAAAACAGTGAATATTCTTTTTCCACATTGCAATTATGCTCGCTAAATAAGCAAAATGACAGGGTTGTAGCGGCATTTCTTTAGTCCATTTAAATTCATATAATCCAGCTTCAGCACCTTGAAGTCTGATGATATAATCAGCAATTTCCTGAACAATAGAGATAGTAATAAGGAAGACGGTAAACCATTTTATTTGATCTTCTGTAGCTCTTTTTCCAAAGAGATAAACTCCTATCCATACGAAAAGCATGATTATTGAAATAATATAATGGTGGGTTAAAAATTCTGGATAATTTGGAGACATTACTCTTGGTATCCTGATGGTTTTTCAAACATATAAATAATATCTAATCCGTCCGATCTAGACATTCCTCCTGGATTTAATCCAAGTTCACCCTCCGGAATTTCATGATTTAATTCATTGTAATATTCAACCCAATGTACAAAAGGAGTATTGGTCCCTGGTTGATTGAATGTCATAGGATTTAATGCCATAATTTGCTGATTTTCATCTGCTGCCTGTAATCCTTCATAGATTATTTCTGAGCAATAATAAGTATCATCAGTGATATCATAAATAAAGTCATACGGCTTACCCAGTAAATTGTCATTAATATAATTAAGTACTGTTGGAATTAATGGTTGATGTTCCTTTTTCAGTCTTCCAACAAGTACTTTATTGCTTCTATTTAAGAATTCTTCCAAAGTAGTTTCTGTAACAGTTTCTCCTATTGCTTCAGCTAATTTAGTAGTTTTAAGATTAGGTCCAACTTCCGTTATAATTGCACAATGAGATAAATTTGATCCCATATAACCTTTTGTTACTGCTTCGATAGCATCACACGGTGGTCCGCAATCTAAATCTTGAAAAAAAATATCACCTTCTTGAAAAGTAAATGAGGGTTGACGTAACATGAGTGATACATAAAAAATGAAAAAACCACCCATTGCTATGGGAAAAAGATATTTAGCTGACATTGCCTAAGTATTATCGACTATTTTAATTTCTCTTCCAGTGTATTCATAGCGATCAGGATCTGGCCATGCTTTAGCTACATCATGCCAATTATCTGAGGAACCATATTCTGTTTTTCTTCGTTCCATTGCTTCCTGGTATTCCGCTTCTGAATTGAACCAAAGCTCTGCCATTCCACAGCATCCATTTTCAATATCTTCTTCAAAGAATGTAAGAATATATTTTTGTGGCTTCAGAACGTTTACCATGTGAGGTGCATGGATATTCTCCCAGTGATCAAAGAAATTAGAACGTTTAATGTCGGTTCTATTTTGAATAAAAAGTATTTTTTTAACCATAATTGTCTCCTTAACGTAATAAAGATAACATCTTTTTTTTATTTACAACATCATTATTTGATACTTACATTGTCAGTTCATGCAATTTTAGGAGAAATAAATATGTATAAAAAAACCGCAATAATTTTGTGCCTATTTTCAATGATTTTTGCTCAAGATAATGTCGAGCTAGAAGAAAATAGACATTTTAATTCATATCAAATCAATTTAGATCGTTTTAAACAATTAAATGAAGACATTACAACACCAAACACTTATCGTACTGCTGCTGGTTATCCAGGACATGAATACTGGCAAGTAAGAGCAGATTATGATATGAAATTGAGAATTGATGACAACAAGCAAAGACTTTATGGAGAAGAAACAGTTACGTTTTACAATAATTCTCCTGATGCATTGAATTATTTATGGATGGAGCTCACACAAAATGTTAGAGCCTTAGATTCAGATTCTTACAAAATTCAATCTACAGGTGACCTTTCAGCGCAAAGAGGAAATGAGAAGATGGTTATTGGTAGTACAGTCTCATCGAGAACATTAGAAAACTTTTATCGTGATTTTGATGGCGGTTTCAAAATTCAGTATGTAAAAGATGAAAAAAATAAAAATGTTCCATATACAATCAATAAAACCATGATGCGTATTGATGTTCCTGAACCAATTCAATCGGGAGACACTTATACTTTCAAGATTAAATGGTGGTATAATATCAATGATCATATTAGAGACGGTGGAAGATCAGGATATGAATATTTCGAAGAAGATGATAACTACATCTATACTATAGCACAATTCTTTCCAAGAATGTGCATGTATAATGATGTGTATGGTTGGCAAAATAAACAATTCTTAGGCAGGGGTGAGTTCACGTTGATTTTTGGTGATTATGATGTGAAAATTACTGTACCTGAGGATTTTGTTGTTGGAGCTACTGGAGCATTACAGAACCCGGACGAAGTGCTTACAGATGAGCAAATTAATAGACTTGAAAAAGCAAAGAAATCCAAAGAACCAGTGTTAATTGTTACAGTAGATGAAGCGTTAGAAAATCTTGAAACAAAAACAAGTAGACAAAAAACATGGCACTTTAAAGCAGAAAATGTAAGAGACTATGCATTTGCTGCTTCAAGAAGATATATATGGGATGCCATGGGTGTGCAAGTAGGCGATAATACAGTAATGGCTATGTCCTACTATCCAAATGAAGCAAACCCTCTATGGGGACAATATTCAACCAAAGCAGTAGCACACACAGTTGATTTTTATTCAAAATATACATTTGACTATCCATATCCTGTTGCCATTTCAGCTCATATTGATCGTATGGGAATGGAGTATCCAATGGTTTCATTTAATGGATATCGACCAGAAGAAGATGGGACATATTCTGAAAGAACAAAAAGAGGATTAATTGGAGTAATTATACATGAGGTTGGACACTTCTGGTTTCCAATGATCGTTAACTCAGATGAAAGACAATGGACATGGATGGATGAAGGTCTTAATTCCTTTATGGATGATTTGGCAGGAAGAGCATGGGATTCAGAGTTGTTTCATCCTAGAAACAACCAAGACTATATCGTGAGATATATGCGAGGAGATAAATCTAATATAATGCCGATAATGACAAATTCTGAATCCATTTATCAATTTGGTGCAAATGCGTACGGTAAACCTACAGTTGCATTGAATATTTTAAGAGATACTATTATGGGTAGAGAATTATTTGATTTTGCGTTTAAAGAGTATGCAAAAACTTGGATGTTCAAGCATCCAACACCATCTGACTTTTTCCGAATTATGGAAAATGCATCTGGTGTAGACTTAGACTGGTTTTGGAGAGGATGGTTCTTTACAAATGATCATGTAGATTTATCAATCGAAGAAGTGGAATGGTTCCAGTTAGAGATTGATCCAACCAAAAAAAGAGCAGCTGAAAAGAAAGATAAAGAAAGCAAGAAATATTATGCTGCAATGTTGGATGAGAAAGATATTAAGCAAACAGTTACAGATAGAGATCCTAAAACAAGAGACTTTTATGACTCTTATGATGAGTTTGCTGATATTACAGACGACAGTGAGCGAAGAAAATATGAGACAATGCTAAATGATGCTGATCTGTCAGATGAGATGAAAGATAAAATCATGGAAAAAATGAGCGGTAAAAGTCAGTATGAAGAATTACTAGATTCACTTTCAGAAAACGAAAGAATGCTAGCTCAGAGAAATGATCATTTTTATAAGATCAAATTTAAAAATATAGGTGGATTGGTAATGCCTTTAATTATTGAAATGACATTTGAAGATAAATCCACTGACGTTGTTAGAATTCCTGTAGAAATTTGGAGATTTAATAGACCTGAAGTTTCAAAAGTATTCAAGACTGAAAAGAAAGTAGTGAGCTTTACTCTAGACCCATTCAGAGAAACTGCAGATACATTCAGAGACAATAATCATTGGCCTCCAAAAAATGAACCAACGTTATTTGATGTATACAAATATGATAGTAGTTCATGGTATGGTGGATCAAATCCAATGCAAAGAGCAAAGAAGCAAGAAGCTAAGTAGAACGATACGAATTATATAAGATGTATAAATTTTTTATACAATTAATTTTGTTGAGTTCAACTGTATTTGCTCATCAGTTTTTTTTAACTACAACTGAAGTACGCTTAAGTACTAATGAAAAGAATCTAGAAGTTACAATTCAAACCTTTTCTCATGATGTTGAGGCATTGTTAAAGTTAGCAGATTTTAATTTAGCAAACTTTGGTTCAGAAAGAGAGAATTCTAAAATTGATGATTTTTTAATTGATTACCTTTCCGATAACTTTATCATTCAGGATCACTATTGGAAATATCTGGGTAAAAAAGTCGATGGAGATTTTACTCTATTTTTTTTAGAAATTGAAAAATTTAATGCTCCTTCAAGCGTTGCTGTGATGAATACAATTTTTATGGATATGTATGAAAAACAGCAAAATATTGTGAATGTATATGGAAAGTCAACGGTTCAATCATCTACAATGACAATTGATGATCCAGCATTTAAGTTTGAACTTTAGCAGTTTCTTGATTACCAACATACCAGATGTATATTCCACACAGCATCATTGCTATACATAGCAGTTGTCCCATGCTTAGATCAAAAAGTATAAATCCTAGGTGTGCATCTGGCTCCCTAAAGTACTCAATAAAAAATCTTACAAACCCATAGCCAAATACATACGTACCACTATTAAATCCGAGTTTATTATGTTTATTAAATGAGTTAATAACATAATAAAGAATAATTCCTTCAAATAAAGCTTCATATAATTGAGAAGGATGACGTAATGCATTTTCTTTTGCATTAGGGAAATACATTCCTATAGATGCTTCAGTTGTTCTACCGTATAGTTCTCCATTGATAAAGTTTCCAATTCTACCAAAAAAATATCCTAATGGAATAGCAGCAGTCAAAAAGTCTGCTAATTCGAATAAATGTAATTTTACTTTTCTACTAAAAAACCATATTGCAGTAACTACTCCAATAACCCCGCCATGGTAGGACATGCCCGCAATACCAGTAAATACCCAATTACCGTTATAATATTTGAAAGGAAGAAGAATTTCCAATGGATTGGAAAGGTAATATTCAAAATTATAAAAAATCACATATCCAAATCTTGCTCCAATTAATAATCCAATAAAACACCAAGATAACAAGTCTTCAAATTGTTCTAGATTAATTTTATTAAATTTATTTTCCTTAATTTTTTTGCTACAGAGAATATATACTACACCAAAAGCAACAAGATACATTGTTGAATACCAATAAATAGTTAAGGGACCAATCGAAATTAGCACCGGATCCATTTTTGAGGGTAAAGTTTGCCACCATGATAGGAAATCCATATAGAAAGATACAAAAAAATACTTTGTAACCTAAAAAAAATTATATAACCTCGAATACAAACTATGATTTTATCAGGAAAAGAAATTCTTAAACGTAAAGATCAAGATATCATCATTGAACCTTTCAATGAAAATCAGATCAACCCGAATAGTTACAACCTAAGACTCCACAATGAGTTAATGGTTTATAAAAACAGTCCTTTGGATATGAAAGAAGATAATTCCGCTAAGAAAATTATTATACCAGAGGATGGATTATTGCTTGAAAGCAAAAAGCTATATTTAGGTAGAACTATAGAATATACTGAGACGCATAATTTAGTACCAATGCTTGAAGGGAGATCATCTGTTGGTAGATTAGGACTCTTTGTTCATGTAACAGCAGGATTTGGCGATGTTGGGTTTAAAGGTTATTGGACTTTGGAGATTTTTTGTGTTCAACCGATTAAAATTTATCCATCTGTTGAAATTTGTCAAATTTTTTATCACTCCGTTGAAGGTGAAGTAGATCCTTATAAGAGTGGAAAATATCAAGGAAATAAAGATATTCAAACCAGCATGCTCTATAAAGACTTCAAAAAAAATGAATAAAATTTTTATCTTCCCGTTCCTTGTAATAATAAAATTCTACCAAATTCTAATTTCACCATTACTAGGTTCAAACTGCAGGTTTCAACCTACATGTTCTGAATATTGTATGCACTCTTTAAAAACATGGGGTTTGTTTAAAGGACTATATTTGTCTGTAAAGAGAATTATGAGATGTCATCCATGGGGTGGGGAAGGTTATGACCCTGTACCTAAAAAAGACTAGTCATGCTGAACAAATTCAAATTGTTCTTTATTATATCCTAGCTTTTCTAAAGAAGTTATAATGTTTTTGTATTCTTCATCTGTTATTTTTGGTGTTCTTCCCATAATCCAACCCATAGTATTTTTAGGATAACCAACTGCCATATATTCATAATTATCGTCAACATAAACAATTTTAAATGGGAATTTCATCAATGGAATAAATGGTTTTCTCATTTGAATGGTCCATTCTGCATTTGAAGTTTTATTTATCACGGTACCTTTTTGCTTTATCTGCCTTGCTTTACCATCTTTAATAGCATCATAAGTAATATCTATAGTACCATCTTTATTTAAAACGTAAGTATCTGAAGAGTTTGTAGCTCCTTTTTCAATCATATTAGGAACTAGGGCAATCACAAACCATTTACCCATAAATTTTTCTAAATCTACTGATTCAACTGTTTTCATCGTGTCAGCTCCTTTTAAAAAACTTGCAAAGATTAAGAATAAGATTAGTAATGTTTTCATTTTAAATTTCTACTCCAATTTTTTTATATAATATACTTAAAGCAAAATATAATACTACCATAATTGAAATTGAAAGAAACATGCTTGGAATAAAATTGATTCTTTTTAAAAAATATGGCAACGTAATAAAAAATGATAATGAAGGCATAATCATTGCAAATACTCCGTAGGAAAAATCAATTATTTTATCTACATCTTTCGTTTCAAAATAAATCCATGAAATTGTAATCAAAGAAATCATTGGAAGAGATACAATTATAGCCCCTAAGAGAGAGTCTCTTTTTCCAATCTCTGATGCGGCAAATATGATTAGTGCGGATATTAATATTTTTGCTATATTGAACATTAGTAAAATTATGGAATTAAATAATATATATCTAGGGTTTGCTTTAGCAACGTTTGCAGGGTTAAGTACAGGGATTGGTAGCGGCTTAGCGCTTTTTACAAAATCATTTAATAAGCGTTTTTTAGCAATTGCACTAGGCTTATCTGCTGGAATCATGCTTTATGTATCTTTTGTCGAGCTAATACAACTATCTTTTGAATCATTAACAGCAATATATGGAATGAACTTTGGTAAGCTGATAACGGTTACAGGATTTGTTGTTGGATTATTATTAATGCTTCTTATTGATCAATTATTTGATCATCATTCAATAGCAGATTTTATTTCTAGATCAGAAGATAAAAATGAATCTGTATTAATTAAAGCTGGCGTTTTTTCAGCAATTGCATTGGCAATTCATAATTTTCCTGAAGGATTTGCTACTTTTACTGCTACCGTTTATGATCCCGCTATTGGTGTTACACTTGCTACTGCAATAGCCGTTCATAATATTCCAGAAGGCATTGCAGTTTCTATTCCAATCTACTATGCAACTAAAAGCAAGCGAAAAGCTTTTTATATTTCATTTCTTTCTGGTCTTGCAGAACCAATTGGAGCATTAATCGGATTCATAATATTTAGAACTGTTTTCAATGAAGCTTTATTTGGCATATCTTTTGCATTTTGTGCAGGAATAATGGTTTATGTTGCTTTAAATGAACTATTACCTGTTGCTAAAGAATATGGTGAACCAAGCGATACAATTATCGGTGTTACAATTGGAATGATTATTATGGCTATAAGCTTGATTATGATGTATGCTTAAAAAAGCACGATACTTTTCTAAGACAATTATCCTTATAATAAGCCAGTTATTTCTTTTGATAGTGGCTTAACAGATTTATCAAAAAACGCTACCAAATCACCGTCCTCATTTACAAGATACTTACAAAAATTCCAAGTAGGTTTTTTTTCGTTCCAACCGTTCAAATCTTTATTTGTTAGCCAAGTATAGACCGGACTTTGGTTTCTGCCCTTTGTTGTAATTTTTGAGAACATTTGAAAGGTAACTCCATAATTTTTTTCACAAAATTCAGCTATATCTGAATCAGAGCCTCTTTCCTGGAACATAAAGTCATTTGCTGGAAATCCAAGCACAGCAACATCTTCACCATATAGTTCATGAAGTTTTTGAAGACCTTCATATTGATATGTGTAGCCACAGGCTGATGCCGTATTAACAATCAATACTTTTTTTCCTTTAAATTGTTCAAAACTAATCTCTTCACCATCGATTGTTGTTGCTTTCAAATCATAAAAGCTAGCAATTGCTTTAGATTTTTCTAAAGGATCGTTCGTCTTTTTTGCAGTTAACCCAACCAATAGGAAAATAATTCCTATCGAAAGAAAGGCTATTAATGTCATGTTACTTGTTAATAATGTTTTTATCATATTTTTGCTTAAATTTTCCTGCGAAAGTACTATGTATTTAATTAAAAAAGAAGAATTATCTGGAACAGCTCTCTGGCTAAAAGAGAATTTTGAAGCAATATTTTTATGGTTTTGTCTTATATGTATTGTTGTCTCAGCTTTGTTTATATTAAAACTATATTTGAATCGACAGAAATGAGAATTTTACAAACCATAGTAATATTATTTTTAATAGCTTGTCAGAGCGAGGTATCAGATAAAGGCGCCAAACCAGCTCAAACTCTAAGCAATTCAACGCAAGAATCTTTAGAAGAAGATACTCAGCCATCTGAACAAATAACAAATGGTATTGTGTTTAAAGATGCTCAAGGAAATGTACTTTCTGATGCTCAAAAAGATAGTCTTGTTCAATATATGGATAATATCCAAGTGCTTCGAAGATATGATCAAGATAATAATACTGAGTACATTTTATTTCAAGATTATGAAGATTTGAGAGGATTTATTCCAGATGATGCTATAGAGGATCTTATTGAAGAGAATAAGCTCAGAAGATCAGGGGGGCAAGGAGCAGTTCTGAATAAAAGAATTAATGATCAGTGGAAAGATAAGCCACTTCCTGATGGGGATTTTTTACAAATGATTGATGGTAATGTAAAATCCTTTTCAGATTATAAAGGCAAATTGCTGGTAATAAACTTTTGGTACATTAATTGTGGTCCGTGTATAGCTGAAATGCCATATTTAAATGATTTAGTTAATCAATATCAAAATGAGGATATCCATTTTTTAGCTTTAAGTTTTGATTCTATCCCAGATATTAAATCTTTTCTTAATAAAACCGAGTTTAAATATGAGCATGGCTCAATATCAAGATCTCTTATGTATGACTTTACTCCAGTAGCTCCAGGACATTTCATTGTTGACAGTGAAGGAATTATTCGTGATATCATTGTAGGAGCTCCAAGACAGACTGAATTAATTGTTGGCAAACTAGTAGACTTAATTGAAAAAAATAAAAAATAAATTCTTAAAGACTTATTCATTCAGTAAATTTTTTAGATGAAAAAACTATTAACAATTATAATTGCATCGCTTTCTTTACTAAATGCGCAAACCCATATAGTCCCTGAGGGATTTTCAGGACTTTCAGTTTCTTTTAAGCATGATCAAAATGTTGATTTTTTTGGAGAAGGTAAATTTCTCAGAGATAGTTATGAAAATGCAATTGGTTTCGGATATATTTATAACGCAAATGTTGGTATTGATTTGTCATATGGGTATTCTCTCAATAATAGAAAAGACATATATGACTTTGATATAGTAGATGGAGAATCTTCCTCAGAGGATGAAAATTTTAATTTTACTAAAAACTTTAGATCAGACAATGCAAACGTTGGTGATAAAACTTTTTCATTCGGTCTTACCTACTATTTAAATGAGAGCCAAGATCTTTTTTCTCAAGATTTACCTATAAACTTATCACTTGGTTTCAGATATGGAACAAAGAACTATAGTAGTGATGCATTAAAATTTTTAAATCAAGATTTTTATGGAAAGTTTTATGCTTTTGAATTTGGTGCCTTTAAAGAAATTGAGACAAATGCCAGTTTTTATATGATTCCAAGAATAAAACTAAGTGTTAGCAGTGAAAAGAATATTTACAATTCTCCTGATGCTGTACTAGATGGCTCTACCAATATTAATGATACCGATTCATTTAAAGTTCAAAGTACATACTTTGAAATTGCACTCCCATTTATTTTAAATAATACATCTGCAGGTCAGCCGTTTATTGAGCCAAGCATAGCCAACAAATATGGTACTACACACCTAGGCTTAAGATTTGGTTTTTTATTTTAACGTAAATTTATTTTTATATGGCTAAATCATTTAAGATTCATTCCGATATTTCTATTGCTGAAACATTACCATCATCTTTTTACAGAGATCCAAATGTGTTTGAAAAAATTAAGCAGAACATTTTTCTTAAATCATGGCAGTTTATTGGAGATAATTCACAAATAAAGCTTAATAATTCTTTTATGCCACAAACAATACTTGATGGTTTTTTGACTGAGCCTATTATTATAACAAGGGATGATAAAAGCAAAGTCCATTGTCTTACCAATGTCTGTACACATAGAGGAAATATTGTTGCACTTGGACCTGGAAAATCTAAAAAATTAACTTGTTGTTACCACGGAAGAACATTTGATTTAGATGGAAGTTTTAAATCAATGCCTGAATTTGACCAAACCAAAAATTTCCCATCAGAAAATGACAACCTGTATAGCTTCCCCATTGAAGAGTGGGGACCTTTTTTATTTGCTGGGATGAATCCTACATTTGAATTTAAAAGTGTAATAGAAATTATAAATGAAAGAATTGGATTTTTACCTTTAGATCAATTTTCATTTGATGCCAATTTATCTAAAGACTATTTAGTCAATTGTCATTGGGCGTTGTATTGCGATAATTATTTAGAAGGATTTCATATTCCATTTGTTCACGAAGGATTAAACAAGGTTTTAGATTACAGTAATTATAAAACAGTTCTCTATGATCATTGTAATCTACAAATAGGCTTTTCAGATGAATCAAATGAAGTTTTCAATTTTCCAAAAGATCATATTGATTATGGAACAAATATTGCAGCCTACTATTATTGGGTATTTCCAAATATGATGTTCAATTTTTATCCTTGGGGACTTTCAATCAATGTTGTTAAACCTCTATCTGTTAACAAAACTAAAGTTTCTTTTTTA
>Ga0255766_10002995_pt1 | contig 14893 bp, 11 predicted proteins | sample 071ome_23_FD_179966 | JGI IMG/M metagenome (GOLD analysis project Ga0255766, IMG submission 179966) | Coastal salt marsh microbial communities from the Groves Creek Marsh, Skidaway Island, Georgia - 071403BT metaG (version 2) | ecosystem: Environmental > Aquatic > Marine > Intertidal zone >... | reverse complement strand
AGTATGGATAATGCGATCGCCGTCGGCGATTACAAAGTCCTGAACGAAGACGGTCTGCGGTATGAGGATGAATTCGTTAAGCACAAGATTCTGGATTCGATCGGCGATTTGTACCTGTTGGGTAACAGCCTGATTGGCGAATTTAAAGGGTACAAATCTGGACATGCTCTCAATAATGCATTATTAAGAATGCTGGAAGTAAACGAGGATGCCTGGGAAATCGTCAGCTTCGACGAGGAATCGAACGTGCCGATATCCTACGTGAAGCCTGTGCTCGCCGCGTAATCTCTTTTCCCTCCAACTTACTGAAATAGCGAGATATTCTCCGAACGATCCCCGATCGACGGAGGAGCTGGGTGCTCCTTGGCGGTCGGCTATTGAATTTTTGCCCATCTAACCCCATGACTTGCTTCGATTAGCCAGAAATTAAGCCACGCGATGAAGCTGATACTAGTCAATCAACGACACGGTCACACCAGAACCATCATTCTCAAGGGATGGATGAAGGGGTTGCTGTCGGTATGCCTGCTGGGCGCCCCCGTCGCGCTCGGTTATTTTGGCTATCAGCTGGCCATTTCTGGCAATGCCTCTTTACTGACCGAGGACGCTGCCCGCAACTGGCAGCAACAGCTCAGTTTGCAGGAAATCGAGCTGGAAGAACTGAAGCAGGAGTCCCAGCGTGAACTCGAAGCGCTCAGCCTCAGACTGGCGATGATGCAGGCTCGATTGGTGAGGCTAGATGCGATGGGAGAGCGCATTACCCGTATGTCAGATTTTGACAACGGAGAGTTCGATTTTCGCCAACCCGTTGTTGCAGTCGGCGGACCTGCTCGCGGCGGCAGTGAGTTCAGTGAGCCGGGGTTCCTCAACGCCCTCGACAGGCTGGAAAGACAACTGCAAGATCGGCAGAGTCAGCTCCAGATTCTGGAAGATCTGCTCGATGACCGAAAAATTCAGTCAGAGATATTTATCGCAGGCCGCCCGATTGAGCAAGGCTGGATAGCCTCCCGTTTCGGTCAGCGACCGGATCCTTTCACCGGTCGGATGTCCTTCCATGCGGGTCTGGATTTCACCACGGGTCGCGCAGGTGCAGAGATCAGCACTGTTGCTTCGGGCGTTGTGACCTGGTCCGGACCCCGCTCCGGCTACGGATTGATGGTCGAGGTTAACCACGGCAGCGGCTATACGACCCGCTATGCTCACGCGGAAAAGCTCTTGGTTGATGTCGGTGATATCGTTGATAAAGGTCAGAACATTGCCCTGGTCGGCTCGACAGGTCGCTCGACCGGCCCGCACGTACACTTCGAAGTCTATAAGAACGGCCGTGTCGTCGACCCCGCCGCCTACATTCATCGTACGATCAGATAAATTCCTTGTGAGGCCCTCTTGCTTGCGCTGTGGGTACATTGCCACAGGGTGAGATGTTGTGCTTGAAGCACTCAAATCTATCTACTGATACCGGTTTTCAGCTTATGAATATCCTCAACAAAATCTTTGGCAGCAGCAATTCTCGCAAGCTGAAGAAAATGCACAAAATCGTTACCGCAATCAATGCGTTCGAGCAGGAGCTGGAACAGCTATCTGACGAACAGTTGTCCGGCAAGACGGGTGAATTCGCCCAAAAGCTGGAGGGCGGGGCTGCTCTCGGCAGCATCCTGCCCGAAGCATTTGCGGTGGTCAGAGAAGCCAGTAAGCGGACCTTAGGTTTGCGCCACTTTGATGTGCAGATGATTGGCGGCATGGTTCTGAACGAAGGTGATATTGCTGAAATGCGTACCGGGGAAGGCAAAACTCTGGTTGCGACGCTGCCCGCGTATCTCAATGCAATTTCCGGAAAAGGAGTGCACATCGTCACCGTCAACGAGTATCTGGCGGAGCGGGACGCGAACTGGATGCGCCCGATTTATGAATTCTTGGGGCTCACGGTGGGAGTCGTGAAGTCGGGCCAGTCCCCGGAAGAAAAGCGTCAGGCCTACGGGGCTTCCATCACCTACGGCACCAACAATGAATTCGGGTTTGATTACCTTCGGGACAATATGGCTTTTCGTCTCGAAGATAAAATGCAGAAGCAGCTCAATTTTGCGATTGTTGACGAGGTTGACTCAATCCTCATTGATGAGGCGAGGACGCCGTTGATTATTTCCGGAGCAGCCGAAGACAGCTCTCAACTGTACCTTGCAGTGAATAAACTCATTCCCAAACTTGAAAAGGGCGAAAAGCAGGAAGTCTCCAAAATGGAGATGATGGACAAGAATTTTGTTCCGGAGGAGTCCGGGCACTTTACTGTCGATGAGAAGAGCCGCCAGGTGGAGCTCACAGAAGCGGGCCACGAATTCATTGAAGATCTGCTTATCAAACAAAAGCTTCTGGCAGAGGGTGAGTCTTTGTACGCGGCGACAAACCTTTCTCTGCTGCACCATGTTCATGCGGCTTTAAAGGCCCACCACCTGTTCAATCGGGATATCGAATACATAATTCAGAATAAAAAAATAGTCCTCATTGATGAGCACACCGGCAGAACGATGGAGGGGCGCAGGCTTTCAGAAGGGCTGCATCAGGCCCTTGAGGCCAAGGAAAAGCTCGAAATTCAGAGTGAGAGCCAGACCCTGGCTTCCACAACATTTCAGAATTACTTTCGGCTCTACGGCAAGCTGTCCGGCATGACCGGCACCGCGGACACGGAGGCTTTCGAATTCAGTCAGATCTACGGCCTGGATGTTGTGGTCATTCCTACCAATGTGCCGATGGTGCGTGAGGATGCAAATGACCTGATCTTCCTGTCAATGGAAGAAAAATTTGAAGCGATTCTTAACGATATCATCGAAATTCGTGATAAGGGCGCTCCGGTGCTCGTGGGCACGGCCTCTATTGACACTTCAGAGATACTTTCCAACTACCTGAGCAAAAAGAAAATCAGCCATGAAGTGCTGAATGCCAAATTCCATGCCAAGGAGGCAGAAATTATTGCTCAGGCAGGCAGGCCCGGCGCAGTGACTATCGCCACCAATATGGCAGGACGGGGAACTGATATTGTCCTGGGGGGCAAATGGGAGGCTGAAGTTGAAGCCCTGGGCAATCCGAGCCAGGAAAAAATTGATGAAATCAAGTCGCAGTGGCAGCAGCGCCATGACCAGGTCCTGGCTGCAGGGGGGCTTCATATCATCGGAACAGAACGCCATGAATCACGGCGGATAGACAATCAACTGCGCGGCCGTGCGGGTCGGCAGGGCGATCCCGGTTACTCCAGATTTTATCTCTCTATGGAAGATAACCTGCTTCGGATCTTTGCCAGTGAAGGAGTAAAGAACTTCATGCGGAAACTGGGTATGGAGCACGGCGAGGCTATCGAGCATGGCATGGTGACCCGCTCTATTGAGAAGGCCCAGCGTAAGGTGGAAGGGAGAAATTTTGACATCCGAAAACAGTTACTTGAATACGACAACGTTGCCAACGATCAGCGCACTATTATCTACCGCCAGAGAAACGAGCTCATGGCCAGCAACGACATATCAGATCTGCTTAAGGATATGAGGGAAGAAGTCGTCTCCGGACTGGTCGATGAATATATTCCGCCTCAGAGCGTGCCAGAGCAGTGGGACATTCCGGCCCTGGAAACTGCGGTTAAGACTGAATTCAACACCAGTCAGCCAATCCAGCAATGGCTGGATGAGGACGATCAGCTGTATGAAGACCAGTTGAAGCGTAAGCTGATCGACATTCTGGAACAAGAGTACGAACTCAAATCCACAGCGGTCGGCGAGAATATGCGGCTATTCGAAAAACAGATCAGTCTGCAGATTCTCGATGGCCTCTGGAAAGAGCATCTGGCCACGATGGATCATCTCAGGCAGGGTATTTTTCTGCGAAGTTATGGCGGAAAAAATCCGCGGCAGGAATATAAGAGAGAAGCCTTTGCCTTGTTCACTGAGTTGCTGGATAACCTGCAGCGTGAAGCCGTAAAAGTCCTGAGTCATGTCCAGATAAGGCAGGAGGACGCGGCGGATGCGATTGAGCGTAAGCGCAGGGAAGAGGCAGCGAAAGAAAGAGTGAACTATCAGCATCAGGAAGTCTCAGCGCTGTCTGGCTCTGCCGCTGCGGAACAGAACCAGCCGACTGATGATGCCCAGCAAACAGACAGACAATCTCCCTTTGTGCGTGATGTGCCAAAAGTTGGCAGGAATGACCCTTGTCCATGCGGGTCCGGTAAGAAATATAAGCTTTGTCATGGAAAGATTTCCTAGTGCGTCAGGGTATCCGAAGCCAACGGAAGTGCTTTACCGGCCTATCCGGCAGATAATTTTTGCGCACTTCCGGCTTTCGTAGAAGCGACACACTACAGCGACGCCTATGACAAAAACACAATTGAACGCCGGGGATAAGACACACATATCAGGGGTAAGGCTGTCTGCGCTTGCCAGCGGCATTCGCTATGAGGACCGCCTCGATCTTGTGTTGATTGAAATTCCGGAACAGGCCACCCTCGCCGGCGTATTTACCCGAAATGCGTTCTGTGCCGCTCCGGTTAAGATCGCGCGCGAGCACCTTGCCGCTGCCAATACCCGCTATTTTCTTATCAATACGGGGAATGCCAATGCCGGCACCGGTGCGGAGGGTGAAAAAGTGGCTCTGCAGTGTTGTCAATGGCTTGCAGATGCGGCCGGAGTCCAGGCCGAACAGGTCCTACCATTTTCCACAGGCGTAATCGGTGAGGCTCTGCCTGCTGATAAGATTTACGCTGCGATTCCTGAGCTTTATGCGGCTCTTGCTCCAGACAGCTGGCTCCCTGCCGCCACCGGCATCATGACGACGGACACCCACCCCAAATTCAGGACGCGGTTACTCCAACTTGCCGGACAAGACTGTCGGATCAGCGGTATCGCCAAAGGAGCCGGCATGATAAAGCCGAATATGGCTACTATGCTTGCGTTTGTCTTCAGCGATATTCGCGTTAAGCCGGCAACGCTGCAAGGACAACTCGAAGATGTGGTATCTCAAAGTTTCAATCGAATTACTGTCGACGGCGACACCTCGACCAATGATGCCTGCATGCTTGTTGCCAGTGGCAGAGGCGTCGTCTTTGATGAACTGCAGGCAGCCGATCAGGAATCGTACCTGGCAGCAGTTCGTGACATTTTTCAGGAACTTGCTACTGACCTGATCAGGGATGCCGAAGGTGGAACGAAGTTTATTACTGTTAAGGTGACCGGGGGTGGAAATGAGCAGGAATGTCTCGCCGTCGCCTATGCGCTGGCTGAATCTCCGCTGGTTAAAACCGCCTTGTTTGCTTCTGACCCCAACTGGGGAAGAATATTGGCCGCTGTTGGCCGTGCGGAGGTCGAGCATCTTGATCTTTCAGGTGTCAGCATTCGCTTGGGAAAGCTCAGTCTGATCGAAAACGGTGAATTGTCGGCAAGCTATTCAGAGAGTCTGGGAAAACAGCAGGTCGACCAGACCGACATTGAAATTTCGGTCGAGCTTGGCAGGGGAAGCTATACTGAGACCGTATGGACTTCAGACCTCTCGCACGATTACGTCCGGATCAATGCGGAGTATCGAACCTAGCTTTTAAGCGTCTCTCTCAGGTGTCTCTCTCAGGTGTTTCTCCATGCTGCACGTTGCAGTCGCAATCATCAAAAACTCCAATCAGGAAGTGCTTGTCGCGCTGCGCTCGCCGGACAGTCATCAGGGAAATCTCTGGGAATTTCCGGGCGGTAAGCTTGAGTTGGCTGAGACAGTATTCGCTGCTTTGCAGCGCGAGATTCGTGAAGAGGTCGGGCTGCGGATTCGTGCCGCGTATCCCTTCATCAAGATTCAGCATGATTATGGTGACAAACAGGTTCTGCTGGATGTGTGGCAAGTCACCGAGTTTGACGGTGTAGCCGCTGGCCGAGAAGGGCAGAAAATTCAGTGGCTGGCGCCAAAGGACATGGAGTCCCGTCAGTTTCCTGAAGCGAACCATCGGATCATTAATCTGCTCCAGCTACCGACGCAAATGGCGATTACACCGCAATTCGAAAACTTCCCGCAGCTGTCCGCATATCTCGGCACTTTTGCACACTCCGGCGCGCAGGCACTTCAGATTCGACAAAAGCATTTGACCGCCGATCAACTTTTGGACTGGACCCACAGGTGTCTCGACAGGCTGCGTGACTGTGGGCCACGGTTGATTGTGAACAGTTCATTTTCCCTTGAGAAAGATTTGCCTCATGAGGTCGGTCTTCATCTCACGTCCACTGAATTGGAAAGGCTGCAGACGAGCGTGGGCGAGCGTTCACGCCTTGTGGGCTGCTCGTGTCATTCCGGGGAAGAACTGATCAAAGCTGAAGCGCTTGGATTTGATTATGCGCTGCTCTCGCCGGTGGCTTCGACGGCCAAATATCCGGGTAAATCGCCACTGGGCTGGAGCAGATTTGAGGAGCTGGCCGCTTCTGTTTCTCTGCCGGTATATGCTCTTGGGGGTATGAAACGCAGTGATGTGGCTCTGGCTCTGGCGCGGGGGGCCGTAGGTGTCGCCGGTATTGGGGCCTTCGCCAGGACAGCAGAGTGATTCTGATCAGCAGCGTCAGCGCAGGCTGCGGTGCGTCGTCATCCGCGCAATGGGCTTTTCAGCAAGCGCGCACACTGCAACTGTCTGCATGGCCCGCCTTTTGGGGTTTCAAGACGCCTTCAATCACTGGAGATTGTGATAAAGTAATGGAGTGGAAGGCAGATATAGCTGGCGATAGCCCTGAGTTTTTGGGATAGGCCACACGGCCTTTCAGGCCTGTAAATAGTCGCGAAAAATCCGATAAACCATTGAAATTACTGGCTTAATAATGAGAAAAACAGCAAGCACTAGCATTCGAGACGCGGCCCGTAAGACGCCGAATCCCGGCCGTAGCGTCCCTCTCAAATGGATGGCCCTGATGGGCATCTGTCTTGGTTTTCTGACACCGGCATTGCGGGCCGAGGTCGCGGTGCTGGTCAGTCAGGCTGTGCTGGTTGACAGCGAGCCGGCAACGGAATCATCGGAGTTGTCATCAGGTTCTGCTGGCGGTACCCCCAAAAATGCGAATTACATCAGCTCGGGAGGTTGGGCGGTTACCGGCGAAAGTTTTGTCAACGTAGCGACCTATTCATTTGATATGGGCCAGACACAGGAAGTGTCGGGTGCCACTCTGATCATTCCGATTCGTGAGGTTTATCCACAAAATGACGTGGTGCCGATCGAAGTGTCCTTCTTCGCCGACGATGGCGTGATCTCCGTGGTGGATTATTCTGTCGGATTCGTGTCGCCGATTGCCGAAACCGATCTGGCTTCCGCAACCGAATTGAGGGTTGATGTCACAGGGGCAGTCAACTCAGCACTCAATGCCGGGCGCTTTATCGGGTTTCGAGTGAAAAGCCGCATACAGCCGGGCTCTATAGATCCGCTGCTTTTTCCCAAATATACCGGCGTCAGGTTTCAGGACTCAGCGAGTCTGGAATTTGTCGCTGGCGCTGCGCCTGCTGTCCCATCAGATATAGCACGCTTTGACGGTTTCACGATGGAAGTGCCGGTTATTGATGTGCCCGGAGTGGGACAGGTTGCCGCTCAGCTGAAGCTTGTTGATCCGAATCAGCTTCGCTTTGAACTGACCAAGGCCGTTATTTCAACAGATGCGGTGGCGCCCCCGCCATTTTCCGGGGCCGGGCTGTTCAATTGTTCGGCTTTCTCACCACCGTCACAGGTGCAGGTTGCCGAGGCCATAGCTACCTACTCAACAAATTCCGGCGTGCTTGATGTTCCGAGCATCGATCAGGGCGGGCAGCAGCTCGGCGTCAGGCTGGAACTGGTGGAAGGTTCAAATCCCGTCTTGTTTGACACTCTGAGCTTTGGCCTTGTGCAGTCGGGCCCTTCAGAGGCGGTAGAGTCTGCTCTGGAAGGAGGGCTGATTACCGAACCGGCACAGGATTTTATTCCGCTGTGTCATGGTTGGGTGTTGATCGGGGATTTCATCCGAAATCGGGTCGTGGAGCGGAACCTGATCAGTGGTCAAACGGGTGCAATGTATCCGTTTAATACGGCACCGGATCAGTTCACGCTGGACAAAGAGAACGACCGGGTATTTATGACGGTCTACCCCGAGTCCGAGCGGCTTTATGCATTGGATCTGACGACGGGTGAGATTACCTACAACGAAGTTGTTCAAACGCTCTACCAGGGCGGTGGTTCAATCGGACCGCCTGAACTGCCGAACTACACCTACCGGTGGGCTCTCAGGGATATTGCCCTCGGCGAGGGCGGAAATGTATTCGCGATCATGTATGACGGTGAGCAGTATGATCCGGAAAATGACATTCCATATACCGATTCCGGCCTCTGGCTCGGCTATATGGATCCGGATGCAAATTTTCTGACGCCGAGTATCCCGCTTGAAGAGCCAATCAGAATTGAATACGACCCGGTGCTCGATCATGTTTTTCTGGCGACGGAGTCAAATCTGGCCACGCTGAATTTCGACCCGTCGGATAATTCCCTGTCGGCTGTACCCGGCACTGATGTGCCTGTCGGGGCGGGATGTACCGATTTTGCCATCTCTCCTGACGGTACAAGGTTAGCTTATACCTGCCCTGAGGGTAATTATGGCGATGCGGATTTCAGTATCGCCGATATGGACCCCGAAGAGTACTTCAATAACGACGGCGCGTGGTTTTTTGGCACCTCACCGGTCAGCGCAACTTTTAGCGCAGACGGGACCCTACTGGTGGGCACAGACAATGAGAGGCTGTATGTCTTTGATGTCAAAACCCACTTGATTCTTGAAGATTATCCGCTGGGGTTGCTGGAAGGGGAAACCGTGAGGAAGCTGCGGGTCTCAGAGGATGGCCAACTGCTCTATTTCTTTCTCAATAATGACAAACGGGCGGCAAACAGCAAGTTCTACTGGATGTCCATGCCAGCAGTTACCGGAACTCCGCTGTAGCTCAGACGGCGCGCCTGCCCGTTACTGAACGCTATCGGAGTCCTCGATCACGTCAGGATAAACCGGTTCGCCGGCAATGCTGTGCTTCTCCGATGCCCAGTCGCCCAGATCGATCAGTTTGCACCTTTCGCTGCAAAACGGCCGGTATTGATTTGAGGTGCTCCATACTACCCGGGTCTGACAAGTCGGACAGTCCACTCGGCGCATCTTGTCTGATTTCATTGCTTCCTCTTGGCGATCGCCATGGCCAGATACTGTTGGTGCAGGGCTTCAATCTGCTGTTTGAGCGACTGCACTGGCAGTTCATTGTTGATGATGTCGTCGGCATGTTCGAGTCGCTGGCTTCGATCCATTTGTGCAGCAATTATTGCGCGGGTGGTGCGCTCCTCTCCGCCATCACGAGCAAGGGTGCGCGCAACCTGCGTGTCGACCGAGACGTCGACGGCCAATATCCGGTCAACCAGTTCCGCCTGACCGGTCTCCAGAAGGAGGGGAGAGACAAGCAGGCAGTACGCGCTCCGGCTATTGGAGATTTGCTGTGTCAGCCACTCTCTGATCAGGGGATGTAACAGCGCCTCGAGCCAGTGCTTTTCCTGCTCATCGTGGAATATAACCCGTCGCAGCGCTCCACGGTCGAGACTGCCATCTGACAAAAGACTTTCGGGCCCGAAATGCTCGGCAATTTGTGCCAGTGCGCGGCTACCCGGCGCCACGACCTCTCGGGAGGCAATGTCAGCGTCAACCAGATTGACCTTAAAGTCGGCAAACATCTCAGCGACCGTGCTCTTGCCGCTGCCGATGCCGCCGGTGAGTCCGACTACAAACATCTTCGGCCCGAGCAGCGTTGAAATTTCCTGAGATGAGGCTGTTTCATAGCAAGAAGTGAGTCATGTAAAAGGAATAGATCTGATTGCCCCAGATCATCATGATGAGGCCGGCACCGGCGAGAAAAGGGCCAAATGGCATAGGTGCCGATCTGTCTCTGCCCATAAGGAGAATGCTGGCAATGCCAAACGTTGCCCCAACCAGTGACGATAGAATGATAATGGGAAGCAAGGCCTGCCACCCCATCCATGCCCCCAGTGCGGCAAGCAGTTTAAAGTCGCCATAACCCATTCCGTCCTTGCCGGTTGCCAGCTTGAAGACCCAGTAGAACGACCAGAGGGAGAGATAGCCAACAACGGCTCCGAGTACTGATTCCTGTGTTGTGACGCCGGTTCCCAAGTCCTGGGTATTAACCGCCAGGCCAAGCCAGAGCAGTGGGAGCGTGATGTCGTCTGGCAGCAGCTGATGATCAAAGTCAATCATGGTGAGTGCGATCAGGGCCCAGACAAACAGCAGCAGAGCCAGCGTAAGCCAAGTGGCGTGAAAATTTACCGCAACAAGCGCTGAAAAAAGCCCGGTAGCCAGCTCAACAGCAGGATACCGGATCGGGATTCTTACCTTACAACTGGCACACTTGCCGGCAAGCAGCGCATAGCTGATCAGTGGAATATTTTCCCAAGCTCGGATCGTGTGCTGGCATTGCGGGCAATGGGAAGCGGGTTGGGCTAGCGACAGGTTTTTCCGGAGAAGTGGATTCTTTTCTTCGGCTGGCTGCGGATCTTCTATTTCAAGGAATTCACAGCATTGCTGTCTCCAGTCTCTCTGAAGCATGAGAGGCAGGCGATAAATTACGACGTTAAGAAAGCTGCCCACAAGAAGGCCTAGCACGAAGCAGATCGTGGTTAGAGTCGTCGGGCTCTGCTGGAGCAGTTGAAGAATAACCATTCAGTGCCGCGGGGAACTACATCACCGAGCCGAGCTGGAAGATGGGCAGATACATCGCGATCATCAGTCCGCCAACCAGTATGCCGAGCACTGCCATAATCATCGGCTCCATCAGGGCGGTCAATCCGTCGACAGCATTGTCCACTTCAGCTTCATAATAGACTGCGCATTTGTCCAGCATTGAATCGAGGGCACCGGACTCCTCTCCAATTCCGACCATCTGGGTGACCATAACCGGGAAAAGCGTTGTTTGCTTGATGGCAAAGTTGAGCTGCTGTCCTGTCGTTACGTCATCTTTGATCTTTTTGGTCGCGGTAGAGTAGACGACGTTGCCCGTGGCGCCGGCAACAGAATCCAGCGCGTCGACCAGCGGGACCCCGGCGGCGAAGGTCGTGGCAAGCGTCCGGGTGAAGCGCGCATAGCACGAGCTATTCATGATTGGCCCGACAATAGGTAGCTTCAGGCTCAACTTGTCCAGCGCATTGCGGAATCCTTGTGAGCGCACTTTCATTTCCTTGAAAATAAACCCGCCGATGCCCAGTGCGATCAGGACTTTCCACCAGTGAGCGATTGCGATGTCTGAGAGATTCAGCACGAATTGCGTAAAGGCCGGCAACTCTGCGCCAAAGCTGCTGAAGGTCTCTGCAAATTGAGGAACAACCTTTATGAGCAAAATCCCGGTGACTACCAGGGCCACCACGACTACCGCGATCGGATAATTCATGGCTTTTTTAATTTTGGCCTTGAGGGCTTCCGATTTTTCTTTATAGGTAGCCAGGCGATCGAGCATGGTTTCCAATGCACCCGATTGCTCTCCTGCATCGACCAGATTACAGAACAGATCATCGAAGTATCGAGGGTGTTTGCGAATGGTATCTGCAAAATTGTTGCCCGCTGCGACGTCGTCACGAATCTGCAACACCAGTTCCCTCATGGAGGGGTTTTCAAGGCTTTCTCCGACGATTTCAAAGGACTGCACCAGCGGAATACCTGATTTCATCATAGTCGCCAGCTGGCGGGTGAAGACAGCTATGTCTGCCGGTGTGATTTTTTGCTTGCGGGTGCCGAACAGCTCCTTGGGTTTACGTTTAACCTTTTGCGGATTGATGCCCTGCTTGCGAAGCTGAGCCTTAACTAATGCCTGGCTGGTTCCCTGAATCTCGCCTTTTTTCTTGTTGCCGTTCTTGTCGGTGCCTTGCCAAACGTAAATGGTTTGTATTGCTTCAGTTGCCATCATTCACCTCGGTATGCGCTGCCTATTATGATTTCTCGCCTTACCTCTCAGGGTTTACTATAACATGCCAATTTAATCAGAACGAAGTCAGTCTGTTGGCTTCCTCCAGGCTGATGACCCCCTCTTTGACTTTGTTCAGAGCGGCTTCGCGCAGGTTTGGGAAGCCGGCGCGCTGGATTTCCCTGGCAAGCTCAGAGGCGTTGCCGTTTGTCAGAATGCAATCGGTGAGACGCTGGGTCATGGGGACTACCTCATAAATACCGAGCCGGCCTTGATAGCCATTCTGGCACCAAGCGCAGCCAAGTGGCTTAAAAATGCGAATCGCGTTGATTCCAACCGAGCGGAAACCTTGCTCCTTCAGCACAGAGGCGGGCAGTTCGCCTTCCTGCTTGCAATGGGGGCACAGGCGCCGGCTCAGGCGTTGGGCGATGATCAGATTGATCGAGGTTGCCAGATTGAAATTCGGAATGCCCATCTGTCTCAACCTGCTCACCGTTTCAGCGGCACTGTTGGTATGGAGGGTCGACAGCACGAGATGGCCGGTCTGCGCCGCCTGAATCGCGATTTCTGCCGTCTCCGTATCCCGAATTTCTCCTACCATAAGCACGTCCGGGTCCTGTCTGAGGAAGGCTCTCAGTGCGCCGGCAAAACTTAGGCCAATTTTTGGATTGACAGCAACCTGATTGATTCCTTCCAGATTAATTTCTATCGGCTCCTCAGCGGTGGAAATATTGCGCTCGAGGGTGTTGAGCAGGTTAAGCCCTGTATACAGGGTAACCGTTTTACCGCTCCCGGTCGGACCGGTGACGAGCACCAGACCCTGCGAGCGATGCAGTCCTTGCAAATAGAGATTCTTTTGATTCTTACTGAAGCCCAGCTCATGAATGTCCAGCCTGACCCGGGAGGCGTCAAACATTCTGATCACAACCTTTTCTCCCCATCGCGTGGGGAGCGTGCTGATCCGGAGTTCGATCGTGTGACTATCCGACAGCTGTAATTTGATTTGACCATCCTGCGGCAGGCGCTTCTCCGAGATGTCCATGTGGGCCATGATTTTTATGCGTGACGCAATACGACCGGAAAATTTGCTGGCAGGACTTTCAGTTTCTCTCAGCAGTCCGTCAACTCTAAATCGGATACGAAATTGGTGTTCGTAGGGCTCGAGGTGAATATCTGAAGCCCCCTTCTTGACGGCATCAAGCAACAGCTGATTGACGAAACGCACCACCGGGGCGTCATGGAGCTGACTGGTGCTGCTGCCTAAGTCACGCGTTTCCGCATAAAAGGTGTTGACGCGGTTCATGGCCACGTTTGAAACTTCGCGCACGTAAGGGGTTCAAAGCGAACGGGAAGCGTTGGAATCCCGTTGTAAAGCAGATCCTTGACTGGCCAGCGAGTCGACCGGGTTTTTCGACGTGCCGGTGTTTGCCTGAAAAGCTTAAGCCCGATGGTGTTCAGGAAGAGCGGGAGGAGCTGGAAGAGCGCGAGGTGATCTCGCCGCCGCGAAAAAGCGGAACAGGGATAAGAGTCTGTCATGACGGAGCTCTTTGTAGAGAGAGGAATTACGGTCATCGGGCAACGCATGGATAGGCGGGCATGCCCGGAAGCTAAGTTTAGATTAAAATCGGTGACTGGCTCAGTATTGATGAAAACAACGGGCTGTTGATGTCGGCTTAGGCCCTTGAGGAGGTGAAATGAGCAGGTGGAAAGCGTCCGGAATCCATCTGGCGATTAGTGCGGCATTGTTGTCTGTACTTCTGGCCATAATTATTTTGCTCTGGTATCCGGGTATTTTATTCAGTGTTGACGGTGGCTGGGCCGGCCTGCGCATAGTGGTCGGCGTGGATCTGGTGCTTGGGCCGTTGTTGACACTTGTCGTCTTTCAGGCAGGCAAGCCAAGCCTGAAATTCGATCTGACTTGTATTGGCCTGCTGCAGGGGGTCTGTATGGTGGCCGGAATGGCGATCGTGTATTCGGAGCGCCCGGTGGCTCTTGTGCTGGCATACGACACGATCTACAGCCTGAGTGCCCAGGAGTTTGAAGATTACGGCAAGGATATCCGGGTGCTTGACTCAGTGCCGGGGCCGTTGCCTAAACTGATCTATACCGAGCTTCCGGAAAATAATATTGAGGCGGGCATCATCGCCATGCGCGGTCAGTTCATTGGTGATCCGTTGTTTATTCAGACAGAACGTTATCGCCCGCTTTCTGGCACCGATCTTGGGCAGGTATTCAGACAGGAGTCCCAGGTGCGGGCGAGCGTTTCAGATGAGCTCCGGCAATCGCTCCCCGAGCATTGTTTGCTGGCAAAATTTATCTCGTCACGCAGCGGTGGCTACGTGTGCTTTGATAGTGTGCAGTCTCGCTTGAGCAGACATTTTCCGCCGGAGTATCAGCGGGCAACGGAGCTCCCGCTGTCTGGAGAGAATGAGTGAGCTGAAGAGAATGCGCGCAGTGAGAAACTGGGAAAGCGTGGGTTCCGATGAGTAACGGCAACGCTTAACAGTAGCCACCATCGACACAGGTGCCGCCAACTGTCCACTCCACCGGCGGAGTCACTGAGCTCGCAGTCAGGGTGTAGGTAACGCCGGCAAGATCGGTGCCGTCAGCCATCCAGGTGACGGTGATGACGCCGTCTACCACATCAATGCCATGTTGTGTCGCGGTCCGAGCCTGCGTGCCAGGAATGCCGTTGGTTCCTGCATCCACATCGGCCAGAGAGTTAAATCTGTCGGAATGGGCCTGGGTCAGGATTGCCGCCCGGTAGAAGCCGATCCCCAGAATGGCTTCGGCGAATCGGGCACGATTTCGATACAGGTCATAAGCCGGCAGGGCAACGGAAACAAGAATGCCAATTATCGCGGTGACAATCATCAACTCGATCAGGGTAAAGCCGTCTTGTTTCTTGGGATTCCGCATATGCCGCTCGTCGGTGGTTGAAACG
>Ga0255766_10002987_pt1 | contig 14919 bp, 10 predicted proteins | sample 071ome_23_FD_179966 | JGI IMG/M metagenome (GOLD analysis project Ga0255766, IMG submission 179966) | Coastal salt marsh microbial communities from the Groves Creek Marsh, Skidaway Island, Georgia - 071403BT metaG (version 2) | ecosystem: Environmental > Aquatic > Marine > Intertidal zone >... | reverse complement strand
AAAAATATTCTGGTTTACCAGCGAATAAGGTTGTTGGTATGGCTGGTATATTAGATAGCTCGAGATTTAAATTGTTTTTATCATTAGAATTTAATGTTCCGGTAAGAGATATTGAAGCTATGGTAATGGGTGGTCATGGTGATACGATGGTTCCACTTCCTGGGTTTACTAAAATTTCAGGTAAACCGTTACTAGATTTAGTAAAAGACGGAAAAATAACAGCAGAACGTGTTGAAGAAATCAACCAAAGAACCAGAGACGGTGGTGCTGAAATTGTAAAATATTTAGAAAAAGGTTCAGCTTTCTATGCACCAGCTGCAGCGGGTGTTGAAATGGCAGCAGCATATTTAAAAGATGAAAAGAAAATGGTTCCTTGTGCTGCTTATTTAAATGGAGAATATGGCATTAAGGATATTTATGCAGGTGTTCCAATTATAATTGGAAAAGGCGGAGTAGAAAAAATTGAAGAAATTAATTTGAATGACAAAGAAAAATCTGAATTTTTAAAGTCAGTTGATGCGGTAAAAAAACTTTGGGAAGCAGCATCCAATATTGATCCTGATCTTGCTAAATAATGAATATTCACGAACATCAGGCAAAAGGTATATTAAAACAATTTGGAGCTTCAGTTCCTCAAGGTGTTTACGCATTGACTGTTGAAGATTTGTTAGAAAAAGTCAAAACTTTAAATACAAATAAGTATGTTTTAAAAGCACAAATTCATGCCGGTGGTAGAGGTAAGGCTGGTGGCGTAAAGATTTTAGACAACCTAGAAGATCTTGAAAAAGCAGCTAATGAATTGTTAGGAAAGACACTGGTTACACATCAAACTGGTCCTGAAGGAAGAGAAGTTAAGAGACTTTATGTTGAGGAGCCTTCAAATATAGATAAAGAGTTCTATCTTTCATGTTTAGTGGATCGAGCTAGTTCAAAAATAGCTTTTATATCGAGTGATCAAGGTGGAATGGATATCGAAGAGGTGGCTGCTAAAACTCCTGAGAAGATTATAACTACAAAAGTAGATCTAAAAGATGAAATTTCTAATGAAGACTGTGAAAGTATAATTAAGATCTTTAATCTAAACGATGACGCTCAAAAAGATGCAATTAGCTTGATAAAATCTATTTATAAGATGTTTATAAGCACTGACGCTAACATGGTTGAGGTAAACCCACTGATTTTAACTAAAGAAAATAAAATTATGTGTTTAGATGCTAAAGTTAATTTTGATGGCAATGCATTATTCAGACATCCAGAGATAACTGAACTAAGAGATTTAAATGAGGAGGATCCATCAGAAATAGAAGCAAGTAAACATGATTTAGCATATATAAAATTAGATGGAAGTATTGGTTGCATGGTCAATGGTGCTGGTTTGGCGATGGCAACAATGGATATCATAAAATTATATGGTTCAGAACCTGCTAATTTTTTAGATGTTGGTGGTGGTGCATCAAAAGAAAAAGTTTCAGCAGCATTTAAAATTATTTTGTCAGATAAAAATGTTAAGGGAATTTTAATAAATATCTTTGGTGGCATAATGAGATGTGATGTCCTTGCACAAGGAGTAGTTGATGCAGCTAAAGAAATGAAAATTAGTGTACCTTTGGTTGTTAGACTTGCAGGAACTAACTTTAAAGAAGGAAAAGAAATTTTAGATAATTCAGGATTAAAATTGATATCAGCAGAAAATTTAGATGATGCAGCAAAAAAAATAGTTGAGGCAATTAAATAATGTCTGTTTTAGTGAATAAAAATACAAAAGTCATTTGCCAAGGGTTTACAGGAGCTCACGGAACTTTTCATTCTGAACAAGCCATAAAATATGGAACTAATTTAGTTGGCGGTGTAACGCCAAAAAAAGGTGGTCAAGAACATTTAGGGAAGCCTGTTTTCAATACTGTAAAAGAAGCCAAAGATAAAGTTGGTGCAGACGCAACAATGATTTATGTTCCTGCTAAATTTGCAGCTGCTGCAATTATAGAAGCTATTGATGCTGATTTAGAACTAATCGTTTGTATTACTGAAGGAATACCAGTTCAAGATATGTTGAAGGTTAAACAAAAATTACTTAAATCAAAAAGTAGATTGATTGGCCCTAACTGTCCTGGGATTATTACACCTGATGAATGCAAGATAGGTATCATGCCAGGCAGTATTCATAAAAAAGGTTCTGTGGGAATTGTTTCAAGATCAGGAACTTTGACTTATGAGGCTGTTGCTCAAACGACTGAAAATGGATTAGGACAATCTACATGTATAGGAATAGGTGGTGATCCTATTAATGGTACAAATTTTATAGATTGTTTAGATCTTTTTTTAAATGATGAAGAAACTAAATCTATTTTAATGATAGGTGAAATAGGAGGAACAGCAGAAGAAGAGGCTGCAGAATTTGTAAAAAATCATCAAATTAAAAAACCAATGGTTGGCTTCATTGCGGGTATTACGGCACCCCCAGGCAGAAGAATGGGTCATGCAGGTGCAATTATATCAGGCGGTAAAGGTGGAGCAGAAGATAAGATAAAAAAAATGGAAGACTGTGGTATAACAATGGCTAATTCACCATCTAAAATTGGTAAGACACTTTTTGATAAATTGTCTAATTGAAAATTAGCTTTTCAGTAATATACTAATCCCTTAAATGTCTCTGACAAAAAATCTTGAATTTGAAAAAACTTCTTTTTTAACAAAAACTAATAGTGCATTTCTTGAGCAGATGTACTTAAAGTATATCAATCAAGATCCAGATTTACCCTCCAGTTGGAAAATATATTTTGATGAGTTAGGCGATGAGCTAGATTTAGTTGCTAATGAAATCAAAGGACCATCTTGGGCACCAATTAAAAAAAATATTAATATTATTGAAAAAAAACCAAAGAATGGTTCTTCATCAAGTGAAGTTTTAAAAAAAACTAGTTCTAAAGATCAAATTCAGAACAATATAGACTCTATTAAAGCAGTAGAGTTGATTAGAGCTTATAGACTTAGAGGACATTTGTTAGCTAAGTTAGATCCTTTAGGACTTAAAGAAACTGAGTATTTGGAAGAGCTACATCCTGAATTTTATGGTTTTAAAAAAAGTGATTATAAAAGAGAAATATTTTTAAACGGAGTTACAAATAAAAAATACTCAAATATATCTGAAATCTTAAACTTTTTAGATAAAACCTACTGTGGTTCAATCGGATATGAGTACATGCATATTTCAAATCATGAAGAGAGGGTTTGGCTTAGAAAAAGAATTGAAGGGAATGAAAATGAAATTCAATTTACAAAAAATGGAAAAGAAGCGATTTTAAATAAATTAATACAAGCTGAAGGATTTGAAAAATTTTTAGCTACAAAATACGTTGGAACCAAAAGATTTGGTTTAGATGGAGCCGAAAGTTTAATCCCAGCCTTAGAGCAAATCATTAAAATTGGTGGCCAATCTCAAATTAAAGAAGTTAAGATTGGTATGTCTCACAGAGGAAGATTGAATGTATTGGCTAATGTTCTTCAAAAATCTTATAAAAGAATCTTCAATGAATTTGCAGGTGAGTTTCATTCAAGTTCTAATGAAGGAGCAGGTGATGTAAAATATCACTTAGGAGCTTCATCAAATAGAGAGTTTGATGGCAACCCTGTTCATGTTAGTTTAACTGACAACCCATCTCACTTGGAGGCAGTTAACCCAGTTGTTTTAGGTCAAACAAGAGCAAAACAGTTTTTCCATAAAGATGTAGAGAGAAATAAAGTTATACCAATTTTAATCCATGGAGATGCAGCTTTTGCTGGCCAAGGAATTGTTGCAGAATGTTTTGCAATGTCAGGATTACCTGGTCATAACACAGGTGGAACCATTCATATAATAGTGAATAATCAAATTGGTTTTACAACAAGCCCAAGATTTGCAAGATCTTCACCATATCCTTCTGATGTTGCCAAAATGGTAGAAGCACCAATATTACATGTAAATGGTGATGATCCAGAAGCAGTTGTATATGCAACAAGGATTGCTACAGAATTTAGACTAAAATTTAATAGAGATGTTGTCGTAGATTTGATTTGTTATAGAAGATTTGGACATAATGAGGGAGATGAACCATCTTTTACTCAGCCATTAATGTATAAAAAAATTAGATCCCATCCAACAACTGCAAAACTATATGGAGAAAAACTTACACAAGAACAAGTATTTAGCGAAGAGACTTTAAAAGAAAAAATAAAATCTTTTAAAGATTTACTTGATGATCAATTCAAAAATGCAAAAGATTATAAACCTAAAATTGAATGGTTTGAAGGCACATGGTCAAGATATAAACCCGAGAAAGGTAAAGATAAAAGAGGTGTAACTGGTGTTGATAAAGATGTGATCAAAAATATTTCAGATAAAATTAATGTAATACCATCTGAAATAAATCCTCATAAAACAATTTTAAAAGTTTTCGATCAAAGAAAAAAATCAATAGATAACGAAAAAAATATTGATTGGGCTACAGCAGAGTCTCTTGCTTTTGGTACGTTGCTGGACGAGGGCTACCCAGTAAGATTGGTTGGACAAGACTCAGGAAGAGGTACATTTAGTCAAAGACATTCAGTATTAAGAAATCAATTAGATAATAGTAGGTACATTCCATTAAATAATATTTCAGATAATCAAAAAAAATATGAAATTGTAGATAGTTTTTTATCTGAATTAGCAGTTCTTGGATTTGAGTATGGTTACAGTTTAGTTGAACCCAATACCTTAACTTTATGGGAAGCACAGTTTGGAGATTTTGCTAATGGTGCTCAGGTAATTATTGATCAATTTATATCATCAGGTGAGAGAAAATGGTCTAGAGCATCAGGAATAGTTATGCTTTTACCACACGGTTATGAAGGTCAAGGTCCTGAACATTCATCAGCAAGATTAGAGAGATTTTTACAATTATGTTCAAATGATAACATGCAAGTAATGAACTGCACAACACCTGCAAACTATTTTCATGCCTTAAGAAGACAGATGAAAAGAGATTTCAGAAAACCATTGATAATGATGACACCAAAATCATTATTAAGAAATAAATATTGTGTTTCTAATCTTGATGACTTTAGTAAAGATAATTCTTTTCATAGAGTACTTTGGGATCATGCAATGGATCCTAAAGCCGATGGTTTTATCAAATTACAAAATAGTTCAAAAATAAGAAAAGTTATTTTATGCTCAGGTAAAGTTTATTTTGATTTATTAGAAGCTCGAGAAAAATTAAAAGTTGATGATGTAATTTTGTATAGAATTGAACAGTTATATCCATTTCCTGCGAAAACATTAGTAAGTGAACTAAAGCCATACGCTCAATCAGCAACATTTCATTGGTGTCAAGAAGAACCAAAAAATATGGGTGCATGGTTCTCTGTTCGAGATTATATACAATGGACATTGGATAATATTAAGGCTAATAATAACCAAATTTCTTATATAGGAAGAAGTCCGGATGCATCACCAGCAACTGGTTATGCAAAGAGACATATTTCTCAACAACAAGAAATTATTAAAAAAGTATTTGAATAAAAAATAATGAGTGAAAAAATTGTAGTTCCTGTCTTAGGTGAAAGTATTACAGAAGCAACAGTCTCTAAATGGTTAAAAAATGAAGGTGAAACAGTTGAAGCTGATGAACCAATTGTTGAATTAGAGACTGATAAGGTAAATTTAGAAGTTCCATCACCAATTAGTGGTGTCTTGTCAGAAATAAATTCTAAAGATGGGGCAGTTGTTGAAGTTGGAGCGTTACTCGGATCTGTATCTGAAAATGGATCTGGAACAGTGAAAAAAGAAGTAATTAAAAAGATAGAACCAACAGCAACATCAGAAAATAATGTTGTAAATTTAGAAGTTCCAAAAAAAGAACCAAAGATTTTTGAGGAAAAAAAAGATCAAGAGAGTCCTGAGGAAGAACCATTAATTTTAACAAAAGAAGTTGAAGAAAAAAAAGAAGTAAAACTTGAATCAGAGTCAGAAAATCAAACTTTATCTCCAGCAGTAAGAAAAATTGTTGCTGAAAAGAAAATCGATATTAATTCAGTTAAAGGCACAGGTAAAGATGGAAGAATTTTAAAAGGGGATTTAATTAGTCTTATGGGAGCACAACCACAACCCTCTGAAAGAAAAGCTCAATACGGTCCTGAGGAAAAAATTAGGATGACTAGATTGAGACAAACAATTGCTAAAAGACTAAAACAAGCTCAAGAAAATGCAGCCTTGTTAACAACGTTTAATGAAGTTGACATGTCAAGCATTATGGAAATGAGAAAAGAAAACCAAGAGGATTTTCAAAGTAGATATGGAATAAAATTAGGCTTTATGTCTTTCTTTGTAAAAGCTTGCATAGTTGCACTTAAATCTTTTCCAGCTGTAAATGCAGAAATTGATGGAGAGGACATAATTTATAAAAATTATTATAATATTAGTTTTGCAGTTGGTACTGAAAAAGGTTTAGTTGTCCCAGTATTAAAAAATGCTGATGAACTATCATTTGCAGATATTGAAAAAAATATTAAAGAAATTTCAGAGAAAGCTAGAGATGGAAAATTAACAATCGAGGATCTTCAGGGTGGAACTTTTACAATCAGTAACGGCGGTGTTTATGGATCGATGTTATCGACACCAATTTTAAATCTTCCTCAATCTGGAGTTCTTGGAATGCATAATATTGTTGAAAGACCAGTGGTGGTTGATGGAGAAATTAAGATAAGACCAATTATGTATTTAGCTTTATCCTATGATCATAGAATTATAGATGGAAAAGAGTCTGTTTCATTTTTAAAAATGATTAAGGAAAATCTAGAAGACCCAAGAAGATTATTTTTAGATATTTAAATGTCAGAAAAATTTCAAGCAGTTGTAATTGGTGGTGGTCCGGGTGGTTACGTTTGTGCGATTAGATTGGCTCAATTAGGATTGAAAACTGCATGCATTGAGTCGAGAGGTTCATTAGGCGGTACTTGCCTGAATGTTGGATGTATACCCTCAAAGAGTTTATTAAACTTATCTGAAGAATTCCATAAAGTTAAAAATCTATCAAATAAAGGAATAGAAGTTGGTGAAGTAAAGCTAAATCTTAATAAAATGATGAAAAGTAAGGATAAAGCAGTAACTGTTTTGACAAAGGGAGTTGAGTTTTTATTAAAGAAAAACAAAGTTACATATTTCAAAGGTCATGGAAGTTTTAAATCAAAGAATGAAATCAATATTAAAGATGCAGATAACAAAGAGACAGTAATTGGTGCAGATAACATTATAATTGCTACAGGATCAGTACCTGTATCACTCCCAGGAATAGATTTTGACGAGAAAACAATTTTATCTTCTACCGGAGCTTTAAAAATAGAGCAGGTGCCAAAAAAAATGGTTGTAGTAGGCGGAGGATACATTGGATTAGAAATGGGATCAGTTTGGTCAAGATTAGGAGCTGAAGTTCATGTAGTAGAATTCTTAGAACACATTACGCCTGGCATGGATAGGGAGATTTCTCAAGAATTTATGAAAATTTTAAAAAAGCAGGGAATAAAATTTCATATGCAGCATAAAGTTGAAGAGATTAAAAAAAATAGTGAGGGAGCAATTGTTTCTACTAGTGATAAAGATGGAAATAAAAAAGATTTTGATTGTGATGTAGTTTTAATTTCAGTTGGAAGAAAACCTAATACGGAAGGATTAAACATTGAAGCAGCTGGAGTTGAACTTGATGAAAAACATAGAGTTAAGACAGACAAAAATTTTAAGACTAATCAAAATAATATTTATGCTATTGGAGACGTAATCACTGGTCCTATGCTTGCACATAAAGCTGAGGATGAAGGAATAGCAGTTGCTGAAAATATTGCAGGTCAATCAGGCCATGTTAATTATGATACTATTCCTGGCGTTGTTTATACAACCCCAGAAGTTGCTTCAATTGGAAAAACAGAGGAGCAGTTAAAAGAAAAAAATGTTGATTATAAAATTGGAAAATTTTCATTTATGGCAAACTCAAGAGCAAAAGCAATTGATGATGCAGAAGGATTTGTTAAAATTCTAGCTGATGCTAAAACAGATAAAGTTTTAGGGGCTCATTTAATAGGGCCTCACGCAGGAGAATTAATAGCTGAAATTGGAGTAGCTATGGAATTTGGAGCAAGTTCTGAAGATATTGCAAGAACATGTCATGCACATCCTACATTTTCTGAAGCAGTTAAAGAAGCAGCTCTCTCAGTTGATAAAAGGGCAATACACTCTTAAAAAAATTTCATATTATCTAATATGAAATATCCGATTCTTTTACCTAATATATTTAATCATCCTTTTACTTATGAAAGTGATATTAAATTAAAGATAGGTGATTTTGTAATTGTACCGTTTGGAAAATCAAAAATTACTGGTGTGGTTTGGGATGAATTTGAAAAAAATGATAAAAAAACTTTTAAAATAAAAAAAGTTTTAAAAAAACTAGAAATATTAGCTTTAAAAAAAGATACAATTAATTTTTTAAATTGGTTTTCAAAATACAATCTAATTCCAAAAGGTATGGCCTTAAAGTTATCATTGTTAAGTAGTAACGCTGTAGAGAAACTATCTGATGAAAAATATAATGAATATTCTACAAATATAAAAAATAACTCTTTTGAGCTATCAAAAGATCAAAAAAAATCCCTTAAATTAATGACTAAGTTTTCTGATAAATTTAGGGTTCATGTTTTGCAAGGCACAACTGGCTCAGGAAAAACTATTGTATATTTTGAAGCTTTAAAAGATTTTATAAATAGAGGCTTTCAAGGTTTAATTTTATTACCTGAAATTGGTTTAACCGGACAATTTGAACAAAAATTCTATGAATTTTTTGGTTTTAAACCTGCTGTATGGCATTCAGGAATTTCAAAGAAAAAAAAAGAAATTATATGGAGTGGTATAAATGAGGGTAAGATCAATGTTATTATTGGAGCAAGATCATCACTATTTTTACCTTTTAGGAAATTAGGCCTAATCATTGTTGATGAAGAGCATGATCAATCTTACAAACAAGATGAAGGAGTTATTTACAATGCAAGAGACATGGCAATCGCTAGAGCATCATTTGAGAATATTCCTATTAATTTAATTACGGCTGTACCTTCAATTGAAACTTATGAAAATATTAAGAAAGGCAAATATTCAGTATCAAAACTTAATCAAAGGTATCAAGATGCCGCGTTACCCAATTATGAAATAATAAATTTGAACAACACCAAGCTCGAAAAACAAACTTGGTTGTCAAAAGAAACTATAGACAAAGCAAATGAACATTTAAAAAAAAATGATCAAGTTTTATTTTTTTTGAATAGGAGAGGTTTTTCACCACATGTGTTGTGTAAAAAATGTTTTAGTGCTTACAACTGTCCAAATTGTTCAATCAATCTAGTTTATCATAAAAAAAAAGAAACTCTGCTTTGTCATTATTGTGGTTTTAAATCATCTTTGAATAGAGATTGCTCAAAAGAAGGGCAATGTGATTTTATTTTTAGTGGTCCAGGAGTTGAGAGAATATCAGAGGAAGTTAAAAAAAATTTTCCTAATAAGAAAGTAGAAATTTTTTCAAGTGACACAATGAATAAAAAAAACTCTTCTGATACATTAAATAAGATTATAAATAATGAGATTGAAATTCTGGTAGGAACACAACTCATATCCAAAGGTTTTCATTTTCCAAATTTAAACTGTATAATCGTAGTTGATATTGATTTAACAACACAAGGTCATGATTTAAGAGCAGCTGAAAAAAGTTTGCAACTATATCATCAGTTATCCGGTAGAGCTGGTAGGACCGGTAAACCAGCAACTGTATATTTTCAAACTTATAGTAAAAATACAAAAATGATCAGTGAAATTACTAATAGTAACCCAGATATATTTCTAGATAGAGAATTAGAAATTAGAAAAAAAAACAAATTACCTCCTTATGAAAGATTTATTTCGTTAATACTTACGGGAGAGAATGAGCAGAAATTAGAAAAAGATGCATTTTATTTCAAAACTTTCTTGGAAGATAAAATTAATGCTAGAGTTCTTGGTCCTGTTAGTGCTCCAATTTTTAGACTTAAAAGGAAATATAGGATCAGGTTGCTGATTCGAGGTTCTAAATCTTTGAAATTACAAAGTTCTGTAAGCGAATTAATTGCAAAGTATAAATTTTCGAATGGAATAAAACTGACGGTTGATGTTGACCCTATAAACTTCAATTAAAGGGCAAAAAAAGGCTTTTTTGCACGATTGTGTTACTTGAAGAGGTAAACTCTATATGCTAATTAAAGCCAGTTTTTAAAGAACAATCAACACTAACTAAGAGATAAAATTGAGTAAGAACAAAGGATTTTCAAATACTTCTGCACAAAGATATTCTCTGGCTTTGTATGAGCTTTCTAATGAAGCTAGCTCTATAGTTGATATTGAAAAACATTCTTTAGCAATTTTAAATTTAATCGAAAAAAACAAAGATTTTAATAATTTGATTAAAGATCCAACTGAAAATCAAGAAAATCTAATTTCTGTAATAAATAAAATTTCTGAAACTTTTAAAGTTAATGATTTATTAAAAAATTTTATGACATTTTTAATAAAAAAAAGAAGATTTTTTTACTTAGAAAAAATTTTAAAAAGTTTTATTGAAATCTGCTCAGAAAAAAGAGGTGAGATTAAAGCCGAGATTCAATCTGCGAAAGAATTATCTAGTGAAGAAATAAGTAAAATAACTGAAGAGCTTTCACAAAACTTCAGCTCTAAAATGAAATTAAACTACAAACATGACAAAAGTTTAATTGGAGGATTAATCGTTAAAATAGGTAGCACCATGGTTGATACTTCCATCAAAAATAAATTACAACAAATCGAAAACAGAATGATAGAGGCATAATATGGAAATAAATCCTTCAGAAGTAACAAAAATACTAAAAGAACAAATTAAAAATTTTGGAGATAAAGCAGAAATTTCTGAAGTTGGACAAGTTTTATCAGTTGGTGATGGTATTGCTAGGATCTATGGATTAGATAATGTTCAAGCTGGAGAAATGGTTGAATTTGCTGATGGCTCTAAAGGTATGGCCTTAAACCTTGAAAGTGAAAATGTAGGTGTTGTAATTTTTGGTGACGATAGAAATGTTAAAGAAGGAGACGTAGTTAAAAGAACTGGAAATATTGTTGATACACCAGTTGGAAAAGAATTGCTTGGAAGAGTAGTTGATGGATTAGGTAACCCTATTGATGGAAAGGGTGCATTCGATAAAGGAATTAAAAAAAGTAGGGTAGAGGTAAAAGCTCCTGGAATAATTCCAAGACAATCAGTCAGTGAACCAATGCAGACAGGTTTAAAATCAATTGACAGTCTTGTACCAATTGGGAGAGGTCAAAGGGAATTGATTATTGGTGATAGACAAACAGGTAAAACTGCAGTTGCTATTGACGCTATAATAAATCAAAAAAAAATTAACGAGTCTGGTGATGAAAAACAAAAACTTTATTGTATTTATGTTGCTGTAGGTCAAAAAAGATCAACAGTAAGACAAATACAAAAAACTTTAGAAGAAGCTGGGGCTATGGAATATACAACTATAGTTGCAGCAACAGCATCTGACTCAGCTCCACTTCAATTTTTAGCTCCTTATACAGGATGTGCTATGGGAGAATTCTTCAGAGATAATGGCATGCATGCTCTAATAATCTATGATGATTTATCTAAGCAGGCTGTTGCATATAGACAGATGTCGCTATTATTAAGAAGACCTCCAGGAAGGGAAGCATACCCAGGAGATGTATTTTATCTTCATAGTAGACTATTAGAAAGAGCAGCCAAATTAAGTGATGAACATGGCGGCGGATCACTTACTGCTTTGCCAATTATCGAAACTCAAGGAGGTGACGTATCTGCATTCATTCCTACTAATGTAATTTCAATTACAGATGGTCAGATTTTCTTAGAAACAGAGCTATTTAACCAAGGAATTAGACCAGCAATTAACGTTGGTTTATCGGTTTCAAGGGTTGGTTCAGCAGCGCAAACAAAAGCAATGAAAAAAGTTTCTGGTTCTATGAAACTTGAGTTAGCTCAATACAGAGAGATGGCAGCTTTCGCTCAATTTGGATCAGATCTAGATGCATCTACTCAACAGCTTTTAAATAGAGGTTCAAAATTAACTGAACTTTTAAAACAAAAACAATATTCACCAATGACTGTTGCTGAGCAAGTAATTTCAGTTTTCTGTGGTGTAAAAGGATATCTTGATGATGTTGAATTAAAAGACATTGCAGATTTTGAACACAAGATCATTGAGAAATGTAAATCTGATAAACCAGAGATTATTAATTCTATTTTAAGTTCAGGTAAACTTGAAGAGGATACTGAAAAAGAATTAGTAGAATTAATTAATCAATTAAAACAAAGCTTAAAATAAAAAAATAAATGGCAAGTTTAGACGATCTAAAAAAAAGAATAGCTAGTGTAAAATCTACACAGAAAATTACAAAGGCTATGAAAATGGTTGCTGCAGCAAAACTAAAGAGAGCTCAGGAAAGTGCAGAGAAAGGTCGTCCTTATTCTGAAAAAATGAATAATGTAATTTTAAATTTGTCAGGTGGTATTTCTGATAAAGAGAATGCTCCTAAGCTTTTATCTGGTACAGGAAATGACAAGGTTCATTTGTGTGTAGTTATGACATCAGATAGAGGATTGTGTGGAGGTTTTAATGCAAATATTATTAAAAAAGCTAAAGCTTATTTTTCAAAAATTTCTCAAGAAGGAAAAGAGTTAAAGATAATTACAGTTGGTTCTAAAGGAAATGATCAATTAAAAAGAGTGTATGGTGATAAAATAATTGAAAATATTTCATTTAAAACTTCAAAAAACACAAATTACTTTGATGCAGAAAAAGTTGGTAAATTAATTATTGAAAAATTTGAAAAAGAAGAATTTGATATTTGTACAATTTTTTACAATCAGTTTAAAAATGTAATAACCCAGATACCTCAAGCACAACAAATTATTCCTTTAAACACGGAAAATGATGAAAACAAAGACACAGAGGAAAGTTATGAATTTGAACCAGATGAAGATGAGATTTTAAATAATTTATTGCCAAAAAATATTTCAACACAAATATTTAAAGCAATGTTAGAGAATTCAGCTAGCGAACAAGGTGCAAGAATGAGTGCAATGGACAATGCTACCCGAAACGCAGGTGAAATGGTTGACAAGCTTACAATAGAGTATAATAGAAGCCGTCAAGCAGCAATTACTAAAGAACTAATAGAAATTATATCAGGAGCAGAGAGTTTATAATTATGAGCAAAGGAATAATCACACAAGTTATTGGAGCAGTAGTAGATGTTAAATTTGAGGGAGCTTTACCAGAAATTTTAACAGCTTTAGAATGTAAAAATGGAGATAACAGACTAGTTTTAGAGGTTGCCCAGCATTTAGGAGAATCTACCGTTAGAACCATTGCAATGGATGCTACTGAAGGATTGAAAAGAGGTGACGAGGTCACTAATACAAATGCTCCAATTCAAGTTCCAGTAGGTCCTGAAACACTAGGAAGAATTATAAATGTAATTGGTGAACCGATTGATGAAAGAGGTGATGTAAAAACAAAAGAAACTTGGCCAATTCACAGAGCTGCTCCAGAATTTAATGATCAATCTACAGAAACAGAAATTTTAGTTACTGGTATTAAAGTAATTGACCTATTAGCTCCATATGCAAAAGGTGGAAAAATTGGTCTGTTCGGTGGTGCTGGTGTAGGAAAAACCGTATTGATTATGGAATTAATTAACAACGTTGCAAAAGCACATGGTGGTTTTTCTGTTTTTGCTGGTGTTGGAGAGAGAACAAGAGAAGGAAATGATCTTTATCATGAAATGATAGACTCTGGGGTTATTAAAAAAGATGGTCCAGGTTCTAAAGCGGCCTTAGTTTATGGACAAATGAATGAACCTCCAGGAGCAAGGGCTAGAGTAGCACTTACTGGATTAACAGTTGCAGAATATTTTAGAGATCAAGAAGGTCAGGACGTACTATTCTTTGTGGATAATATCTTTAGATTTACACAAGCTGGTTCAGAGGTTTCTGCATTACTTGGAAGAATTCCATCAGCTGTTGGATATCAACCAACTCTAGCGACTGATATGGGTAATTTGCAAGAAAGAATTACTACAACGAATAAAGGTTCAATTACATCAGTTCAGGCGATTTATGTTCCTGCCGATGACTTAACAGACCCTGCGCCTGCAACATCATTTGCACACCTTGATGCAACAACAGTTTTATCAAGGCAAATTGCAGAAATTGGTATTTATCCAGCTGTAGACCCATTAGACTCTACTTCAAGAATTCTAGATCCTAGAATTGTTGGTGATGAGCACTACAGAGTAGCAAGAGAAGTACAAAAAGTGCTACAAACTTATAAATCTTTACAAGATATTATTGCAATTCTTGGTATGGATGAATTATCAGAAGAAGATAAATTAGTTGTAGCAAGAGCAAGAAAAATCCAAAGATTTTTATCTCAACCATTCTTTGTAGCTGAGGTCTTTACAGGATCACCAGGTAAATTAGTTGATTTAGAATCAACAATTAAAGGGTTTGCTGCGATATGTGCAGGTGAATACGATCATTTACCTGAAGCAGCTTTTTATATGGTTGGTACTATTGAGGAAGCTGTAGAAAAAGCTGAAAAAATGGCTAAAGACGCTGCTGCTTAATGAGTGAAGAATTTAAAGTAGAAATAGTTAATCCAGAAAAATCTTTTTTTTCAAAAGAGGATGTAACAGAAGTTATTGTTCCAGCTTTTGAAGGTGAGATGGGAATTCTAAAAGACCATATTTCAATTATATCTTTTTTAAAACCTGGTATTATTACAATCTATTCAAAGTCTGGCGAAGAAAAATTC
>Ga0255766_10002975_pt1 | contig 14950 bp, 18 predicted proteins | sample 071ome_23_FD_179966 | JGI IMG/M metagenome (GOLD analysis project Ga0255766, IMG submission 179966) | Coastal salt marsh microbial communities from the Groves Creek Marsh, Skidaway Island, Georgia - 071403BT metaG (version 2) | ecosystem: Environmental > Aquatic > Marine > Intertidal zone >... | reverse complement strand
AATATAATTTAGAAGGAGCATACTGATTGAGCCCTGAACATCCCCTTCACAAGAAACTGCAATTCCATCTTCACTTCCCATCCAGCCGTATGCCATACATGGAGCTATGTCATAAAGTTCCTGAAACTGAGACCAACACTGTACAGCTAAAGAGTCCCAATCATTTTCTTCCCTCATTTGTTTTAGGGCAAAATACACTCTAGTTACTCTATTAAAAGAGTCATCATTAGAAACATGAATAGAACTAGCAGCAGCTTTAATTTTTTTAATTTCTTCGTCTATTAATGATTGTTTAAAATTTTTTGCTTTATCTATTAGTTCTTTAATTGTTGTCTCTTCTATGCTTGTGCCTATATTTGTTTTGATTTTTGCATTATCAACAATCATATTATCAAAACCAGGAGATATTCCTCCAATTAACCCCAATTTTGATTGTTTTAATTTTTTTAGAGCAATTAAAGATCGTAATGTTATTAAAAATTTATTTTTAAATTCATCGGTATCTGCATAATTATAGAACCATTTTGTTTTAATTTTTTTCTCTGAAAGTAGTTTTTTTATAATTCCTAAATAATGACTTGTAGAAACTAAAGAATGTAATTTTACATCACCCTCTGTTTCTTGATCTGGTACCGCCCATATTCCCATTTTATTTACAATATTACAAAGAGGGTAAAGTTGTTCACCTGAGCTGCATGAACTAGTTTGCAAAATTAGAAAATCTATTTTTTTATTAAAAAATCTCTCAGCTTCTTCCGAGTCTTCTTTAGAAAAAATTGTTTTATGGAATGATAATAATTCAACATCATAATTTTTTAAAATTATCTTAAGTTGCTCTTCAGAATTTTTTCTTACATTTTGTTCTTCAGCATAATAAGGACTTATTGATGTCGCTACAAATCCTATACGTAATACTTCTTTCATTTGTTTTATTATTAAATGTTATAATGTTTATAATGTCAATTATTATATATTGACTTTAATATTATAAATGTATTGAAATGATATTTTAATTTTTAATAAAAATTATACTAAATGTTATAACAACTAAATGTTAGATAAAGATAAATTAGACTGGATATATAATAAATTATTTACAATTCGTTTTTTTGAAGAACGAATTAAAAAAATAGCAAAAGAAAAAAGTGTTCCAGGTTATTTGCATACTTGTATAGGTTCAGAAGCAATTTGTGTTGGCGTCATGGCAGCTCTTAATAAAGATGATTGGATATCTAGTACTTATAGAAACCACGGACATGCTATAGCAAAAGATTGTAATTTGAATCAAATTACCTCTGAAATATACGGTCGCTCTACTGGAATTTGTAAAGGTAGAGGTGGCAGTATGCACATCAGTGATTTTGATAGGGGAATGTTAGGTTCTTTTGGCATTGTTGCTGCAGGTCCACCAGTTGTATTGGGTGCTGCTCTTCAAGAAAAAATTAATAATGGAAGTAAAAATTCAGTTTCTTTTTTTGGAGATGGTGCAATTCATAATGGAGCATTTCATGAAGCTGCTGGCTTAGCTAAATTATGGAACATACCCATGCTATTTGTTTGTGAAAATAATGGTTATGCTGAAGCAACTGCAACAGACTGGCATTTAAATACTAAAGAATTGTCTGACATTTCTAAAGCTTATGACATGTTAGCATATAGAGGAAATGGGAATGACGTTTTTGATGTTTTTAATGTGACCAAAAAAGCATTAGAAGAGAGTAGAAACAAACAAACACCAATTTTTTTAGAATTTAAAAATTATCGTTTTTCAGGACAGTATGAAGGTGACACCCAATTATATCAGCCACAAGAAGAAATAGAAAATGCAAAAAAAAATGATCCAATAAAATTAGCAATTGATAATGCTAAAAATCATAATTTAACTAAAGATGATATTGAGACATATAAAAAAAATGCTTTGGATGCAGTAAACTCTGCATTTGATTTCGCTGATACGCAACCATGGCCAAAAGGAGAAGACGCATTACAAGAAGTTTATGTAAATTACCCAAAGGAGGTAAATTAATTGCCCATCAAAACAGTTAAAGAAGCTATTAATGATGCATTAGTTCAATCATTTGAAAATGATAAGAATGTTATTCTAATGGGAGAGGATATTGCTGGTGGTAAAGGCAGAGAGCAGTATCAAGGGACTCAAGACGCCTGGGGTGGTCCTTTTGGTGTAACACAGGGATTGTTTACAAAATTTGGAGGGGAGCGAGTTAGAGATACTACTATTGCTGAAGCAGGTTTTTTTGGTGCAGCAGTAGGAGCGGCAATGACAGGTTTAAGACCAATTGTAGAACTAATGTATGTTGATTTTGCTGGTGTATGTTTTGATCAAATGATGAATCAAGCTGCAAAAGTTAGATACATGTTTGGAGGTAAGCAAAAAGTTCCAATGGTTGTGAGAACTGTTGTTGGGGCAGGTTTTAGAGCAGGAAGTGAGCATTCACAAACTCTTTATAGCTTATATACACATATTCCTGGTTTAAAAGTTGTAGCACCTTATGATGCTTATGATGCCAAAGGATTATTGTTATCATCTATTCAAGATGATGATCCAGTAATTTTTATGGAACATAAAAGGTTATACATGACTTCCTGTGAAGTGCCTGATGATTTAAAACCAATACCTCTTGGAAAAGGAAAAATAAGAAAAAATGGAAGCGATGTCACTATAATTGCCATACAAAGAATGAATCTTTTTGCAGAAGAAGCAGCAAAAGAACTAGAAAATAATAACATTAGTTGTGAAATAATTGATCCAAGATCTTACTCACCTCTTGATGAAGATTTAATTTATACTTCAGTCAAAAAAACAGGTAGGGTTATAATTGTAGATGAGTCTAACCCTAAATGTTCTCTTGCATCTGAAATTTCATCGTTAATATCTGAAAATTGTTTTTCTGATCTAAAGTCTGGAGTAGTTAAAATTACTGCACCTCACACGCCTGTTCCATTTAGCCCGCCAATGGAAGACTTCTATATACCTTCATCGAAAAAGATTGGAGATGCAGCTAAGGAATTGCTTAATGCTTAGACAAGCTTCAACTAAATATCAAAACGTCTATTCTGTTATAAAAAATAATATTGCTTCAAATAAATGGCCTGTTGGAAAAATTATACCTTCTGAGCATGAACTCGTTGATTACTTTAGGGTAAGCAGAATAACAATTCGTTCAGCTCTAAATATGTTAGAAAATGATGGCTTGGTAACTCGCAAAAGAGGCAAAGGTACAATTGTAAAAAATACAACTAATAATGATAACAGCTGTTTTCAATCTTTAACTCAAAAAATTTTACAAAATGGTGATATTCCATCATCAGAGATTTTAGAATTTAAAAAAATAGTAAATAAAGATCATACAAAATACTTCACTAACGATACAACCTTATATTTTATCAAGCGCTTAAGAAGTGTTAATGAAAAACCTTACTTGGTCAGTAATGCTTATGTTTCTTACGATTTATGTTTTGGATTAAATGAAAATTATTTTACACAAAAAGGTGATAATCAATCTTTGATTCATGTACTAACAAATAATTTTAAAATTAATTTTATTGAAAATTCTCAATTTGTATGTGCGAAAGAGTTATCAAATTCTGACTCTAAAGTATTAAAAAAAGATCCTGGCACACCATGCCTTTCACAAGATTGTTTATTGTTTGATCATGATAATCGGCTAGTTCTTGTTGATCAAAATATCACTTTTAATACATTAAGTTTTAATTCTAGAGCTATTTCATGACTATACCAAAACATATTTTAGATAAATTTCCCAAACTATCCTCTGAACATCTACTTAAGAATCTTAATTTACCTGTTGGAAAAAATAAGATTATATTAGACACTGATACTGCAAATGAGATTGATGATCAATTTGCTCTAGCCTGGGCTCTTTTATCATCTGATAAAATAGATTTATTAGGAGTTACGGCTGAGCCGTATTCCTTTCAACATCATAAAGATGAGCTTTTAGAGGCTTATGACATTATTTCAAATAATAAAAAAATTGATAAATCAAATGAAGAGTTAATTGCATCTTATCATAGTTGGGTAAACGGATTGATGGAGGCTAAAACTCATCCTAATGATATTTATTTTGATACGCCTGAAGAAGGAGTAGAAAAAAGTTATCAAGAAATAATTACTATTTTTAATAAACTTAATTTACCTCATGATGGAAAAGTTTTTAGAGGCTCACCAAAATATCTTGATAGTTTTGATCAGCCAATTGAAACGGAGTCCTCAAAATTTATTGTAGATACGTGTTTAAAATATCCTGATGAAAAAATTTATGTTGTAGCAATAGGTTGTGTTACCAATATTGCATCAGCTCTTTTAATGAATCCTGAAATTATAAAAAATATGGTTGTTGTTTGGACATCAGGCTTTCCGACTTACAGTTTTAATCATAATAAAAATTCACTGAACTTAGTTCAAGATGTTAAATCTTCTAAACTTCTTTTTGAATGTGGGGTAGCAAATGTCTATTTGCCAGGTTTTAATGTAGGCGCTCAACTTACTCTATCTCTTCCAGATATGGAAAAATTTGTAAAAGGGAAAGGGGATATTGGTAACTATCTATTTGAACTTTATACAAATAATCCGCTTCATAAACAAAGAGGAGTTCTCGATCAAACCTGGAGAACATGGGTTATTTGGGATGTAATTAATATCGCCTGGTTAATTAATCCTTCCTGGGTGCCCTCAACAATTATTCCTGCTTCAGTACTAAATGATGAATTGTATTGGGAAAAATCAAAAAACTCTCATTTCATTAGAGAAGCTTTTGGAGTCAACAGAGATGAAATTTTTTACGACTTTTATAAAAAACTAGATAAATTATAATGCAACTAGGAGTTCATTCGGCTACTTTTGTTAAGGACTGGCAAGAAGATATTACTCCTTATATTATTAAATGTAAGGAAGCTGGTTATTCCTGTGTAGAAATTTCTCTTCTTGGTCAAAATGAAAAAACTGCAAAAAAAATTTATGACTTATCTAAAGAATTAAACATTGATATTACCTGCACTACAGGTTTATCCGCAAATGAAGATTTAACTAGTACATCTGAAAAAATAAGAAAAAATGGTGAAGAGAAACTTTTAGAGTCTATTAACATAGCTTCTATAATGGGTTCTAAAATTTTAACTGGAGTTATCCATTGTTCCTGGGGTGTAAGTGATGCAAAGGGCTCAAACAAGGAAATTAAATTTAATAATTCGGCAAATTCACTTAAAAATATTGGCAGTCATCTAGAGAAGAAAAATATTAGATTAGGTATAGAGCCACTTAATAGATATGAAACTGATTTCATTAATACAGTTGATGAAGGACTGGAGTTATGCAGACTTGTTAATCACCCCAATATAGGTTTGTTTTTAGATGTTTATCATATGAATATTGAAGAAAAAAATATGATTGAATCAATTAAAAGGGCATCAAATAAAATATTTCATTTTCATGTTGCTGAAAATGATAGGGGCGTACCTGGAACTGGAACATTAAATTTTAAGGAAATTTTTAAAACATTAACGTCGATTGGTTATAATAAAAATGTAACACTAGAAATGTTTATTCAAGCTAATCAAAATACAAGCAAAGATTTATTTACATGGAGAAATATAGAAAATGATCCATTTGAAGCAATAAAAAAATCTAGAGAATATTTACAGTCTTTTTTAAATGATTAATTTTCACAAAAAATGGATAAAAAATTCTCATCTTAAAATAAAGGATGAATATCAACTTTTAGATAAATTAGATCAAGAGTTAGGTGATGGCGACCACGGCACTACCATTTTTAGGGGACTTGAACATGCTGTTAATAGTTTTACGACTATAGATCAAAATGAACCAATTTTTTTTATGAAAGAAATTTCTAAAACGATGAGAATTGCAATGGGTGGTGCATCAGGCATATTGATGTCAATTTTTTTTGCAGAAATTGGTAATTTGCAAAAATTAAATTCATCAATTTTAGATATTCTAAATAATACAATTATAAAAATTAAAAAAAGGGGTAACGTTGAAGTTGGTGATAAAAGTATCTTAGATGTTTATGTTCCAATTTTTAATTATCTAGAAAACAATAACCAATATCAAATAGATAATCTAATTAAACTTATAGATGACTCAGTCAATAAAACTAAACTAATGGAAGCAAATGTTGGTAGAGCTAAGTTTTTAGAAACTAAAGGAGTTGGGGTTATTGATCCAGGTGCTTTATCTACTTCAATGATTTTGAAAGAATTTTTTAAGGAAAGAAACAATGAAGAAAATATTTAATAATAAAGCTAATATTGTTAATGATATGTTAAGTGGTTATGTGAAGGCTCATAGTGATAGGGTAAAGTTTAGTGAAATTAACCAACGTATAATAATTAGATCTCAAAATAAAAACATTGATAAAGTGCCACTTTTAATAGGTAATGGCTCTGGTCATGAACCAATAGCTGTAGGATGGATTGGTGAAGGCCTTCTTGATGCAAATATTGTTGGAGATATATTTGCTGCTCCATCAGGTGATTTAATATTGGAAGGTCTAAAAATTTTCTCTGATCATCCTGGTATTCTTCTTTTAATTTCAAATCATTCAGGAGATGTGATGAATGGAGAAATGGCAATTGAATTAGCAGAGGAAGAAAATATAAATGCTAAAAGTCTAATAATGTATGATGATATAGCTTCAGCCCCAAAGGGTAAAGAAAGTGAAAGAAGAGGAGGTGCTGGAACGACTTTCATTTATAAGATTATAGGCGCCTTATCAGAACAATCAAATGATTTAGATTCTCTATTAAGCATGGGTTCTTATGTAAGAGACAATACCAGAACTTTATCAGTAGCAATTAGTTCTGGTTTATCCCCCTTGAGTGGAGAAAAAATTTTTGAAATTGCAGATGATGAGATATTCATTGGTATGGGTGTACATGGTGAATCAGGATATGGTAGGCAAAAACTTGACTCTTCAGAAAATCTTGTATCGTTTATGTTAGAAAAAATACTTGATGATTATTCATTCAATAAAGGAGATATTGTAATCCCTTTTGTAAACGGATCTGGCTCAACAACCCTAATGGAATTATTAATTGTATATAATGATATTGAAAAATATTTATCAAGGTACAATATTAAAACATATAAACCACTTATTAATGAATATATTACTACCCAAGATAGTGGTGGTTTTTCAATTTCACTTTTGAAATCAAATGAGGAGATGCGAAAGTTATGGTCTTCTCCTTCCTCAGCTCCTTATTTTCATCTATGAAAACTTCTAGAATTCAAGATCTTCTAGATAAAAATAAATTTTTCTCTCTTGCTATTGATCAGGGAACAAGTCTTAAAAATTTGATTAAAGAAAACAAAAAAGATTTTAAAGAAAATGATTATTTTTATTTTAAAAAACAAGTTATTTTAAATTTATCTAGTGAGGTTTCTTCAATATTATTTGACTATGATACATTTCAAAGTGATGAGATATATCATAAACTTAATGTTCCTAAAATTATAGCATATGAAGATGATGCTTATAACATTGATGATAAAGACAAAATAACCAATCTACCGCAAAAAAATATTGATCAATATATAGATCAATTCTCAGCAATAAAGTTTTTTATGTATTTTAATCCTGACTCAATGGCAGAAATAAATAACAAAAAAATTGATCTAATATTAAATGTTTCAGCAATATGTAAAAAATTTAATGTTCCTTTTTTATTTGAGCCATTATTATATTATGATCCAAATTCAGGATTATCGTATGAAGAATTTTGTAAAAAAAAACCTCATTATATTAAATATTTTTATAGTGAATTTTCAAAACAAGAATATTTCATTGATATTATTAAAATTGAATTTCCTTTTAATGAAGATGAAGTAAAAGGATTTGAATCAAATAATAACAAAAACTTCTATTCAAATAATGATTGTCAAAATATATTACAGGATGTTTTTTATGATTCTAAACTCCCATTTGTTTTTTTAAGTGCAGGTATGAAATTTAATAATTTTTATAATTCACTTTCTTTAGCAAAGTCCTCAGGAATCGATTTTACAGGTTTTTTATGCGGCAGATCAATTTGGTATGATGCAATAAATATTTTTTCATGTGATAGTAATGAAAAATTCGTTAATTGGATTTTAAATGAAGGTAAATCTAGATTGGTTAAACTAAAATCAACATTGTAGGGAGAAATTATGAGTAAAGTAGGTTTTATTGGAGTAGGGACTATGGGTTGTCCAATGGCTGTTAATATTGTTTCTAAAGGACATGAGTTAAATTTTTACGATCCCTATGTTCAAGACGAAAATAAAAACAAACTCATTAGTTTGGGTGCAAATTACTGCTCATCAATTAGAGAGCTCCTAGAAGAAAGAGATTTTGTTATTACAATGTTGCCAAATGGTAATAACGTAAAAGAAGTATCTTTGAATGATGAAGGCTTGTTAAAACAACCCAAAAAAGATTATATTTTTATTGATATGAGCACTATACTTCCTGCTGACTCAATTCAAATAAATGCTGAATTTAAAAAACACGGTATTGAAATGTTTGATGCGCCTGTTGCAAGGTTAGTAAATAATGCGATTGATGGCACACTTTTGATTTTAGTTGGTGGCACTAAAGATAATTTTGATACTATTAAGCCTTTATTAGAAACTATGGGGAGCGATGTTATCTATTGTGGTGAAAGTGGAGCAGGAAGCAAAATGAAAATAATAAATAATTATATGTCTATTGTTTCAAATATAGTTACTGCTGAAACATTATCTTTAGTAAAAAAATCAGGTATAGATCTAAAATTAGCTGTAGAATTATTAACAACAACTGCAGCTGGTAAGGGTCATCTTAATGTTAGTTATCCGATAAAAGTTCTCAATAATGACGTAAGTCCTGGTTTTAAAAACACATTAGCATTAAAGGATCTTAAATTAGCTCTAGAACAAGGGTCACTTGATGGAATTGATCTAAGTACGGGAAAGAGTGCTTTAAAAATCTACGAAGAAGCTGATAAAACTAAATACAAGGATTTAGATTGGACTTCTATGTTTAATTTTATCAAAGAAAAAAATAATCTTGGTTAAAATAAAGAAAATTAAAATTTACTATCTTGAATACAAACTAAAGAAGTATGTTTACACTTCTTTTGGAGTGATGAAATCAAGGCCAGGATTAATAATTGAACTCTCAGATGATAATGGAAATACAGGTTTAGGAGAAATTTGGTGCAACTTTCCTTCAAACAGTGCGTCATATAAATTTCAATTGTTTAAAGATATTTTTGCAAATAAATTATTAAATAAAAATATTAATGAACCTGGTTCTATACTAACAGTTTTTGAAGACATAAAAACTATTTTTATTCAAGCTGATGAATTAGGTATTTTTAATTCTATACTCTCTGCATTAAATTGCGCCATATGGGATCTTTTTGCCCATAAGAAAAAATTACCACTTAACAAATTAATTAATAAAAATTCAAAAAATAAAATGAAAGTTTATGCAAGTGGAATTAATCCTAGTGACTCATTAAAATCTATTAATCTTGGAAGAAAAAAAGGAATTAAAGCTTTTAAATTTAAAATTGGCTTTAATAATACTCTTGATTTAAATTTTATCAAAAAAATTAACAATAATATATCTATAGATGAATTTTATATGTTTGATGTTAATCAAGGTTGGAAAATTAATGATGCAAAAAAATTTATAAATAAGTTAAGTAAATTTTCAATTCATTGGGTAGAAGAACCAATCTCGGCTCTAACAGATCAAGATATATATTTAAAATTTATTAAATCTTCAAAATTACCTATTGCACTAGGTGAAAATATTAATGATAAAGATCAATTCAGCAAATTTTTATCAAATAAATATGTTAAATACATACAACCAGATTTGACAAAATATGGTGGCATATCAATGCTAGGTAAATATTTTAAATCTAAACATAAAAATAAAATTTATCTTCATTTTTTAGGAAGTGGAGTAGGGTTAGTGACCTCGGCCCATGTTATGAGTGCGATCAATGAAAATGGTTATTTGGAAATGGATTTGAACAACAATCCCTTAAGAGATTCATTGTTTACGGAAGAAATAAAAGTTTCGAATGGTAATATAATACTTAATGATCTACCCGGTATTGGATTTAAATTAAATAAAAAAAATATAAAAAAATATCAGGTAGATTATTTTAGTATTTAAAATTTAACCCTTTTTCCATGGTCCAAAATCTTTATCATCAGTAATAAATTCGTAACCAATTACTTCTTTATCACCAACAACCCAAGCATCATGTCCAGGTGCTAAAAAATAAGTATCCCCCTCATTAAATTCCATTTCAGTTCCATCATCATGTTTTACATGCATGGTACCTTGTGCAATTACACCGACATGACCAGCTTGACATGTTTCTGTCCCTACAATTGGTTTAATACAAGTCGACCATTTCCAACCAGGCTGAAGGACAGCTTTACTTAAAGTAACATTGTTTAGCGTAACTGTTGAAGAGTGGGCTTTATCAGGTGTTTTTATTTCCCCCTCTGAAAATGGTTTTTTCATAACATTTGACATAATTACTCCTTTTTATAAAAATTTTAACTTAATCAAAAAAATAATATAATATTAATTTTAAATAGTAATTAGTATTCCATGTCTATTATAATCAATACAGAAAGACTGACTTTAAAAAAAATTGACAAAAAAGATCTTAATATTTTAGTAAATCACTTAAATAATTGGAATGTAGTTAAATGGTTAGTTAATGTGCCATATCCATATACGTTAATAGATGCTGAAACATGGCTAGATAAATCATCCAAAGAAGAATTGGCTTTAAATATTTATTTAAAAAGTATTTTAATTGGTGGCATCACTATTGATAAACGAACAACTAATAATAGTTCTGTTCTAGGTTATTGGATTGGTGAAGAATATTGGGGAAACGGATATGCAATAGAAGCATGTAATTCTCTTATTACATATTTCTTTTCAAATCATTCAGGAAATATACTTTATGCTAGTCATATGCTCAAAAATGAAAAATCAAAAAAAATTCTATTAAAATTAGGCTTTCAAAAAGTGAGTGAAGGAAATGTTTTTTCTCTATCAAAAAATAAAGAAGTAGAAGATGTAAATTATGAATTGGTTAATTCTTAGACCTTAAAAAGGTCTAAGAAAAAATAGTTAATTATTATGATTTAAAATAACATTACCAGTTTTTCCATCCATTGACTCAATAATGTCTTTGTTTATATCCATTCTTTTTGATCTAGCAGCAGAAGCGCGTTCCATTGCATCATTATCAGGATAAAGTGAAACAAACATTAAAGTAGTATCATCTACACGAACTTCTAATAATTGTTCTGCTTCAGCAAATTCAGTTGGTGCACTATTTTTATAAGTTTCTTCAACTTGATCAGCGCCTTCTTTAGATTTAAAATTTAAAGTTGTTATTCTTGCTACAGACATTTTACCTCCATTAAAGAGATCATACTAGCTTATCGATACATATATACTAATTAAATTTTTTCTTTTTATGCACATTTGTGATACTTAGTAACAACTCTCAATTAAATTATGAAAAAAAATTTATTCCATAATTCTCCAATCTTGATGCTAATTCTAATGTCAATTGCAACCCCTATAGCTTTTAATGGTTGGTCTGCTCTCTTAAATAATTTTGTAGTTGAGAGAGCAAATTTTACTGGAGTTGAAATAGGAATATTACAAAGTATAAGAGAGATTCCAGGTTTTTTAGCTTTTACGATTGTTTTTGTATTACTTATTATAAAAGAACAATCTTTTTCAGTAATAGCATTAGCATTAATGGGTCTTGGTGTAGCTCTCACCGGATATTTTCCTAGTGTATACGGTCTTTATTTTACAACAATCATCATGAGTACTGGTTTTCATTATTTTGAGACGGTTAAAAATTCACTAAGTTTACAATGGCTATCTAAAGATGAAGCTCCACAAGTATTAGGGAGACTTATAGCTGTAGGATCAATAACCTCTTTAATTTTATATGGAGCAATTTGGTGCTTTCTAGAGATATTTAAAATTGATTATATTTATATTTTTTTGATTTGTGGAGTTGTGTGCATATTTATTGCGGTGTATTTGCAAATTGCCTTTCCTTTTTTTAAACCAGTAAATACTCAACACAAAAATATAATTATTAGAAAAAAATATATACTTTATTATATTTTAATTTTCTTATCTGGAGCGAGAAGACAAATTTTTATTGTTTTTGCGGCATTTCTGATGGTTGAAAAATTTAAATATAGTGCATCTCAAGTAACGTTATTATTTTTAATTAATTATCTTTTTAATTGGTTATTTGCGGAGAGAATAGGGAAGATCATTCATGTTTTTGGTGAAAAGAAATCTCTAACATTTGAGTATGTGGGATTAATAATAGTTTTTATATCTTACGGTATTGTTACTAATGCTTATGTAGCTGCTTTTCTATATGTGATTGATCATATGTTTTTTGCATTAGCTCTTGCAATAAATACATACTTTCAAAAAATTGCAGATCCAAAAGATATAGCAAGTTCAGCTGGCGTATCTTTTACAATCAATCATATCGCTGCAATATTTGTACCAGTTCTACTAGGTTTTTTATGGATTTACTCAAACTCTCTTGTATTTTTCATAGGTGCTTTTTTTGCTTTGTTGTCATTAATCGCAACGCAGTTTATTCCATCAAATTTGAAAGAAATAAGACTATCTGAGAATACAGTATAAACTAATCTTCATAAGGCATTACTCTTATGTCATTGCCATAAATGATAACTACTCTTTGACCATTCTCTAGTGAATTCTTATCACCCTGAACAATAGCAGTGTCATTTTCATTATTGTCAATATCTATAATATATTGAAACCCATCATGATCACCTAATTTTGCCTGAGTTACACTACCGATGGCTGCGCCACCAATTGTACCAAAAACGACTGCAATATCTTGACACTTTGTGCCAACTATCTCTTCTTCTCCACAAACTGCTGTACCAAGTAAACCACCAATCATAGCTCCTGCAGTTGCACCAACCCAGTTTGATTCACCTTTAATTTTTACGGGTGAAGAAGATTTAATAACGCCATATTCTATGGATGTAACTTTTTGTGCATCACTTGTCTTTACGTTTGTTGGTGATGTATTAGTACATGCGTATAAAAATAATATAGAAAAAACAGTGAATATTTTAATCATTTATTTGAACTCCAACTTTTTTATTAATTTTAAACTCAACATTACTTACTTTATCATTATTAATTATATTATTACTAGCTGTATTCATTGAACAACTTAATAAAAATAAAATTAAAAGGTATATTGTATATTTCATAATAGATTTAAAATTTGCTTAAAATAAGATTTAATTCCATTTAATTTTAATCATTGCTTCATTTCTCCTCAATATTGGGAGGGTGAAGGGGCCATTAAAAATAGCCTTAATCCCATTATCAAGCGTTTCTATGTTATCTGATATTAAATTTTCTTTCAGTTTTTCATGGTGTTTTTGGTAGTTAGTATCTGAAGTTCTGCCAGAGTATCGTTTGACAGCATAGTAACCACCTTCAATAGTGACTAATTTTACTCTTTTATTTGTAGGAATGGGAGCATTATCAATAGAAAATTTGGAAGGTAAGTAAAATTGCATTAACATTTTTCCATCTTTATTTGATTGGGTTACGGGAGCTGTCATATCAATTTTAACAGATTGAGTGACAGGAACAGTCATGTTTACTTTTTCTGATGCTGAGTTTTCTCCTGAAATGTAATTAAACAAATATCTGAAGCCAGAACTTTCAGATGAAAATTCAACCTCTACAGCCAATCGATCGCTGTATTTCCTAATTTCATAATTTTCATTAGATTTGATAATTTTATAATTTGGTTCTTCTAATGCCATAGATATATTAGTATAAAATATTGTAATTAATGAAATAACAATAGTAAATATATAATTTTTAGACACGATTATTTTATTATATAATAGTTATTTAATGAATTTCACTCTTCGTAATGATCAAAACTAACAATATTTTAATTTTACTAAATATTATTTTCCTACTTTATTATTCAATTCAGCTATTAATTTTTACGGATGAGTTTTCAATTAGTAACTTGGGGTCATTTAATCATGCTATTGCAGGTTTAAGTGAAATAATTGGTATTATTTTTTTTTCACTAGCACTATCTCTAATATTTATTATTAGAAATAATATTAAAGGACAAATTCCAATATTTTTTACAATTTTTTTAATTCAATTATTAATATTTATAAATTTTTTAAGATACATATTTACAAATAGTCCAGGAGAAACATCTATCGAAGCTATAACCTTCAATGCCTTTATTTTTTTTATTGGCTTGATTGTAAGTATAATATTTCTTCTTAAGAATTTTCAAATTCTAAAGCAGTTTTAATTCTTTTATAATTTTTTCAATTGTTGATATTGTAATATTAGTTAATTTTTCTCCTTTTAAAGAATTTGCATTCAGTGGGTTACCAATTATTCCCGTTTTGCTAATATTTTCTGTATTCCATTGCAACTTCACATCTTTTTCATAACCAATTACATTTTTACTTTTGTAATCTGGAGATAAATGGCCTTTTTTAATTTTATTAATTCTTACGTTTTCTTTATCTAAATAAAGCATCAAAGATGTTTCAAATTCCCCTCCATGATATCCATGAGATAGTTCATTAATTGAAATAATTTTTTCATACCCGTTGAATAAGAAATAATTAGCTTTAATTATTTTTGATTTCTTAAATTTACCTTTTAATTCTTTAGCGACAATTTCCATATGGCTAGTTTGCCCACCATGACTGTTTAAAAATAAAAATTTATAAAACTTCTTAGAAAAAATACTCTCTAGATAATTGATGCAAAAATTAATGTAGTTTAATGAATTTACAGAT
>Ga0255766_10002972_pt1 | contig 14954 bp, 23 predicted proteins | sample 071ome_23_FD_179966 | JGI IMG/M metagenome (GOLD analysis project Ga0255766, IMG submission 179966) | Coastal salt marsh microbial communities from the Groves Creek Marsh, Skidaway Island, Georgia - 071403BT metaG (version 2) | ecosystem: Environmental > Aquatic > Marine > Intertidal zone >... | reverse complement strand
TTTTCTGCCACCGGAAACTAATCAGTCACAAATGGAATTATGGTAAATACACTAAATTACACATTTAGAGTATTATGTCATTAGAATACAGAGATCTACTTAATAAGTTAGACACACTAAACAGAAAACAAGAAGTCAAAGAAGGATTTGAAAAGTGGTTCAAAACAGTTTTTGAAGCACCTACTAAAACACAAACTAAATCAAAAGTTGATATCAATTTAGATCCAGAAACAGATCAACCTTTACAAAGTACAAACAAAGAGAAACCCACAGTACAACGCAAAAAGAAAACTAATTTGCGTATGCGTGGTGCGGCACCTATGCCGGATTTAGATCGTATCGAACGTACAATTGGCAAAGCAGACACAGATGATGAGTTGGGCGACTTAGATGCTCCACAACTTGGTTATGACGATACTCCAGCAAATGCGTTAGGGTATGAGCCAGAACCAACAACAGATCTTGCTACTATATCTACAGACTTAGCAAACATTCCAACAGAAGTGGCACAACGTGTACACAATGTTGAATGGCATGACATGATGGATTTACCAGGAAATATGAAGCAAGTCATACGTAATATGGGTCGCAGAGTGTTTGCGGCATTTGGTGAACAAGACTTCGAAGATATTGATGTTATTAGTTCATTTACAAACTCGGATGAAGATTTAGATGTTGTTGCCGGACTTGTTAGACAACACGGTGTTCCAGTTGTTAACAATGACAAAATAGACTTTGGTGATACTATTCCCGGTTATGTGGCAACCACAAGTGTTTATGCATTTGGTAATCAATATTATATGTTTGTTAAAGATGATTTTGGTGAATATGTTTATGTGTGGGATAACACAGAGACACAAAAACTACAACATATGGAACCTGGAAGTAAAAAAGACAATGTTCCGCAGTTAGAAAGTGTTGAACTTGGTAAAGCAAAAGCATACGTGGACAACTACACAGATTACAAAGCAGTCACACCACAACCTTATAAGAACTATTCATATGAATGTGATGTTCAAGACGAAGAAGACAATTTTGCTATATTTCATTTGATCATTGACGACAATGGTGTGACAGTTGACTACAACGATATTCCAAAAAATTACAGTGAAATATCAAGTCGTAGATTTCCAACACAAGCAGAATTCAACGATGCTGTTGACGAACTAATCAATGCAGGAAATTAAACTAAATCCAGTTGAACTAGGACACGTTGTCAGTAGTGTTGAACCCAGTGTTGACGCATACAACTTTGCTACTCTAGTTAATCGTTTTATTGAAATGAGACGTAAGTTAGCAATGAATGATCAAGAGTTTGTGGATGGTGTACTTGCCGACATAAAACAATACTTACAATCACGTAAAGTAGATCAAACACTTTTCAAAGTGACAGATTTTGATGGAATGAACATATCTATCAAAGTGCTATCGGATGATTTAGGTAGACAACAAGACCTTTTTGGTAAGCAGTCAATTTTACCTATACTACGTAACGCAGGATTACGTTAACCATTTAAAAGACCTATCAAGCATTAACAACTGTTGTTTGTTGTGTTCTAGTACATCTTCCATATTTTTTAACATATTATCTAATTCTTGATAACTCATACTTTCTATTTGTTCTATTAATTCAAATATTTTATTGAGCCTTTTGTAATGATCTAACTCATTGTCATAACTTTCATTCCACCACAACCAAAATGTTTTAAATCCTAACTTTTTTAAAACATCCAACGTTTTTGGCCCGGACACAACTATAAATGGTCGTTTTACTAGACACGCCTTGAGTATTTTCTCACTAAAATGAGTGTGATCAATAAAGAATGTACTTTCAACAGTTACATCTACATATGCTTTAGAGATATATTCTATTGTTGATTCAAAGTCACCTTCATAAATGTTACTGCCAATTTGATTTAATTCAGCATTGCCTTTGCTAATTTTGTCTTTGAAGTCTGTTAACTTTTCAAAATGCTCACCTAAATATGGTTGTTGAAATGTCAGCATAGTTGTATCTTTGTCAACAAACGATGCCATTAATATTTTGTGTTCTTGTTCGCAGTTGTTATTTAAACAAGATAACTTATATGTTGGTTTGTCTGCTATATTATAATTTTCTAATAAATAATGAGATCCCAACGCCCACGTTATTATAAACCAATCGTAGTAATGTAGTTTTATACCATATTTCTTTTCTAAAGTAGCATTATTTGTGCTACAAATATAATACTTTATGGAAACGTCTGTATCCCGAGATAGATTTTTAAATGTTTCTATTTCGGTGGAACCTTCTCTGATAATATCATCAATATAAACATACAACTCTGTCTTGTTGTTGGATTGTATTTCATTTGTTATATATTCGGCCTGCTTATCGGAGATATAACCTTGTGTTATGAGAGTCAATCTATTGGCAGGAAAATCAGTGAGTTCGGTAACTAAATTATAGATTTTTTGATTATTGTATATGGTACCGTCTTTGTCGACAGCACACACATTGTCTTCTGCGATGTTATAAATTATTGGATAAAACACGAATGTATTTAACCTAAATGACAACTTTATAACGCAAATGTGTGCTATAATACTTGCAATTAAACAATTTTAAGACAATATGGAAATCAGAATCAATCCAAACAAAGTTCTATCTGCGTATATTATGAACGAAAATGACGATATTAGTACAAAGTACTACTATCGTGTAAAAGACGCAAAATTAAACGAATATGTAATTCTCACACGTGTTGAAAACCAACAACAAGCAGATATTACGTTTGTAAACAGACAATCTAGCAGTAAAAACACAGTTGGAGCCTCGTTAAATGAGCGTTTACTTGCTAAATTTAAGCAATTACACATAAGTTCCAAGCAAAAAGTACCAGTGGATGTGTCCAACAACACTAAAAATCCAGATTTGATATTGTTGTTTGGTAAAAATGCACCTGTATCAACGGATCAAACACCATATATATCATTTGATCCTGTTAAATCATCCCACACAGATAATAAGGTTTTTAACAATTTATTTGTATAAAAACAACTTTTTGTACTATTTTCACAAAAAAGGTTGACTTTTGTTTTAGTTTGTTTATACTTTTGCGTAATCAATCTATAACTTGAGGAGAGAAGAAGTTAAGTTGATGTTGTGCTAAAAGTGTAACACCCCTATATAAATGTACCTCTAACCCCTTTGTTTTGTTACACACAAAGGGGTTTTTTAATGGTTGACTTTTGTTTTAGTTTTGTTATAATATAGTAAACAAAATAAAAAAGGAGCAAATTATGAACACTTACGAAGCATGGGTTGAAATCAACGGTGTATCTATTCCAGTTACTGTACAAGCAAACACATCTTGGGAAGCCAAGCAGATATTTGAAGGACAGTACGGTGCAGACAAAGTAAAAACTTTGCCACATCAGAAGTATTAAAACGGTATAAACTGTACTAAATAAGTTTGTGGGTTGTGTAATAATAACCTACAAACTTTTTTTATCTCTAAGTTTTAGTATGGTTTATGTAGATTGTATCAATATAAAACAAAGAAAACTAGCATACGAAGTTGTGAGTCATTGTTACAACCGACTTTTAAACCAGTACAATGACATAGATATACTTGTAACTGTAAAAACAAACTTAGACGACACAGTAGATGGTTGGTGTCAACAAAACAGTAGCGATGACTACGAAATAGAAGTTGAACGTAACTTAAACGATGAATACTTTATCAAAACTATCTGCCACGAAATGGTTCACGTCAAACAAGGGGTCACAGGCGAATTAGTCAATGGTACTACTTGGCGAGGCAAGGAATACAGCAACGAACAACCGTGGGAAATAGAAGCATATCAATTAGAAAAAGAATTATTTTACTCTTTTTTACAAAATAGATAGAAAAAGTCATAGACATAATCGGTGTTTTGTACTATAATGATCATGTTCACAACAAAGAAACTTGAGGTACAGTAGATGAAAGATATGTTTACATCGGAAGATTTTCCGAGCAAGTCAGAGTTCAACCAAGCAATGCTAGAAATAATTAGAAACTGCTTAGGCGAAGAACTATACAATGAAATCAAAGACACAGTGTTGGTAAACTTGCCAACAAACTTTGAACTAATAGATGACTTCTGTGCAGAGGTATACAGCATTAGAGGATCATCAATAACTCTACAGTAATAAATTGGTAGTCGCAAGGCTCCCTTTTTATCTAACCAAAAAATTCTAACAGGTATTTTTTTAACCTAAAAATTATTTCTACCATATATAATTTTATATAAATTGTATAAGGGAAATATTATATGAAGGTAGGATTTACTTGTAGTTCATTTGATTTATTACACGCAGGGCACGTTGCCATGCTCAAAGAATCAAAAGAGAACTGTGATTATCTAGTATGTGGTTTAAACATTAATCCGTTTAAAAATGGGCGTTATGCTGTACAAAGTGTAGTGGAACGTTACTTACAATTAGAAGCAGTCAAGTATGTTGATCGCATCATTCCTTACAGTACAGAAACAGAACTGATTGATTTACTACAAGTTCTTGATCCAGATGTTCGTTTTATTGGTGATGACTATAGAGACAAACCATTCACTGGTGACGATTTGGGTATTGAAATTTTTTACAATTCACGCAAACACAGTTATTCCAGCAGTGGACTCAAAAAGCAAGTTGTAGAGAATCAAAACACAGCACCACTCACTGGCAAAACAGTAAAAGATAATGAAGTGTACACAATTGTAGACAACACAGAACTAAATGCTCTCACAGTGTCTACTACAACACTACACCCTAGTCAAGAAACAAGTGGACACTCACATCCAGGCATTGAAGAAGTGTATACCTTTTTAAGTGGTACTGGCGTTATGCAAATTGACGAAGAAGAGTTTCCAGCAGAGAAAGGCAAAACATTTACTATTCCAGATGGTGCCTTCCACAAAGTTTACAACAACAGCACAGACGAAGATTTACTGTTTATCTGTGTGTTTAACAAAAGGCGTAATCACTAATGAGTAAACAAACATTCACAATCATTGGTATGGGATTTGTAGGCGGTGCTGTTTACAATGCCATGAAAGACGCTTACTATCTAAATGTAATAGATCCACACAAAGGCGACGAAGACATACCATCAAAATACAATAACGTTGATGGTTTTATCATTTGTGTGCCAACACCAGAAGGCAAATATGGATATTGTGATGATCATTTGGTAACTGATTACATTGAACGTATTCGTTTACAGAGCCACAAACCAATACTGATCAAATCAACTACCGGCATTGATACATTAAAAAATATCACAGCAGATGATGTGACATTCAGTCCAGAGTTTTTAGTGGCCGCAAATGCTAACGAAGATTTTGCTAACCAAGACTTTGCTGTATTTGGTGGCGACAATGGACGCTTTTGGTACAATGTATTAAACAGCGTATGCAACATCAAACAAGTGAGATTTACTGATATTGTTACTGCTGGCTTTGTCAAGTACACAATCAACAGTTTTTTAGCAACTAAAGTAGTATTTTTTAACGAACTACACAATCTCTTTACACAATACACCGATATTCCATTTGATCAACTGACTGAATTAGTCAGTTTAGACGATCGTATTGGTGATTCTCATATGCAAGTTCCAGGTCCTGACGGTGAATTTGGATTTGGTGGTGCTTGTTTTCCAAAAGACACAAAAGCATTTAGTAGATTTGCATTGGATGTCAGTAAACTAGAACTGCTTGAATCAGCAATAGAAATCAATAAGACACTAAGGTAAAAATTAACTACTTCTAATAAATATATACGTATATTTTTAAGGAGAGTTAATAATGGACTTTATTATTGAACAACTTGTCACCTGGTGGCAATTCACAGTAGTCGGCATACTAATCATCGTTGGCTTTATCGCAAACCTATTTGGTGTTGACCAAGACGAAGACTTAATTGGATTTAAGTACAAAGAAATGCCACATATGAAACCAATTGCTATTCCCACAGCAGGCAAAGGCTTTTGGGGTGCTATTTGGTTATGGCTAATGGGTACACGTCAATGGGAAATTGCTAAAGATTTTCACTATACAATCAACGGTGAAGATTTTGTAATTCCAAAAGGATTCCAATTTGATGGTGCTAGTATTCCTAAGTTTTTACACACTTGGTTATCTCCAGTAGGTGTATTACTAATGGGTGGATTAATTCACGACTATGGATACAAATACGCAACACTACTTAAAAAGGATAAGAAAACTACTATCGGTATCAAAGATCAAAAATGGATGGATCAAACATTCAGAGACATCAACATTGAACAGAATGGTTTTCATTTACTAAACAAACTTGCCTATTGGGCATTGCGTTTAGGTGGATTTGTTGCTTGGAATGGACACCGTAAAGTAGGTGCTACTATAAACATCAAGTAATATCTATACCGTATTTTTGAGCCAACTCTACTATTTGTTTAGTTGGCTTACAACTCTTAGGATATGTTAATTCTTTGCGTTTGGGATATTCTTCTTCGTAGAGTTTCTTTATTTTCATAAACACACGTTTACCAAGTTTTTTAACTTTTGGTTTTTCGCTTGGATGTATGTACTTTTGCTCACAAGGTGGATTCTCTAAGTAATCTGCTAAATTACGCAAGTATTCTGGAAGTGTTATGGGATGTTTTGTTTCGTCGCCGCCGTAATAACGTTTCCAATTGTTTGATATTTTGCCTTCCATAGCATTAGCACGGAATTCAATAGCACCGCGTACTAGTCCATCGCCATTGGGACCGGCTGGGTTTGCTTTTAGTTTGTGCTTATGGTCAACAACCATTTCTTCCAAAGGTACCTTTTTTTGAAGCAAAGGACATATACCTTTTTGTTCTTTGTGTAACCTAGTTTTTAATTCTTTTAAATCTTTTTGGTTTAATTGTATTAAATTTTGCATACTTTTTAGTTATGCTATAAGTATTAATATAGGAAATAATAAAAGGAGGTGCAATGCCAACACAAGGACCTATAGAAGGACACAAAGGTGGACACTACATTAGCGGTGTAGCAACAGAAAGCGGTAACCACAAACAACACAAAAGATACTTGCATGGTAAAAAGCGACCGGACTTGGATGCATTAGAGGCCGGAGATCCCGATAACAATATTATAGGCACAGACTGGTCAACAGGTTTTTTAGGAAAAATAAACAAGCAATAGGAGGTGCAATGACTAAAGCAGAACGCATGGCAAGAACAGATGCGGCACGCAAACGCAGAAGAACAGTAAAAGACATAGTATTTGAAAGAACAATGCACTTTTACGATAAGATGAGAAAACTACGCAAAAAACACAAGAAACATTAATGGAATTATATAAACACTCTGCATCCGATGTGATGCTAAAGGTAAATGGACTCAAACATTTATTAAACACAATAGAACAAACGGATAACGAACATCTAGTCAAGCACTATATTGCGTCAGCAAGAGAACTGGCAAAAGAAGTACAAAGAGAACTAGCAAATTAATTTTTAAAAAAAGGTTGACCGAACTGTGTTTTTGTGCTAAAATTATGTCTTAATAAGATTATTTAGACACAAATTTAAAAATAAACTTGAGGAATGTGGGAATACGTTATTTTCTTTGGCACAACATCAGCAGTTATAGTTTACCAATATCTATCTCTCAGAAAAGCACAACGAGAACTAAAAACAGCAGAACAGAGAAGAATAATGCATTTCTTGTCAACGTCACGTAACCTAAAACAATAAACCATTTTTTACATTTTGGTAAAGTTTCTAGGTTATTTTTAAGTTAAACAAAAAAATCTTGTTATATACTGTTATTTTTTTTACTAACTCGAGGAGGTACATTTATGACCCAAGTGGCATATTCAACAGAAAATGATTTAACAGAGAAAACTTTTGTCTGTATAGGGACAGCAAGAGGAACTAATGGAGTTGTCAAAGTGAGATGGACTAACGACTTATATGGACACTACAAAAGAATACTACACGCAGGCGGAACAGAAATAGAATTTCATGAAATGCCGGAGCCAATGACAAAACTTGATGCTCTCAATTGGTTACTTAAAAACAAAGAACTAACCGAAGAACAGCAAGAAGCAGTGTTTATTAAAAAGTTAGAAAAGACACGTCAAGACCGTTTAGCACAAAAGAAAATAGAAAAACTAAAGCAACAAATTGCATAAACCATAAATAAAAAGCACCTTAGGGTGCTTTTTAAATGATTAAAAGGAATACAAAAATGACAAATCACGAAATTATTGTAGAACAGTTTGAAGTTTATATGCAAGAACACGCAAAACTGACTGAGAAAGGTATCAAAGCAAGTGCGGCAAGAGCCCGTAAAGCGATTTCCGAAATTACTAAAGCAGGCAAAGAACGTCGCAAGGAAATCATGGAAGAGAAAAACGCTCTATAATGGGTAGTCAAGACGATATAGAAGTTACTGGTAAGGTCATTCAGGTCTTACCAGGCAACAAATTCAAAGTCCAACTGGACACAGCACAAAAAAACGAAATAGTTTGCCACATAAGTGGTAGAATGCGTAAAAACAAAATCAAAGTCATACTCGGCGATGCAGTCGAAGTAACAATGTCACCCTATGACCTCACAATAGGGCGTATCACACGTAGAAATTAAAAAGTCTTTCTGAATCTAACATAAATACGTGGAATTTATACAATTTAAAAGTATAAATACTATAAATTATTTTTTTACGTAAAAGGAAGATATAAAATGGCTCAACAAACAATTAATATTGGATCAACAGCAAACGACGGAACTGGTGATCAACTAAGAACGGCTTTCGATAAAGTTAATGACAACTTTAATGAAATCTATACAGAACTAGGTGGAACAAGTCTAAGTAATATTAGTATTTCTGGAAACACAATTTCAACAGATGATACTAATGGTAACTTGACACTAGATCCAAATGGTACTGGTACAATTATTTTAGCAAATGCTACATCTTGTTCAAGCACACTAACAGTAACAGGTGCTACAAAGTGTAATGGTTCATTTGCGGCGGCTGGTACAAGTGGTTCAGCAGTTGCTTTTGGTGCCTCTGATACTACTCCATCAGTAAGTGCTGGTAACGTGTTTACTACAGATGGTACTGCTCAAACACTAACTGACTTTGATGACGGTGTTGCTGGACAAATCATTTATGTAATCAGTACAGATGCCACAGTATTTGATGTAACTGGAACTAACTTAAACGGTGGTTCTGCAGATATTACAACTGCTAGTGGCGATGTTACTACTTGGTTATGCGAAGATGGAACAGATTGGCACTTGATTTCTTATAAAGATCAAAGTGCAGACCATAGTTCAGGTCTATAATTAACAACCAGTGAGGGAAGTCTATGGCACAGCCAACCTGGGTCACTGGATCTGGTAGTTTAGGAACTATACCGGAAGGTAAATTTTACAGAGCCACTTTACAAGCATACGATCCTGACTTCCCTTCGGATGCTACTAAAGTCAAGTTTATAAAACTAAGTGGCGATTTACCACCAGGAATGCAAATCCGTGAAAACGGAATAGTCGAAGGCACTCCACAAACATACGTCAAAGGCGTTCCATACGCAGTATCTCAAAACACAACATCTCGATTTGCAGTTCGCAGTTATACTGAAACTATTTCAAATGGCAGTGTTGTTATAGATGAACTCAATGACAGAACATTTGAACTAACAGTAACTGGTCAAGATGTACCAGAATTTACAACAAACAGCGGAAAACTTGGCGATTATTATGATGGGCAGTTGGTCGATATTCAAATTGGATATACAGACCCAGATCCAGACGACACAGTTGTTGTAAGTTTAGCAAGTGGTGAGTTACCACCGGGTGTAACTGTTAGCGAAACAGGATTACTTTATGGTTATATAGATCCATCGGACGATATAACTGTAGCACAAGATGGATGGGAAGAAGTTGCATATGACACTTACCCATTACAATTTTCTCAAGGAACAATAAGCAAACGTTATGCGTTTAGTTTACGTTTAGACGACGGTAAAAACTCAAGTCTAAGGTCTTTTTACATATTTGTTGGTTTATTAACAGCAGACACATCGGCATTTACAGCAGATAACACAAACGTGACTGTTGATGCTGTTACTAGAGCACCATACATAACCAATTATGTAGAGAACATTGGCACATTTAAGCATGACAATTATTTTATTCATGAGTTCAAAGGTGCCGATCATGTTGGCGATGTTTTAAATTACAGTAGCAGTGGAACACTTCCAGGTGGACTTGTGTTAGATTCCGAAACAGGATATTTATATGGTGAATTAGATAGTATTGGAACTAACGAAACAACTTATGAATTTGCCATAACTGTATACAAAAAAGAAGAAACAACATCGAGTACAACGTACGATTATAAAATTACCATACAAGGTGAATTAAACGAAAGTGTTGAATGGGAAACAGATGCAGACTTGGGAACTATAGACAATGGATCAATAAGTATTTTAAATGTTGAGGCAAAATCAGACACTGGCGATTTAAAATACAAACTTAAAAGTGGCGAATATAACTCGTTGCCACACGGGTTAACATTGAAAGAGTCTGGAAACATAGTAGGTCGTGTTGCTTACAATATGTTTAGACTGGTAGATAGAAAAGTTACAGCAGACAATTCAATCACAGTTGATACAACATTGTGTACTGCTGACGAAAATGGGCAAGACATTATTACTTTTGATGGTGGAACTACAACTGTTGATAGTAAGTATAGATTTACAGTACAAGCATACAATGATGCAGGTACAGTCAGTACTACAAAAGAATTTACAATAACTGTTAATGACACTTATGATGTTCCATCGATTAATATTTCTATAGATGGATTGTTAACAGAAACAGATAGAAATAAAATAGACACATTGTTAGATGATACAACTATTTTTCCTACCGCATCACTATATAGAACAGATGATCCGTATTTTGGATTAGCGGATAAACTAACATACACACATATATACGGACTCAGTCCAGAAAATTTAACAACTTACCAGGAGTCGTTAGAAAAACACTACGACAAAAATATTGTGTTGGGTGAATTGAAAACAGCAGTTGCTAAAGATGACAATGGTGATGTAATTTACGAAGTCATATATAGTACGATTCAAGAAAACAATAAAGATGCAGAAGCAACAGTCTCAACTAGTCTAGGCAATGTGTATCCCAACAGTTTAAATAATTTACGTACACAAGTAATTGATAAAATAGGAAAAGTAAACAGTTTCCTACCAAGATGGATGACATCTGTGCAAAACAACGGGGAGATAATTGGTTATGTTCCTGCTTGGGTTATTGCTTACACTAAACCTAGCAAAGCAGATGCAATACTTTATAGCATAAAAAATGACTACACATACAAGTTAAATTCTGTTAACTTCCAAGTTGATAGATATGTTGTTGATAATCAAGCAAGTAGAAATTGGGACAAAGAAGATCAACGTTGGCCACAATATGTTTCTACTACATTTGACATTTATGAACATAGTTATAGTGCAGATAAAACGGATATTACTGCCGACACAACATCCAACACTGCTGATCAGTTTGATAATACATCCACAGAAACAACATTTGATAAAGATTCAATGCACTTTGTAGAGCCTGGATTATACACAACAGATGTAACAACAAAAACAGCAGACACAATTGATATAACATCGGACGGTGGGTATAGAGACTATACTATCTATACAAATACAGACAAGTTCAACAATTATTTACTGTTTCCAAAGACCGATATCATAAATAGTAAATAAATATAGATTATTAAGGATTTCCAATTATGGCAAGTAATATTAACACAACTAACATAGACACAGCATATCCAGTAGCAGGTCAAGATAACGACTCGCAAGGTTTTAGAGATAACTTTACAAACATAAACGATAATTTCACAGAAGCAAAAAGTGAGATTGAAGATTTACAAAATAAAGTATTATTAAAAAGTGCTCTAACTGGTGCATCATTGGATAATGATATGGCAGGTGCAAGTATCACTGATGTTAAACTTATTACGCCAAAAATTCAAACAAGAACTATTGCAAGTTCAATAGGTGCCAGCGGCGACGTTACTGGTGATGTAGCATTAGACGGTACAAGTATATACTACTGTACTGCTGATTATGATGGATCAACAAATATCTGGGTTAAACAAGACTGGACAGACACAGGCAGTTGGTAATCAATTTAACCGTTTTTCTAGGTTAAAAAACACACTTCATATATAATTACATATATGGAACATCCTTTTTTAAGTACAACTGATTTGGCAACAATGTCAATTGACGAGTTGCAAACTAAAATATCAGAACTCACAGGTAAACTAAACTTTGCTTATCAAATGGGCAATCTAGATCTACAACGTCAAGTCAAAATGGCATTAGACAGTTACACAAAAGCACGTAACAAAAAACTTGATGATATGTATAAAAAAGGTGATGGAGACGACCATTCGGATAAAATTAATATTTCGTGATATCTAATAAACTACAACAAATACAAGAATTGTATGATATTGTTAATGTAATAGACTTAGATAATACAGAAGACAATTACATAGGATTACAAAAGAAACTACAAGAGTGTTATAAAGAAAAATATCACCCAAATGAAAGGATTGTGGTAACTTCGACAAAAGACTACTACAATAAAAATGATTACGGAATATTACTTAAATCTCTGCAACTTATTGTAAACAAAGTTGATATAAGCAACTGTTTTATAGTATTCATTACAACTAACGAAGATATAGATAAAGAATATAACTATATACTAAAAAACTATAGCACCGACGAGACAAGTTTTGAAATTGTAGTTTCTCGAGGACAGTTTAATCGCTTAAACGCTAATAATATAAACGAGTTGAGTTTATATAAATTAACTGATAAATCAATTGATGATTACACTCAGACTTTGTTACAAAAGTCTAATTTCTGTATCATGCCTTGGATACAAACAGAGATTCATACTACCGGAAAAGTTTATCCGTGTTGTTTTTTCAAAAGAGATCAGCCGTTAGGCGATAGTAAAACTACATCATTGGCTGATATTTTTAACAACGATAATTTTAAAAATTTACGAAAAGATATATTATCAAACAAAGAAATAAGTGGATGCGAAACCTGTAAGAAATATGAAAATCACAACAAGCAATCTTTTAGAGAAAGTTTCAATAAAGACCATTTTACTCATATTAAAAATGTAAAGAATACAGCAAGTGATGGGTATTACCCATACAAACACATTTCATGGAATTTATGGTTTGATAATTTATGTAATTTAAAATGTAGAACTTGTAATCCTACTTTATCTACTTCCTGGTATAGTGATGCAATTAAATTAGGAGATATCAAAGAAGAACCACAACGATTAACATCTGCAGATGTGTTGGATCAGCATTTGGAACATATAGATGTAGTTGAAAATATTTATTTTTCGGGTGGTGAACCTATATTAATTGAAACTTATTGGAAAATATTAGATGAGTTAATAAAACGAGACAGGACTGATGTGAAGTTGGTATACAACACTAATCTTTCTAGTTTAACTCTCAAGAATAAAAATATAATAGATTATTGGGAAAAATTTTCTACAGTTCATGTAGGTGCGAGTCTTGATGCTATGGGCGATAGAGCAAATTATTGGCGTAGTGGTACTATTTGGAAAGACGTAGAGAAGAATAGAAGAGAGTTAATTAAACGTTTACCCAACTTGGGATTCTCTGTTGATTGCACTATTAGTTTAGTTAATGCCATTCATGCCGCAGATTTTCATCGTAACTGGGTTGAAAATGAATTAATTGAAATACATCAGTTTAACCCTAAAATACTCTTTTATCCATATGAATTTAGTTTACAACAAGCACCTGGACAGTTAAAAGATAAAATAAAAGATAAAATTATAGACCATTTAGAATGGATTGATAAATTTAATAATAGAAATACAAATATTGATAAAACTATTGATTCGTATAATGCAATATTAGATGAATTAAATAAAGAACATAAATTTCAAAAAGAACAATTTTGGGAAAAAATCAATAAGGTGGATAAACTACGTAACGAATCATTACTTAAAGTTTTTAATGAACTAACCTTTTTAAAATGATAGTAGACAGATATAATCAATACATATACAGCGAAAACGACATATTAGATATTGTAATGCAAGGCATAGATATATCTGATACTAAGATTTTATCTACACACAATGTCAACATAGACAATATAGAACAGTATGAAGATCCTGGTGTAAGCATCAAAGAGTTTGATACTGCTAATCAAAAAGACTGGTATATGCCAGATGAATATAAGAACTTAGATATAGCAGAACACATTTTGAGTCTTTGTAAAACACAAGATGAATTACAGAGATGTGGCAAAGAATTATTAATGTATCAAGATCGTAATTTGTTTGATTTACTACGTTATCTAAAGTACTTGGTTGATACAATGGAACAAAACAATATCATATGGGGTGTTGGTAGAGGATCTAGTGTATCAAGTTACATACTGTATTTGTTAAAAGTTCATCGTGTAGACAGTATGTATTACGATTTAAATGTGGAAGAATTCTTACGTTAATAAATATTAATAAAATAACGGAGTTACTTTAAATGAGTCAGCGAATATATAGATCAGCAAGAGGTTCCAAAATTGATATGGGTGACCTAATGCTACGCAACGAAGATGTAAGAGCAGTGGGAAATATGGGTGTCAATGCCAAAGGCGATAAAATTGATAACAAAGGCACTGTTACAAAAACACGTAATCAACAAGTTAATAAAACTTATAGAAAACAAATAGCAAATCAAGTTACTGATGTTCCACCAGCACCAAACACATTAACTACAGCACAACAGCCTATTGTTAATGAAGAACCTGTTGTAGAAGTTGAAGGTTTAGATACCAAGTTA
>Ga0255766_10002969_pt1 | contig 14956 bp, 23 predicted proteins | sample 071ome_23_FD_179966 | JGI IMG/M metagenome (GOLD analysis project Ga0255766, IMG submission 179966) | Coastal salt marsh microbial communities from the Groves Creek Marsh, Skidaway Island, Georgia - 071403BT metaG (version 2) | ecosystem: Environmental > Aquatic > Marine > Intertidal zone >... | reverse complement strand
TACTTGACTGCCTACAAGGAAATGTTAGAATGTAAGAAACCCAGTGGGCTTGAAATGTCCTCAACTTATTCTGACTTTGACAAGTACATGAGGAAACTTGACCCTGTTAGTGGATACCTTGCCAATCAATTTGGTGAGGAAAAGGCCGAATCACTTGTAAACGATTTCCTTTTCTCCTATGGTTAACTCTTGGTCTTTACTTTATGATGAACTTTACATGAAAAAAGACATTGAACACTCAAAACACTGGTACGATTATGATCGTAATGATCCTAATCGACCCAATCCCTTCGTAGATGGACACGGTGATGTTCATTATCCAGCTGACCATCCTAGTCAAGAATTTTGGCACGAGGATGGTTTTAGTATGACTGGGAACCCCGCTGCTCCTTCCCCCGATACCATTAATCTTTCTGGTGTCTACAATTACATTAATGATTTTCATATGGATTTAATTCCCGACGACGTAAACAAAATTGATTTGAATCTTGAAGCCACTTCCAAGAATGGATTTTGGAAGTACAATGAAGATAGGATCATGAAAGAGGTTCGTGATTATCTTTCTTCGACGTATCGTTCTCACTATACTTCTAAAGAATCTCAAACCCAAACTCTTGATCTGATTGAGAGTATTGGTGATGCAGAGGCATTCTGTCGATCCAATGCAATCAAATATCTGTCACGATTTGGTAAAAAGGGTGGTAAGTCCAAACTTGACATTACCAAAGCCATCCACTATTGTATTCTCCTCTGGCATTTCTCAGGGCTTGATAATGAAACTAAGGACTCCTATGAAACTTTCTGATCGTACTATTAATCTGCTGCGTAACTTCTCTACGATCAACCAGTCTATTCTTTTCAAGAAGGGTACTAAACTCCGTACCATTTCTGTGATGAAGAATATCCTTGCAGAGGCAAACATTGACGAGGACTTTCCTCAGGACTTTGCAATCTATGATCTCCCCCAGTTCTTGAATCAAGTCAACTTGTTTAGAGAACCCGAGTTCCACTTTACTTCTTCTTCATATGTGAAGGTTAAAGAAGATGGTGACGAGGCAATTGCATTCTTTGCTGATCCTAGTGTAATCGTAACTCCTCCTGACAAGTCTATTTCACTTCCTTCGGTTGATGTTGAGTTCACTCTCAAGACTTCTCAGTTCGACAAACTGCGTAAGGCTGCTGCAGTCTCGCATCTTGATGATTGGTCTGTGATTGGTAAGGATGGTAAGATCCTCCTTCAAGTCCATGATCGTAAGAATGACACCTCTAACGGGTTCTCTACGGTCGTAGGCAAGACGGACAAGACCTTCTCCATGCACTTCAAGGTGGAGAATATCAAGATCATTCCTGGGACCTATGAGGTCAAGATCTCTCGCAAACTCCTCTCCGAGTTCAAATCTACTGAGTATGATCTGACCTACTACATTGCCCTTGAACCAGACCTGACCTGGGAAGACTGATGAACAAGTGGGATCTTATCTTTCAAAACTTATCCGACAGTGAGAAGGATAAGATCGCGGTTCTTCGCGTCATGGAATGTGCCAATGGGGTAATCCAACACGCATATCGTGATGGTAAATCCTGGGCCCTTCCCATTGATGATACGCGCAGGGCAATGAAGTTTAGTATGTCTTGCATGAAAAATATGTCTATTCCTCTAAAGGAAGAGACTATTACTTTTGAACCTGAAACGGAAAAGATTCTTAGGGAATGCCGAGATCTTTACATCAGTGGATTTAAAAATGGAAACGATGAAGACCTTGAAGAATTCTTTCGTATGTCCGCTTCCACTGTCCGTGTCTTAGGTAGAGAACGACTTGTTAAGGCAAAACAAATTTTAGAAAAAAACATTGACGACATCCCATCTACTGCGTTAGATTGGGGTGTAACATACCTAGAACAGTTCTTGTCATGAACATCTTTGTAACTGATCGGAATCCCCGACTTTCTGCAAAAGTTCTCCCAGACAAACATGTTGTCAAGATGCCACTTGAGAGTTGTCAGATGCTTAGCATCATTTACTCCAAGTGGTATTTTAATTGGGGGGACTTGCATAAAATCAATGGGGAACCTTATGCCACCAAAAAAGGTGCCTTTCGTAATCACCCATGCACTAAGTGGGCATCGTCAAACTATTACAACACTGCTTGGTTGATTCAACATGGATGTGCCTTGGCTACAGAGTATCAACATCGGTATGATAAAGTTCACTCATGTGCCAAAACTTTGTTTGAAGCAAAACAAATCTTTCACAGGATGACAGGCAAGTCCATAACATGTTATAGTATGGCCGATAAATTTGCCCGTGCAATGCCCGATGAGTTTAAATATAACACAAGCATTGACACTTTTACAGCTTACAAGCGTTATATCGCATCCAAACCTTGGGTTGCATCTAATTATCTTCGTGACGAATCCAGAAAACCAGATTGGCTATGATTAATGAGACACATTCTTTTTACCCTTAAGGGTTGTAGTTCTGTTCTCACTGATGATGAAAGTTACATAAGAGATGTAATTTATCATGCATCAGTTCAATGTAACTCGACTCTTCTTGCCCTTAACTCACACAAGTTTCAACCACAAGGTGTAACATGTGTAGCAATGCTTGCTGAAAGTCATATTAGTATTCATACTTGGCCAGAAAAGGGTATGGCCGTCTGTGACGTTTTCACCTGTGGTGATCATACAGAACCCCAAAAGGCAGTAGACTATATGAAGATGGTTCTACATGCCACTGATATTGTTTGTAATGAATTTGTTAGACCGTTAGAATGACTTGGACACTTCCTGTTGAAGAAGATGAAGACGGCAACTGCTTTATCACTCTACCAGATGATCTCCTAAAAGAGGCTGGATGGAAAGAGGATGATGAGTTAGAATGGGTTGACCGTGGTGATGGATCCTTTGAATTGAAGAAACCTAACTGATTATGCGTGATGAATTTCTTTGGGTTGAAAAATACCGACCCAAAACTATTGAAGATTGCATCCTTCCTGATGCAACTAAAAAAACTTTTGCTGACTTTGTAGAGAAGGGAGAGATCCCTAACCTCCTGTTGTCTGGTCCTCCTGGCATCGGTAAGACCACTGTCGCAAAGGCACTGTGCCACCAACTTGGTGTAGATTATTATGTTATTAACGGATCTGACGAAGGTCGATTCCTCGATACTGTCCGAAACAATGCGAAGAACTTCGCTTCGACCGTCTCACTTGATTCGACTGCAAAACACAAAGTCATCATTATTGATGAGGCAGATAACACAACCAATGATGTACAACTCCTCCTACGGGCGTCTATTGAGGAGTTTAGTGGCAACTGCCGATTTATCTTTACTTGCAACTATAAGAACCGAATCATTGAGCCCCTTCATTCCCGCTGTTCCGTTGTTGACTTTGGGATCAGTAAGAAGAACAAACCTGCAATCGCAGCACAGTTCTTCAAGCGTCTTCAAGAAATCCTGGTTGCGGAGAGTATTGAATCGGATCCTAAAGTACTTGCCGAACTAGTCAACAAACATTTCCCTGATTGGCGACGTGTTCTGAATGAATGTCAACGTTATTCCGTTGGTGGAGTAATTGATACTGGAATCCTTGCGAGTTTTTCTGAGGTAAATATCAACGATGTCATCAAGAATATCAAGGATAAAAAGTTTCCTGAAGTCCGAAAGTGGGTCGTTAATAATTTGGACAATGATTCTACTGTACTTCTGCGGCGTATTTACGATGCTATGGTTGATTCCTTGGACGGGCCCTCTGTTGCTGCTGCTGTTCTTATTGTGGCTAAATATCAGTATCAAGCCGCGTTTGTAGCCGACCAGGAAATCAATCTCCTTGCGGCATTGACTGAACTTATGGTAGAGTGTGAATTCAAATGATTAGTAGAGACGAACTGATGCACCATCGCCTTCAGGCTTGGTTGCGTGAGAATATTTGTGATGACTTGGAGTATCTGGGAGATTGGGATGATAAACACTGGTATCGTGTTGGTCCCCATGAAGTTTCTGCAGATCAAATTGAAGATCTTGAATTAGTTGGAGAGGTGGAAGTAAATGATTGATGTGAAACTTTTCAGAATCACTACTGGTGAAGAAGTTGTTGCTGAACTAGTATCAGAAACCGAAGACACTGTTACTCTGCGTAATGGTCTTGTAGTTATTCCTAGTGGGTCTAGTTATGGATTTGCTCAGTGGGCGACTGTAATTGATCCCGATCAGCCAGATATTACGGTGAATCGTAGGTTCATTGTATATACGGTTCCTGTAGCCGAGGCAGTAGAAAAGAGGTATAATGAAATCTATGGGTCTAAACTAGTGACTCCCGAGAAGAAAAAACTGATTGTATGATCTCCGATGAAAAATATATCCTAGTAAACTGGGATTACATCAAAGAACATCAATCTGAATTTATCAAACATCTTACGCATTCTCATGATGCCTTGACTCAGTTTGGTATAATTAATACTACGGGGAATTACCACGAATACAATATTTTTGGTGCCACTTCCCCTTCTGTCCACATGTATAAATTATATGGGACACTCCGAACGTTGATCAGAGAACTCTTGGGTGATGATCAAATGTTATGGATTCAATCTTGGGTAAACTATCAAACCCGAGATCATGTGCTTGATTGGCACAACCATGATGCCAAATGGCATGGTTACGTTAGTATCGATCCCAAAGATACTTGCACCGAGTTTGAACATGGATTCAAAGTCGAAAACAAAGTAGGAAATATCTATTTTGGTCCTGGACATAATAGTCACAGGGTTGTGAATAATTCAGATTATGATGGTGTTCGTATCACTGTTGCCTTTGATATTCTAACCGAGGAGAACTGTTCTCCTGATCAAGATCCTACACACAATTTTGGCTGTATACCTCTTTTGTGATTATGGACTTATGTGAAACTGATGCAATATATGCAGCGCAAAAATTTATTGATTACTTCTCTGACAAGGGACGTATCGATGAATATCTTCGTAATGTAAAACTAGACAGAATCTCTCAACAGACTCCTAGTCTGCCTGGGTTTGGTCCTGAGGATGATATGTTCTCTGACTTTGATATTCATCCACAAGACATGAATTTCAAGGTTTATGCCGCGGGTGAGTCTGGGAGTTTTAGTAATGAGTTTTTCAATGAGAGACTTCAGATTACAACTTCTCACGCAATCGAATCTTCAGTTCCTGGTAAGTCACTGAAGTGGATTGTACAGGAGACTAATACAAAGAAGATCGTTGGATTCTGTAGATTCGGATCTCCAACAATCAATTCCAAACCTCGCAATGAGTGGCTTGGTAGTGTTCCTGAACTGACTAGGTTCAATCGTCATGCGATTATGGGATTCATTATTGTGCCTACTCAACCTTTTGGGTTCAATTATCTGGGAGGTAAGTTACTTGCCCTAATGTGTTGTTCTCATGAGGCGAGAGAGAAGTTAAATAGTAAGTATGATGCAGACATCTGTCTCTTCGAGACTACCTCTCTGTACGGGTCTACAAAGTCCTCCTCTCAGTATGATGGACTCAAACCCTACATGAGGTACAAGGGACTCACTGATAGTGATTTTACGCCCCTTCTGCACGACGATATTTTCCATGATCTAAACAAATGGTTTATAGCAAGGAACAACGACAAGACTCTAGTCAAGGAAGACGCATCGAGTCGCAAGTTGAAGACACAGCAAAAGATGATCGCAGTAATCAAGAAAAGCTTACCTTCTCAAAAGGTTGCGGAGTTCCAGACTGCGATTGTAAATGCAAAAAATCTGACTGAGAAGAAACGATTTTACATGTCTGACTATGGATTTGAGAATGCACGAGAAGTCATTCTTGGTGAACAGGAAGTTCTCCGCCCTGGTCAGAACTATGAGAAGTTCCATATGGAGAACTTGATTAACTGGTGGAAGAAAAAGGCCAGTAATAGATATGACAACCTAAAGTCTGAGGGCCGACTTCGCACGGAACTGGAGACTTGGAACAGAAACCCTGAGAGTATCGACATTATACGATGAGTTACGAACTGAAAGATTATCTCAACTCCATCAACTTTCAAAAAAACAATTTGATGGACGAACAGGATCCTGTTTGGGAAAAGAAGTATCCAGCATTCATTATCAATAAGTGCCTCTCTGGATTTGTTGATACTGTTATGTTTTCGAACGAGATTAACCAGAACCCACACCTGGACAACAAACTACAATATGATTTTTATCTAAATAGTATTAGGAAGAAGAAGAGATTCTCTCCTTGGCTACGAAAGGAAAAAGTTCAAGACCTTGATGCTGTAAAACAATACTATGGTTATAGTAATGAAAAAGCAATGCAGGCTTTGAAGATTCTAAATAAAGATCAACTTAAATTTATTAGAGATCGACTTGACGTTGGAGGTGTGAAAAAATGACTGCATTTGCAGAACCTGAGGTTACTTGGTCGCCTGACCAAATGGTAGAAGTTACTCTGAACGAACCAGATGACTTCCTGAAAGTACGAGAAACTCTCACTCGTATCGGTGTGGCCTCTCGAAAAGAGAAAAAGATTTATCAGTCATGTCATATTCTGCATAAACAAGGCAGATACTTTATCGTACACTTTAAAGAATTGTTTGCGTTAGATGGGAAGCACGCAAACTTGACTTTGAATGATGTTCAACGTAGAAACAGAATTATCAATTTGTTATCTGATTGGGGATTGATTGCCATTGTTTCTCCTGAAAGAACTTCGGATGTTGCTCCTCTGAACCAAATTAAGGTTTTGTCTTATAAGGACAAAGGCGATTGGACTTTGGAGACCAAGTATAACATCGGTAAGAAAAAGAAAACGGAAGTCTGATGTATATTATGCCTCCCTGCTCTCCACCGCAGGGATCTACATCACCCTTTGTTTATGCTGATGGTGTTTTTTCCGATGATCAGTTGGATTGGATTCTTAAGTATGCTGAGAAACTAGAACTTCATAATGCCGAAACTGTAGAATATTCTGAAGACTACCGAAAGTCTTATGTTTCTCCAATTAATAATGGAGATGAGACTGCCTGGTTGTTTGAAACTGTGGCAGACGTAACCCACAAATTAAATTCTAACTATTATAGATTTGATCTTTCTATGATAGGTAGTATTCAATATGTGGTCTATCATGGTCATGAAGGTGGTAAGTATGATTGGCACCACGACTACAATGAAGGTTTATCGCCTTCTCGAAAATTGACAGTCGTACTTCAACTCAGTGATCCTTCCGAATATGAAGGTGGTCAATTAGAACTTTTTTCTGACCCACTTATCCAAATACCAAAGAAGAAAGGCATGATGTGCATGTTTCCGGCCTTCTCTTATCATAGGGTAACACCCGTACTTTCTGGAACAAGAAAGGTTTTGGTTTTCTGGATCTGGGGCCCGCCATTCAGTTAACCGAATAAGTTTGTAGGGTAACCATCACTCTGCAATTAAAGCGAAAGTGTTATAATTAGTTGTGGATGCCGAAAGGGTCCTCACAATTTACTCTCGCTTTAATAAGGAGAAATACAGATGGCAAATCTCGCACGATATACTGCGGCAGATCTTGGTACTCTAATGGACAAGATCACCCGTAACGCAATTGGTATGGACGATTATTTCGATCGCCTATTTACCTTGCATGAAACCACAAATAATTACCCCCCATACAATCTAATTCAGGTTAACAACGTAGAGTCTCGTCTCGAAATTGCCCTAGCTGGATTTAAAAAGGAGGAGGTAAATGTCTACACAGAATTTGGAAAACTCTTTGTTGAGGGACAACGACCCGACAAAGAATCCGAAACTAGATATGCCCATCGAGGCATTGCTCAAAGAACTTTCACTCGCAGTTGGACACTCTCCGACGACACGGAGATTAGATCAGTTACTTTTGAGGATGGGCTATTGACAATTGAACTAGGTAAGGTGGTGCCAGACCATCATCATCGGAGGGATTACCTATAGAAATTGTCAGAATGGGAGGGGACCACCCTCCCTTTTTTATAAATAAAACTGAATATCGTCGGCGCTATGCCGCGAGGGGTAACTGGCAAAATCCAGTTGACACCCCTCTTTTTTATGAGTAGAAATACGGATTTACAATCTCTTTGGGATCATGTATATTAATACCATGACTCGGAGATAACAATGTAAGAAACCTCTTTCGTTATGAAACAGTTATTACTTGGAGGTAATGTCATGCATAATCTACTCTCATATAATCAGCTAGATGAGTGGAGACACTTTGAAGATACAGTTGACGAACTAGAAACAGAGCTAGAATTAATCAACGATTATTATGAGTGTCTGATTGAATGCACGGATGATCAGCCTACATGCAAACGGATCTGTAGGCGAATACTATCAGACGGATATTGGTAAAGCATTGGGGAGCTTGACGCTCCCTATTTTTATGTGATATACTGGAGCGTAATGTGAAATTCCCATGACTGTAAAGTTACTGTTACTCAAGTCGAACGAAGAGGTAATCGCTGACGTTCAGGAACTTGTTGATGAAAATGATAAGGTATTGTTTGCAGTTCTGACTAATCCTTTTGTAGTGAAGTTGGAAGAAAATCCAGAACTTTTGGCTGAGGGTGTAAGTTCTAATCAACCTAGATATAGTTGCCGATTCTACCAGTGGATGCCTATGTCTTCTGAGAATCGTATTCCAATCGATCCATCTTGGATCGTGGCAGCTGTAGAACCACTGGAAACAGTCAAACAATCTTATGAGGAAAAAATGAATGGACTCGGAAATTAATGTACAAATCATTCTTTTGAAGAATGATGAAGTGTTGATCAGTCAGATTGATGAAGTCCTGGCTGATATTGGTCGTCCAGATTGTAAGTTGACTTCCCCATATAAGATTCTGGGGAAACATGAAACGGACAAGCCACCACATGAAAGACTGGTCCCCTGGTTGTGTGATTATACCGATGAAGATGTTATAATGATGTCATCGGACAGTATCCTAACCCTGGTCGAGCCGCATAAGGCACTTATTGACGCTTACTTGAAACTAGCAACAACAAAATGAGGTTCTACACTAACGTTTTCCAAATCGGTAATGACATTCTTGTTCGTGGATATGAAGACGGAAAACACTTCAGTGATAGACAGAAATTCCAGCCTACTCTTTACGTCCCCACAAAGAAAAAGTCTAAGTGGAGGACTTTGGAAGGTGACTCAGTAGAACCAGTGAAACCTGGAACTATCAGGGACTGTAAAGAGTTTATTGACAAGTACAATTCTGTTCAGGGATTTCGTATCTACGGCAACGAGAGGTTCGTTCATCAGTATATCTCTGAACAGTATCCAGAAGATGAAATCAAGTTTGACATCAACAAGATCAAACTAGTTACAATTGACATTGAGGTTGCTGCAGAAGGTGGTTTCCCCGATGTCTTTAATTGTGCAGAAGAGTTGCTTCTGATTACGATTCAGGATTATACAACCAAGGAAATTATTACTTGGGGAACTCGTGAGTATAAAACGGATAGGCAGAACTATAAGTATGTTTACTGTTACACCGAAATTGAACTGATTGAGAAGTTCATCCAGTGGTGGGAGACTAACACGCCTGAAGTTGTCACGGGGTGGAACTGTGAACTATACGATATCCCATACCTTATGGGTCGTATGGAACGTATCATGGGCGAGAAGTTTGCGAAGAGAATGTCTCCATGGAACATTGCTCGTCGTAATGAGATTCAGATTATGGGTAGAAAACAAATCTCATACGATCTTGCAGGCATCTCTGTAATCGACTATCTGGATCTCTATAAGAAGTCTCCTGCAACCCCTAACCAAGAGAGCTATCGACTGGATCATATTGCCAATGTAGAACTTGGTGCTCGTAAGTTAGATCACTCGGAGTTTGATACTTTCCGAGAGTTTTATACTAAAGACTGGAAAAAGTTTGTTGACTATAACATTGTTGACGTAGAACTTGTTGATCGTCTTGAGGATAAACTTAAACTGATTGATCTCTGTTTCACTCGTGCGTATGACGCCAAAGTAAACTTCAGTGATATTGCCTATCAGGTTCGTACCTGGGATGCAATCATCTATAACTATTTGAAGAAAAGGCACATCGTCATTCCTCAAAAGGAGAGGAACCAAAAGGATGAGAAGTATGCTGGTGCATACGTTAAAGAACCTAAACCAGGAAAGTATGACTGGGTGGTCTCTTTTGACCTCAACTCTCTATACCCTCACCTCATTATGCAATACAACATCTCGCCAGAGACGTTGGTTGAAAATCGACATCCTTCTGCAACCGTAGATAAACTTCTGAATCAGGAACTCACTTTTGAGATGTACAGTGATTACGCTGTGTGTGCAAACGGTGCGATGTTCCGAAAGGATGTGAAGGGATTCTTGCCAGAACTGATGGAGAAGATGTACAACGAACGTGTCATCTTCAAGAAACGAATGCTCAAGGCAAAACAGGAATATGAAAAGACTAAGAATCCTGAACTCATTAAAGAGATTGCCCGATGCAACAACGTCCAAATGGCTAAGAAGATTGCTCTTAATAGCGCTTATGGTGCCATCGGTAATCAGTATTTTCGATATTACAAACTTGCAAATGCAGAGGCGATTACACTCTCTGGTCAGGTCTCTATCCGTTGGATCGAGAACAAGATGAATGGATATCTGAATAAGTTACTAAAGACTGAAGATGTTGATTATGTTATTGCTTCTGACACTGACTCTATCTATCTTAATATGGGTCCTGTGGTTGAAACTGTATACAAAGGGAGAGAGGCGTCTACTGAAAGCATTGTCAATTTCCTTAATAAGGTCTGTGAGGTGGAACTTGAAAAGTATATTGAAGGTTCTTACCAAGAACTGGCGGACTATGTAAACGCCTATGACCAGAAGATGCAGATGAAACGTGAGAACATCGCAGAACGTGGTATTTGGACCGCGAAGAAGAGATACATTCTCAACGTATGGGATAGTGAGGGTGTTCGATATAACGAACCCAAACTTAAGATCATGGGTATTGAGGCAATTAAAACCTCAACGCCAGCTCCTGTGAGGAAGATGATTAAGGATGGACTTAAACTCATGATGAGTTCAACCGAAGAAGAGATGCAAGACTACATTGAAAAGTGTAGAACTGAGTTCAAACAACTTCCCCCAGAAGAGATTGCCTTCCCTCGTAGTGTTTCTGAAATTAATAAGTGGAAATCTTCAGCTACTCTTTATGAGAAAGGTTGTCCAATTCACGTTCGTGGGGTAATTTTGTACAACCACTGGACTAAAAAGAAAGGATTGGAAAGGAAGTATGCCCCAATCCAAAGTGGCGAAAAGATCAAATTTGTATATCTCAAGACGCCAAATCCTATGCAAGAGAATGTCTTGTCATTCATCCAAGACTTCCCTAAAGAATTAGATCTACATAAGTATGTGGACTATGAACTACAGTTTAATAAGTCATTCATTGAACCCATGAAAATTATCATGGACTGCATTGGATGGACTGTTGAAAAAACCAATACCCTTGAAAGTTTCTTCCTATGAGTGAGATTAATATTCAGGCAGTGCATCCATTTGGTCCTGCCTTACTTGAAGTCGATTGTCCTATGGACCTTATCAATGGTCTTAATGACCTGGTTGATAATATGGATGATGAAACTCTGGAACTTTGTTCCAACAAACATACGAAAAATCCCAACTTCCCAAACCTACTCAACAGGGGATTTGAGATCATTTATCTTCTGAAGGATCAAGTTGAAAAATTGACTTTAGATTCTTTCATTTTGGCAATGTCTCAACAGTATTTGACTTATCTGGGTCGTCCATGTGATACCTTGAATATTCCTGCCCCAGATTGGGATGATAGATATTCTGATATATGGATAAACAGGTACTTTAAAGGTGACATTACTCCTCCACATGGCCACAACCACTTTTTGTCTGGAGTAATTGTTTTGAAACTTCCAGAGAATATTCCTGATGATTTGGATATGCCAGATCGCCCTGATAGGTCTTTGGAATTCAACCATAATGATGAACTATATCTCCCTAAACAGGAGGTAGGTAAAATGTATATCTTCCCTAGTCATCTTAGACATTGGGTTCACTTCCATGTTTGTGATGAAGAAAGGAGATCTCTTAGTTTTAACGTAGGCGCATGAAACAGTGGATTGTATCTTGGTCTAATGATGGAGTATATTGGTCCCAAGAAAATATGAGAATTTTTGAGGGTTACGAAGCTGCCACTTGGTTTGCAAAAACCCAAGAGAATGAGTATAATTATGTGAGAATGCATGAAGTAAAGGATGGTATTTGATTATGGATTTTTTAAAAGACATTGTTAAAGAGATTGGCGATGACTACACCCAACTGGCCTCAGATATTAACGAATCTGAAGTATTCGTTGACACTGGTTCGTTCATCTTTAATGCTCTTTGTTCTGGGTCTCTCCATGGTGGGATCTCTGATAGGAGAATCACTGCTATCGCTGGCGAATCTTCTACGGGCAAAACCTTCTTTTCTCTCTCTGTTGTCAATAATTTTCTTCAATCTAATCCAGACGGGTATGTTCTGTATTTTGATACAGAAGCCGCAATTAACCGTCAACTTCTAGAAGATAGAAATATTCCCCTGGATAGGTTTGTGGTTGTGAATGTGGTTACCGTTGAAGAGTTTCGTAGTAAGGCTCTGAAGGCGGTAGACATGTATTTAAAAAAACCTGAAGAAGAACGCAAGCCCTGTATGTTTGTGTTAGACTCTCTAGGGATGCTTTCCACTGAGAAAGAGATCACAGATGCACTCAACGACAAGCAAGTTCGGGATATGACCAAATCCCAACTTATCAAAGGTGCTTTCCGTATGCTCACACTCAAGTTGGGTCAAGCGAAGATTCCTATGTTAGTAACCAACCACACTTATGATGTCATCGGCGCTTATGTTCCTACAAAAGAAATGGGTGGTGGCAGCGGTCTTAAGTACGCCGCTTCTACTATCATCTATCTCTCAAAGAAAAAAGAAAAAGACGGAACAGAAATCGTTGGAAACATTATCAAAGCTAAGGCTGCTAAGTCGCGTTTAACAAAGGAGAATAAAGATGTGGAAATTCGTCTTTATTATGATGAGCGTGGTCTTGATAGATATTATGGTCTTCTTGAGCTCGGTGAGATTGGCGGTCTCTGGAAGAACGTTGCTGGACGTTACGAAATGAATGGGAAGAAAATCTACGCGAAACAAATCTTGGCTGACCCAGAAACTTACTTCACTGAAGAAGTTATGGAACAACTGGAAGAAGTCGCCAAGGGACAATTTACCTATGGATAAATTCATCAAGACTTTTGATCGAGTCTTTGATGATATTACTTGTCAGTCCTTGATTGCTATATTTGAAGACTCCTTATATCAAGAGAGGATTGACAACGCAGGCCGGCCGAATTTCACGCAAGTAAATCTCAACGATCATAAAGAGTACTCTAAGTTTACTCAACTATTAACTTATAAGATAGTTGATGTGATGAAAGAGTACAAAAAGGATTTAGAAGAATTTACTGCCTGGTGGCCTCACAAATTGTATTTGGAACAATTCAGAATCAAAAAATATGAACCAGATTCTGATGATATGTTTGATCTACATGTAGATGTTCAGGATCATGATTCATCCAAAAGATACCTGGCGTTTCTTGTTTATTTGAACGATGGATTTACTGGAGGTCAGACTGCTTTTCCTTATCATGATTTGACCTTTGATGCAGAACCTGGTAGAGTCTTGGTGTTTCCTCCTACTTGGCAGTATCCACATATCGGATTCCCTGTTCAGGAAAAACCAAAATACATTATGAGTACATACTTGCACTACAATTGATGGAGACGATCGAAAATACTATACTGAAGAATCTTCTTATCAATGAAGATTATGCTCGGAAGGTTTTGCCCTTTATCAAGACAGAATATTTCGACAATACTCATGAGAAAGTAGTCTTTGAAGAGACTGCAAAGTTTATTGCCCAATACAATAAACTTGCAACAAGAGAAGTTCTCCACATTGAATGTGAAAAGAGAAGTGATATCAATGATACTACATATAAAGAAGTCTGCGAGTACATTGATAATTTTGATTCGGAACAATCGAATCATGAGTGGCTTGTAACTCAAACCGAGAAGTGGTGTCGTGATCGTGCAATTTATCTTGCTCTTGTAGAGAGTATTGGTATTGCTGATGGTAATAATGAAAAGAAGGGTGTAGATGCAATTCCTTCTATTCTCTCTGATGCTCTGGCAGTATCCTTCGATAATCATGTTGGTCACGATTACTTAGAGGATTATAGTGAACGTTATGACTTCTATCACCAGAAAGAAGATAAGATTCCCTTTGATCTTGAGTTCTTTAACAAGATTACGAAAGGTGGTCTTCCTAACAAGACTCTTAATGTCGCTCTTGCTGGGACAGGTGTTGGTAAGTCTCTTTTCATGTGTCATATGGCTAGCTCCGTTCTGCTTAACGGACGTAATGTGCTTTACATTACAATGGAGATGGCAGAGGAGAAAATTGCTGAACGTATTGATGCAAACCTGCTCAATGTACCCATCCAAGACCTTGCTGACCTTCCAAGGTCTTCGTTTGAGAACAAGGTAACTAATCTGGCAAAGAAAACACAGGGTCAGCTTATAATTAAAGAGTATCCTACTGCGAGCGCACATAGTGGACACTTTAAGGCACTTCTTAACGAACTTGCACTTAAGAAGTCTTTTAAACCTGATATCATCTTTGTGGATTATCTCAATATTTGTGCCTCGTCACGTTACAAAGGATCTGCCAATATTAATTCCTATACTCTTGTTAAGTCGATTGCAGAGGAGCTTAGAGGGTTGGCTGTCGAAGCCGAGGTCCCTATCGTATCTGCCACCCAGACCACTCGTTCTGGTTATGGTAGCAGTGACGTTGACCTTACTGACACTTCTGAGTCCTTTGGTC
>Ga0255766_10002965_pt1 | contig 14969 bp, 14 predicted proteins | sample 071ome_23_FD_179966 | JGI IMG/M metagenome (GOLD analysis project Ga0255766, IMG submission 179966) | Coastal salt marsh microbial communities from the Groves Creek Marsh, Skidaway Island, Georgia - 071403BT metaG (version 2) | ecosystem: Environmental > Aquatic > Marine > Intertidal zone >... | reverse complement strand
TGTCTTTTGTTTTTTCAAGCTCTTCAATAGATGTACCATAATAATTGTTATTAAATTCTTCAAATTCGATAAATTCATTATTAGATATCATGCTTTGAAATTTTTCTAATGATACGAAATGATAATCGATACCATCTATTTCATTTTCTCGAATCTCTCTTGTTGTATGAGATACAACAAAATTTATATCAATTATGTTACCTAGTTCATTAATAATAGTATTTTTGCCAACTCCACTAGGACCCGTAATTATATAAATCATATTGTCTCAATAAAATTCTTTATTTTATCAATGGAACTATTCTCTAATTCATAGATTTTAGTATTTTCATCTAAACCTATATCATTTAAAAATCTCATCGTTTTGACTTTTCCTATATGACCATTCTCCGTTAAAAGTTTATGTACCCTAATAGAATTAATTTTTGAATTACTTACTGCATCCCTTAGTAAATTATCAAAGTTTTCATATTCTAAATTAAATGAATTAATAAAAACATTTCGCTCTTTTTTAATATGTAATATTTCAGTTTTTAAATTCATTTTTACCAATCATATCAAGTATTGCGTTAACAAACTTTGCTCCTTCTGAAGAAGAGTGTTTGTCAGTGAGTTTTGTCCATTCTGAAACTATTACTTTTAAAGGCGTTAAATTAAGAGACAGTTCAGATATACCTAGTATTAGTGATATTTTTTCTGTTTTAGCAATTCTTTCATAATTCCAATTATCAGAATACTTAACAATTAAATTTTTTATATTTTCATACTGATTTTTGGTATTAAGAATTAATTGTTCTGCTCGTATTAATTGATTTTCTGATAGCTCATTTTTACCCAAAGAAAAATTATCGATATCTATATTTGAGGAAAATAATATTTTAAAACAAACACTTCTAAAATCTTCTTTCATACTCTTGTTATATAGCTTTTAGTTTTTGTATCAATTTTTATCTCATCATTCTCATCTATAAACATAGGAACTTGCATAATTAAACCTGTTTCTACTGTTACTTCTTTTGTGTTCGAATTAACTGAGTCCCCTTTAACTGCAGGTTCAGATTTAGTTACTATTAAATTTACAGTTGTTGGAAGGATGATGTCTATAGGGCTATTGTTATACATCGAAATTGTAACTTCTTGATTTGGTTTTATTAATAATTCTTGCTCGTTTAATTGTTCTTTTGTTAAGGAAATCTGTTCATAAGACGTTGTATTCATAAAATAGTATTCAGTGCCTTCGCTATATAAATATTGGAATGATTGTTTGTCTACATAAGCTTGCTCAACATCTTCATCCGCTCTAAAGGTTTTATCAACAACTCCTCCACTATTTAAATTTCTTAATTTAGTTTTTACAAATGCACGACCTTTTCCAGGCTTTACATGCTGATATTCTAAAATTTGAAATAATATACCATCTACAATTATTGATTGACCAGGACGCATGTCATTAGTTGATACCATTATGGAATAACTCCTTCTTCTTTAGCTTTATTTTTGAGGTTAATAAACTCTTCATAATTATTTGTAAAGGTCATTTTGCCATCTTTACTGGTTAGAAGATAGTAGATGAAATCATTTTCTGGTGTGTTCATAATTGCAGTCATAGCTCTTTCTCCAAATCCAGAAATGGGTGTTGGTGGTAAACCAGTAAATTTATATATATTGTAAGGACTGTCAACTTGTAAATCAATTAACAAAACCTGTGATTTTCTTTTTTGTAATGCGTAGAGTATAGATGCATCTATTTGAAGTAACATATCAATTTCTAATCGGTTTTTAATAACTGATGATACTAAAGGTCTATCTTCATCAATTTTTGACTCAGCTTCTATAAGACTAGCTATTGTAAAGAATTCATTTGCATCATTTATCCATGTAGGTAAGTTGTTGGTAGCAATTATATTGTTATACCTAAGCTCTAGTTCGTCTACAAGTGTTTGAAGTATCTCTTCCCCATTTGCATCAATGTTTATCTGATATGTATTAGGAAATAGCAAACCTTCCCAATTTTGAAGATCAACATAATCGTTGTCAGAATGAAATTGTGAGATAACTTTACCTGATTTTAAAGAATTTTCTAATTGAATTACTTCGTAACCAGTTTGAGCTGATATAGTTTCAAGAGTTTCAGAAATCCATAAACCTTCAGGAATAGTAATTGTATATGTTTTAAGAGGAGGACCTTTCAGCAATAATGCGGTTAGTTCACTAAATTCTAAATTATTTGGTAGTTCATAATTACCAGCCCTTAATTTATCTGTTAAATTTTCATTTCTTAAATAAAGTTCAAAAGCAATTTTAGAACTTATCACACCTGTTGAATCTAAAATACTAGCTATTTGTGATGCAGATGAGCCTTGAGGTATATTTACAGATATAATTTCTTCAACAACACTATTTGCAGATTCTTGAATCACATTTTTTTCAACAGAATCAGCAATACTTGTGATTGAAAAGTACGTAATAAAAATAAAAATAAATGTAACAAGTATTTGAGCAATAGCTCTGTATTTAATGTAATTATTTTTCATTTGTTCTTATATACGTTTCTAATAATTGTAAAGCAGACAAATCATCTATTCTCTCTTTACCATTTGTTTCATAAATATCAGAAGAGAATCTTTCATCTACTTTATGTATAGAAATATTGTACTTTTGTAAATAATTAATAAACTCATCTACTAAATCCGTCATTCTATTCTTTGAATTATTCATTCCAATGGGATAACCAACAATTATTTTATCTATTGAATAATTTTGCATAAATGTATCAATCTGTTTTTGTGGATCGGTTTTCTTTTTATCTATTACATCTACAGGTATTGGAATGCTTGTTTTAGTTGTTCTAACAGCTAAACCTAAATATCTTTCGCCGTAATCAATGGCTAGTAAGTTGTTCAATTACAATTTCTCTTGTAGAAGTGAAAGGGATGTCTCCAAAGCATCATCAATAGAATATTTTTGAGGGCCCCCACCAATTGAGAGGTTTTCATCTTTTGAAGCACCCCCGCCAAACAATTTAGAAAGTTCTGTAACAACTGTAGAAATATTTAAATTTACGTTTTCTTTAGTGCTTCCAACTATTGATGTCTTTGGACCTAAGTCTGAAATTAATAAGACTACATCAATATCTGTTTCTTTTATTAAATTAATAGCAACAGTTCTTAATTCATTAGGACTTTCTACATCTAATTTATTTAAGTATGTTTTAAATCCTGCAACGTCTTTTGTGTTTGATGCTGCCGAATTTACAATATTGTTTAATTCAAGTTTTTTGTATCCATCTAATTTCAATTTATATTCTTCAAGTAACTCAAGTTGTGAATTTAATTTTTCTGATACTTGATCTTCAGATACCTTTAAGATATTTGAAACAGATTTGTATGATTTATAAGCATTGCTTAAAAATTCATATGCTTCAAAGCCTGAAAGCATCTCTACTCTTCTTAAATTAGATCCAATAGATGATTCGTTCAGAAGAACTATTAATCCAACATCATGTGAATTAGAAACGTGTGTCCCGCCACACAACTCTTTTGAGTAACTACCTATACTGACAACTCTTACATCATCATCGTATTTATCACCAAAAAATGCTAAGGCTCCTTCTTTTTTAGCATCATCGATATTCATAATCTTTGTAGATATATCAAAATCGTTAAATATTACTTTATTTGATTCTTCAAATATATGATTCAACTCTTCATCGCGTACTTTTTCAGTATGGCTAAAGTCAAATCTAAACTTTCCTGGTGCAACATTTGAGCCAGCTTGCGCAACATGATCTCCTAGGACATTTCTTAATGAAGCATGAACAATATGTGCCGCACTGTGACTTTTAGAAACTGCATTCCTGAACGCACTATCAACTAAAAATTTAACTTTTTGACCTTCATCTAAATTTATCTTATTAACAACAACACCTACAGCACCGTTACTTGTTTGAAAGACATTATTTACTTCAATTGTTTGATTTTCTATAATTACGGTACCTTTATCAGATATTTGTCCTCCAGCTTCATAATAAAACGGGTGTTCTTTTCCAAACAATATAGTTTTGTCATCATACTGTTCAATGTGATAAAGTTCAGATTCAGTCTCTAAAGTGTCGTATCCTTTAAATATATTTTCATCTACTTCAAAATCTACAATTGAACCATTAGTAGAGTCAATTTTTTTTGATTTTTCTTTATGCTCATCAAAGTATTTTTTAAACATTGAATCATCTAAGTTTATATTGTTTTCTTGACATATTTCTTTTGTTAATTCATAAGGAAAACCAAACGTTTCAAATAAATAAAAAGCTTCTTTTTCAGTTAGTTTATTTTTAGATATTAAGTCGTTTATTTCATTAAGACCTTTTTTGATTGTTGAATTAAATAAATCTTCTTCTGTTGAAAATAATTTATGAATCTTATTTTTTTGATCAAGTAATTCTGGATATTCCTGTTTATACATATCTACAACAACATCAATAAGGTAAGATAATGAAACATATTCATCACAAAGTTGATTGTTAGCTCTTACAGCTCTTCTGATAAGTCTCCTTAATATATATCCCCTGCCCTCATTCGTTGGAACAACTCCATCTGCCAGCATAAATGTTGTTGTCTTTATATGATCTATAATGATTTTTTCAAACTTTGAATTAGATTTATCTATCTTAGTTTTTAACTCGTTACTTAAAGGTGAGAAGAGATCTGTATCAAACAGAGTTTCTTTTTCTTGTAGGATCATTGCAATTCTTTCTAACCCCATTCCAGTATCAATATTTTTATTGGGAAGTTCATCTATGACTTGAAAAGGTTGATCTTGTATTGACTCCATAAAGACAAGGTTCCAAATTTCTATAAAACGATCTTCTCCACCACCAATAGGACCACCGTCTTCACCATATTTTTCACCTCTATCAATAAAAATTTCTGAACATGGACCACATGGACCGGGTATATTCATATGCCAAAAGTTATCTTCATTTCCTTTTTGAATTCTTTCATCAGGTACACCAATATCATTTATCCAAATATCTAATGCTTCTTGATCGTCTTTATAGACTGTGAACCATAATTTATCTTTATCTACACCAAGTTCTTTTGTAATAAATTCATAAGAATATTTGATAGCTTCTTTTTTAAAGTATGAACCTATACTAAAATTTCCAAGCATTTCAAAGAACGATAGATGTCTGTCTGTGTCTCCTATGATATCTATATCAACTGTTCTTACGCATTTTTGTGAAGAGACCATATTCGGGTTGTCAGCTTTTTTGTTACCTAAAAAATAATCCTTTAATGGAACCATGCCTGCAGCAGTAAACAGTAGTGTGTCATCTATTGGAATTAAGGACGCAGAATTTAATCTTTTATGATTATTTTCTTCAAAATATTTAAGAAATTTTTCTCTTATTTCTGAACTATTCATCTTCTATCAATTCAATATTGTACTCAAGTAAAGTATCGGTATCTATCTCTGATGGTGCATCAGTTAGTGGATCTTGACCTGATTGTGTTTTTGGAAACGGTATAACGTCACGAATAGAGTTTTGATTTAAAACTTCAGCTACTAACCTATCGATACCTATTGCAAATCCAGCATGTTGTGGTGTTCCATAAGATAGAGCTTCAATAAACCAACCGAATCTATTTTGTATATCTTCTTCACTTAAACCCCATTTTTGTAGTACCAAAGTTTGAATTTCTGGATCATTTATTCTTTGTGAACCTGATCCAAGCTCAACACCATTTAGTACGAGATCGTAATGTAAAGCAATTGCATTTTCAGGTTCTTTTTTAAATTCATCAGTATTCATTGGAGATGTGAAAGGATGGTGAGACGGTTGTAAAACTCCTTCTTCTACTTCAAAGAAAGGAAAATCTTCAACCCAAAGAAAATTATAAATATTATCTGTCTTCTTTGTACCAACAGTTCTTCTAATAATATCCATGTAGGGTGCGATTTGTTCAAGAAGTCCTGTTTGAAACAATAAAGTACCTGCTTTATATGATTTTATTTTGCTTAATTCATCATCTTTAAGAAATTTAGCTAAAGGACCGGAAACTTCATTTTCGACTTTAAACCAACCTAATCCGCCAGCACCCATTTCCTTAATTGTTGAATCTAAATCGTCTATTTCTTTTCTAGTGAGTAACTTGTTTACAAACAATCCTTTTACTACTCCATTATTTTTTATTGAATCAGCAATAAATTTGATGTCAGTACTCTTAAAATCTTCAGTTAAATCTTCAATTACTTCATTAATTCTTAAGTCTGGTTTATCTGTACCATATTTATCTAAAGCTTCTTTAAATGAACAAACTGGAAATGGTGTATTAAGTTTTATATCATAAGCTTCCGAAAAAATGTGTTTTACAATTTTTTCTATATTATTTTTAACTATTGTTGGATTTGCATCGCTGAATTCTAAATCTAATTGAGTAAATTCAGGTTGTCTATCTTTTCGTGAGTCTTCATCTCTATAGCATTTAGCTATTTGGTAATAATTTGGAAACCCTGACATCATAAAAAGTTGCTTATACATTTGTGGTGATTGAGGTAAAGCATAAAAATTACCTGGGGATTTTCTTGATGGAACCAAAAAATCTTTTGCTCCTTCAGGAGTAGATTTTATTAACGTAGGAGTATCAATTTCCAATATGTCTAATTTATTCATAACGTTTCGTATGCTTTTAAAAGTTTTAGATCGAGTTACTATGTTGATCTTCATTTGTTCTCTTCTTAAATCTAAATAACGATATTTCAATCTAATATTTTCATCTGTTTCTATAGAATCTTCTATTTGAAAAGGCAGGACTTTGCTTTTGTTTACTACAGTCAGATCGCTAACAAGTATTTCAAATTCTCCCAAAGGAATTTTGTTGTTTTCAAGCCCTTTATCTCTTTGTTGAAACACACCATTAACAGAGATGTAATACTCATTTTTTAATGTTTCGTTTATACCTGAATCTTTATCAAAAACTAATTGAATAGTGCCGAAAAAATCTCTTAAATCAATAAAAGTAAGACCACCATGGTCACGTACATTATCAATCCAACCATAAAGATCTTCTATTAATTCACCTGAATTCAAGTTTCTTAAATTGTTTATCTTCATATCAAATCTCTTAAAGTATCAATATTATATGGGAATGTTTCTTTCGAGTTAATTAATTTAATTGATCTTTCATTACAATTTATAACAATATCTGATTTGTTATAAACAGCATTTTTGTATTGAGTGTTTTCTTTACTAATTCTTACAGGAAGAATGTGATTTATATTATTGTTAATAAGTTCAGATGATATTTCATTTATAGTTCCAACAGTTGAGCCAATTAAAGAGATTTTAATCTCTTTACCGTAATTATTAACTACCAGACTCATAAGTCTATCAACTCCAAAAGCTACTCCAACACCTTCAGAATTTCCTAACTTTAATATTTGCGAAAGTTTGTCATAACGACCCCCACCACCGACTGCTAATCCATTTACTTTAAACTCAAAAGTTAAATCATTGTAGTAATCTAGCCCTCTTACTAAATTTGAATCTTCTTTGTACTGAACGCCTAGTGAATCTAATTCTTTTTTTATCTGTAAATAATTATTTGCAGAGTCGTCATTCAAATAGCCCAAAATAGAAGGAGCTTTATTTATTACATCTTTATCTTCAGGATTATTTGAATCTAATACACGTAATGTGTTGTTTTCTAACTTATCTTGACTATCTTTTGAAAGGTTTTCTTTATTTGCTATTAAATATTCTAATAATTCTGATACATATTTTGACCTGTCATCAATCGTACCGATAGAATTTATGTGAAGATCGGCTTTAATCCCTAAACAATTTAAAAATCGAATAGATGACTGTATTATTTGTAAGTCTGAAAAAATGTCGATTGTACCTATTATTTCAGCACCTGCTTGGTGAAACTCTCTATATCTGTTCTTTTGTGGATTTTCATATCTATACATTTTGCCGAAATATGAGTATTTTTTTGAGTCATTTTTATAGAACTCATTATGAAATCTAACAACACTAGCAGTACCTTCTGGCCTAAGAACTAATTCACGGTCACCTTTATCTATAAATTCATACATTTGTTTAGTTACAATTTCCGAAGATTCACCAATTGATTTTGTAAATAATTCTTTATGTTCAATTATTGGGAGTTCCGTATATTCATAGCCGAATGAATTAAATGTGTTAAGAAATGAATTAAGTATAAACAAATATACTTGCGCATCTTCACTGTGTATATTGCGTGTCCCTTTTACTTGTTCAATCATTTAATAACTCTCTTAATGTAATATTACTATTCAATATCTCATTTACTTTTGAATAAGGACCATGACCAGGAAATACTGATAAATCCTTATCAAAATTTAAAAATATGTTATTTAATGAGTCTTTCATTTCATTAATAGACCCACCTTTTAAATCAGTTCTACCAATACCGTCTTTGAATACAAAATCGCCTGTAAATACAATTCCTAAATCTGGAAATTCGTATGAAACACTTCCCTTTGTATGACCAGGATTTTTATGAATTTGTAAGAAATCAAACTCATGTTTTTCTACATCTAAAATATCACCCTTATATTCTTTTACACCTGTATCGTCACCCATAAACATTTTTATTTGTTCTTGTGGGTTTCTTGCCAAAAATTCATCATCTAAAGATAGATATTTACCGTAATTAAATTTTTCCATACCAAGAGCATGATCAAAATGACCATGGGTAATTAATGCACCCATAACTGTTAAATTTTCTTTGTTAACGTATTCGAGTGCATTTTCAAGATCAGGAGGTAAATCAATAAAAATACAACGTTCATCATTGTATGGTTTTACAATATAACAATTAGATGTAGTAAAACTTGTAAAAGTTGAAATAATGTCCATTAGTTTTTACCTGGAAAAATTCTAGATGCTTCAAATACGCTTTCAATGTTCTTAGCGTCTCTAATAATTTCTTCTAATTGTTTGTTGTCACTAATTTCAATTTGGAATAATAAACTAACAATTCTTTTACTGCTTGTAACAGATTTAGCAACCAGTATGTTTCCACCATTATCAGATATAGCAATTGTTGCATCTCGCAATAAATACGGTCTATCAATTGCTTCTATTTCTAGCCAAATTATAATTCCGGTATTTGATTCAAAAGCCCAAGATACATCTATAATTCTTTCACCTTTTTTAGAATCAATTTTTACATTGAGACAATCTGATCTGTGAATTGAAATACCATTAGTTATGGTCACAAAACCTAAAATATCATCGCCTGGTACTGGAACACAACATTTAGCCATTCTCACTTGAATGTCGTCATAACCTTCAACAATAACTAGTGAAGATTTACTTTCTTGAGTTGTTTCTGCAGAATATAGATCTTCATCAGTATTAATTTCTTCTGGAAAAGCAATTTTTCTTAGTTTGTTACCAATTGAATTAATTCCTGTGTTGCCGTTGGCCAAATTCATATACAAACTTTCTATATTTGGAAGTTTTATTTCTTTTAATAGTTCATCAATTAATTGTTCTTTTGAATAACTTTCTAGTATTTCATCATTTGTATCAAGCCAAGAATTTAAGATTGTTTTACCCTTTTGAATGTCTTCATTTTTTAATTGCTTCTGATACCATTGTTTTATTTTTGATCTAGCTCGAGATGTTTTTACAATGTTTAACCAATCTCTACTAGGACCTTTATCTTTATCATTACTCGTAAGAATTTCAATTGTATCCCCTGTTTTTAATATTGAGCTTAAATTAGCTAGTTTACCATTTATTTTTGCACCAATTAATTTTTCACCAACTTGAGTATGGATAGCAAAAGCAAAGTCTACAGGTGTAGATCCTGAAGGAAGTGAAATTACATCACCACTCGGTGTGAGGCAAAAAACTTCATTTTCATAAAGATCTAGTTTCATATGTTGTAAAAATTCATTAGGATCTGGATATTCATTTGACATTGTTGATAGCTCATTAGTCCATTTAGTTAAATAATCCGATGGCTTTTCTTTGTACTTCCAATGTGCAGCAACTCCGAATTCAGCACGGTAGTGCATATCATGAGTTCTAATTTGAATTTCCATTTTTGAACCTGTTTCAGTTAATACAGTTGTGTGTAGACTTTGGTACAAATTAAATTTTGGCATTGAGATAAAATCTTTAAATCTACCAAGTACGGGTTGAAAATTTGCATGTATTAGTCCAAGTATTGTGTAACAATTCTTTACATCATCAGTGATAATACGAATACCAATCAAATCATTTATTTCACCAAAAGACATACCATTATTTACTATTTTTTTATAAATTGAATAGTTGTGCTTAGGTCTTCCATAAACTTCTGCTGAAAGTGAGTTGTCATCTAATAATGTTTTAATAATTTTGGTTGATTCATCTATTTGTTTAGATCTATTAGGATTACTTTGTTTTAGTAATTCTTTAATTTCGTTATTTTGTTTGTCATAAAGTATTTCAAAGGATATATCTTCTAATTTATGCTTAATAGTTTGTAATCCTAATCTGTGTGCTAAAGGCGCATAAACATATAAAGTTTCGTTTGCTATCTTTTCCTGGGTCCATTTTTTATGAAATTCAATGGTTTCGATATTATGAAGTCTGTCAGCAAGTTTTAGTATTAAAACTCTTATATCTTTGGACATTGCAATAACCATTTTTCTAATTGCATCTGCTTTCGCTTCTTCTCTAGAGTTGTATTTGATCTTGTCTAATTTTGTAACACCATCAACTAAATCCGCTACTTCTTTACCGAATGTTGTTTTTATATCTTGATATGTTATATCAGTATCCTCAACTAAATCATGTAAAAGAGCTGCTTTGATTGTTTCAATGTCAAAATTGAGCTCTGCAAGATATATTGCTACATGAAGTGGATGTGTAATATAATCTTCACCAGATTTTCTTTTTTGACCCTGGTGACCTTTTTTTGCATATAAAAAAGCTGTGTTTATCTCTTCTTGATCTTTTTCAGAATATAAACTTAATAGCTTGTCAGACAATTCTTTTACATTCATTGCTTTTGATGCTGTGACCATACTTATATGGTAGTAAATAATTTAATTTTTAATTATTTTTGACAAAAATGGAACTGTTACAAATATAGAGCTATATGTTCCTGAAACGATACCTATCAATAACGGTATTGCGAAATCTGATAAGTTTCCTTCAATACCTAAGTAATTGCCAACAAAAATAATAGAGAGAATAGGAATTGCAGATGTCAATGATGTATTAATACTTCTCATAAGAACATCGTTAAAAGTTTTGTTTAAGATCTCAGAAGTTAAGTTATCCCTTTTAAATGTTCTTTGAGAATCTTTTAATTTGTCAAAAAGAATAACTGTGTCGTACAGTGAATATCCTAAAATTGTCAATAATGCAATAATCGTTGATGGAGTAATTTCTAATCCAATCAACACATATATTGAAAATGTAAGTAACAAATCATGCATTAACGCGACTAAAGCAATTAAAGAATATCTATATTCGTATCTATATGAAATCAAAAGAGCGATTATTGATAAAAATATGATTAATGCTCGGATTCCTTTATCAGTTATTTCAGCTCCAAAAGTTGGTCCAACTCTTTGGAATTCTATTTCATTTTTTTCTACATCAAATTTAGTAGAAAGGTAATTTAATAATTCTGTTTCTTTTTCTTGTGTTGATTCTATGGCTCTAAAAATGATTGTATTGGAATTGTCAAACGTTTGATATCTTGCAACTTTTAGTATTGTATTGTTCATTACATCATTTATATCTTCATCTGTATAATTAGCATCAAGTTGGTAAGTTGTACCACCTGTAAAATCAACTGACAAATTAAGCTGTGTTAAACCAAAAATCGAAGATAGCAAAATAGCAATGAACAAAATAAATTCGATCACGAATACTTTGTAGAATTTAGTTCCTAAATTTTTAAAATCTATATTTGTAGTACCTAAAAATAAATTTTTAAACATTTTCAAAATCCTTTTGTTTTAGTGGAAAATAGCTTCTAGGATTTGTAGATAACGAACCAAAAGCTGGCACTGAGTACCTTATAAACAATCTTGTATAAAACAAATCAAAAACAGTAGCTATACCTAAAGTAAGTGCAAATCCTCTAATTGGTCCAATTGCTAAAATATATAAAATAACAGCAGCAATAATAGATACAAAATCAGCAACCAATATAGTGTTCCATGCTTCTGTAACAGCTTTTTCAGCAGCAAAACTAAATGATCTTCCAATCTTTAATTCATCTTTTAATTTTTCAAATATAACTATGTACGAGTCCGCAGTTAGTCCAATTGAAACAATAACACCCGCAATACCAGCTAGTGTTAATGTGTAGCCCTGGTATTCACCAAGTAGTGCTATAACTGAATAAAACAATGCACCAAATGAAGCTAATCCTAAAATTGCAATAACCCCAGAGAGGCGATAATAAAACAATAAGAATATTGATACTATTACTAAACCGACTAAACCAGCTTGCAAACCTAGATTCAAAGTGTTTTCTCCCAATGTTGCAGAGACTTTTTGAATTGAAGACCTTTCAAACGCAACAGGTAAAGCACCGTATCTTAAAATAACTGCTAAGTTATTTGCAGATTCACCTTGATCAGTATTACCCATGGAGATAGCTGCTGTTCCACCAGTTATTCCAATATCCGGATTAACATCTAAAGCAATTCCTGGTGCGGAAATTACTTGACCATCTAATACAATTGCTAATTTTCTTTGTTCACCAAAATAAGAAGCTAATCGTTTAGTTAAATCAGTAAATTTATCTGCTGATTCGTCTTTTAATACAAGTTGTACAATCCATTCATTCTGAGGGTATACAGCTAATGCGTCATCTATATCACTACCAGTTAATTCAGCAGGACCTAAATGGTAAATTACTGGAAAGCCATTGTTTAAAGAAAGTAAATAAGAATCTGTATTTGGATTATCATCAATTGTTAAACCAGTTAAGTTATCTACACCTTGAGGAGCTTCGATCGTTGGATTTTCAGGATCATCAGGATTTTCTGTAATAGTTAATGCAGGTGAATATCCTGTTTCCAATGATGAAGCTAACACTGGTCTAAAAGTTAACAAACCTGTTGTTCCGACAGCTTCTATCGCTCTCTCTTGGTCAGTTAAACCTGGTAACTGAACTAAAACTGAATTTTCACCACTTATTGAAATTTCCGGTTCTTGAACTTCACCAATAGCAGCTATTCTTGTTCGCATAATTTCAACTGCTTGTTCTATTAACTCCGGATCAGTGCCTTCTTCTGCTGTTAATATAACAGAGACACCACCTTGTAAATCAAGACCTAATTTAGGTTGAATTGAATTTATAAATACAAATGTAAATAAAGCAATAGAAATCAAAGGCAGTAAAATTAGTTTGAATAAAGACTTCATTTATTTGAATGAAATATTAGATTTTAATATTTCAATTTCCCCTTTTTTAAGAACTAGTGTTACACGATCATCTTTTATGTTTGTAACTCTACCAAATATGCCAGAATCAGTAATAACATTGTCTCCTATTTTTAAGGAATCAACATAATTTTTATGTTTTTTTTGTCGCCTTCTTTGAGGTATATAAAGAACCACATAAAAAATAATAAATACTGTAATAAGTGGAAGTAACGCTAAGAAATCATTCATTTAAAAATTCCATTTTATAATTATCAAAATTTGATTTTAATATACTTTCTTTCACTTCGTTAATAATAGTTTCTGTTTGATGTAAGTTATGCAATGTTAGATAATACCAAGAAGATGTTGGTTCATTAACCAATAAATGTCTTAAATATGATTTAGAAAAATTTATGCATGATAAACAACTACAATTTGCCACTAACGGGCCTAAATCATTTTTAAACTTAGCATTTTTTAAATTAAAATATTCACCTCTTTTTATTATCTTTCCATGTCGTGCAATTCTTGCAGGCCAAACACAATCAAACATATCAACACCCAAATCAATCAGTTCTATCATTCCTTTTATGTCACCTAGACCCATTACATAACGGAGCTTATTTGTGGGTAAAATATCATTAACAAATTTAACTATTTCTTTACGTTGGACTCTTGATTCACCAATCGCTAAACCACCTATTGCATATCCATCAAAATTTAATTCAATCATGTGCTTCGCAGAAATTTCTCTTAATTCTTTATAAATTCCGCCTTGGACAATACCAAATAATGACTGATTGTCGTTATTATGTATTTCTCTTGCTTCTCTAGCCCAATTATTTGTTGTATTTATTGCTGATAGTTGATCAGATTTTTCTTTATTTGTATCAATTAATTGATCTAAAATCATAGCAATATCACTATTAAGAACATTTTGTATATCCATAGACAGTTTTGGTGTCATTAAAAATTTTGAACCATCATAAACATTTGTAAATTCAATACCTTCGTCACTTTGTTTATTAGGTATAGACCATCCTTGAAATCCACCTGAATCAGTAAGAATAAAATTATTCCAATTTATGAATTCATGTAGACCTCCAAATTGTTTAATTGTTTCTAATCCAGGTCTTAAATATAAGTGGTAGGTGTTTCCTAACAGTACTGGGAAATTTTTCAAGCTAGTTAAGGGCAATGACTTAATAGAACCTCTCGTAGCAACAGGCATAAATATTGGAGTGCTAAATGATTTATTATTTATACTTACTTCATTTACTCTTGCTTCCCCATCGGTAACAATATTTCTGAATTCTATAGTGTTCATTTATATTCAAATAATACAGCATCACCAAAACTTAAAAATTTTAATTTGTTATTTAGTGCGTATGCATATAGTTCTTTCCAATTTTCACCATATACATTTTCAATTATTGACAATAAGGAACTCATAGGTGCATGAAAATTTGTAATTAAATAATTTGGAATGTTAATTTTTGTGTCAGGTTTTATAAATAAATCTGTAGTTCCATTTAGA
>Ga0255766_10002935_pt1 | contig 15046 bp, 14 predicted proteins | sample 071ome_23_FD_179966 | JGI IMG/M metagenome (GOLD analysis project Ga0255766, IMG submission 179966) | Coastal salt marsh microbial communities from the Groves Creek Marsh, Skidaway Island, Georgia - 071403BT metaG (version 2) | ecosystem: Environmental > Aquatic > Marine > Intertidal zone >... | reverse complement strand
CAAGTGCAGTATTATTTGAAGGGGAAGAGATTGAGTTAGAGCTAAACCTTTTAAACTCCGTAATTTCTCAAAGGCTTCATTTAGAGATGCTTGCTTTCGAAAATGGTGAAGTTACATCCAATGAGAATTTTGAAAGTAATCAAGAAAACTCTTCAGATATTTTTATAAAAGATTTGCAGATTAGAAACCTAAAGCTAGGGAACACGAGCTTTGAAAATATCAATTTAGATAATTTTTTATCGCAAAGCGGAAAATTTGGTTTTAATTTTTCAGACTTAAACATTCAATTACCAGGTTCATTAAAATCAATCACAAATCTTGAGGGATTCGGCTTATTTAAATCAGATAAATTAAACCTTCAAATTAGATCAGAATCAAGCCAGCTTGAACTATCCTTTTTAGAGGAATTAACTCTACTCGATTTTTTTGAAGGATTTTTAATATTAAATTTTTCCGATGGTTTTTCTATTGATAAAGGAATATTTCGATCTTCTGGAAAAGATATGTCAACAAAAATCAATCTTGAGTATGCGGATGATTTTCAGATCAATCTCAACATTAATGCTCCTTCTGATAAATTGATGAAGTTAATTCCTAAAACCGCAGTTCAAGTAAGCAATTTCTTGGAAAAAAATTCTTTTTATTCACCTGAGGCTAACGTTTTGATTAATTTCTCTTCAATTGATCAATCTGATAATTATTCCTTAATAATGGGTACGCAAAACTCTGAAATAAAATTCAATAACTTGCAATTCATTTCACCCTCATCAAATATTTATGCTGATAACGCCAGGCTGGTCATATATGGCAATGAATTGAAAGCCAATGATACATTGTTTAGTGATTACATAATTTCATCAAATCAATTTAATCAGGGAACATATAACTTTTTTACCAATTTGCCTAACAAAATTCCGCTTAATTTCAGCATTAACTCAGATGGTGAGCTTACATCTGTGAATGGTCTTTTTATAGATGAAGAAAACTTTTTCAAAGTTACTTTAAGCAATCAAAAATTATTTTTTGGAATATCTGATGTTGGTATTGAAGTTGATTTTATAAGTAACTTATCGTTTCAGGGAGGAGTTTTTAGAATTATTCCTACAGACTTTAAATCAAATATTTTTTCTTTAAATGGTGGCTCGGAAAACTTTTTTGATTTTGATTTGAATTCAATGAGTATAAGAAATATAAATTTAGATTTAGCGCTTAAAGAAAGACCAAGCCAAACCGTTGATTTTGCAAATCTTAATTACGAAGATCTTAATATTAAGGCCTCTGATGGGTATTTATCATTCAGAGACATTGCATCGTATGGTGCTCAGCTTACACTTTCAGGAAAAAATTTAAGCTATAACGACTCATCATTTAATATCCCAGCATTACGTGTACTTTCTCTTATTGATATTCAGTCTAATCTAACAAATTTCTTATCAGCAGATTTTGAAAGACTAAATCAAGATAGCTTTGTAGTCGACAATTTTGATGGTGAGCTTTACTTTGATAGTGAGGGATACGTCAATATCAAAGAAATCAATTTAAATTTTGATGTTGGTGATGCAAAAATAAATGGAATTATTACTTCTGACCTGGAGGAATTTGATACCTTTAACTTAGATTTAGATTTTTTCTCAACAATATCTGAAAACATCCCATGGTACGTTGCCATAATTGGGGGCATTCCTGCAGCAGCAGGTGCAGTGGTAGTGACAGACATTCTGGAAGAAGACCTAATTCAGATTTCAAAATCTAGCTATAAGATAAATGGGAATATCGAAGACCTTACTATTGTCCCAATTCAATAAGCAATTTTCCCAGAATTTTAATTTATTCTTAAAATGTCTTATCTTAAAAACGACTTAAAGCCTCCTTGCTTATTCATCAGGCTTTACAAATCTTAAAATATTAAACAGAACTTTTTCTTTAAAATATTGTCTTATCTTTTAATCAAAATGGAGATTTTTTATGAAAAAATATTTACTAATTTCGTTAGCAGTTTTGAGCTCAATGCCATTAATGGCTAATTCTGAATTTGAAATTCAAAGTATCAAAACTGTAGAAGATGTTCAAATGGTTCGTAATAGACTAATTGATCGAATGACTGAAATACTTGCTTCTGGAAAACTAACAGATGAAAGGGCACAAATTTTAGAGGAAAGAATAAATAAACTTTCCAGAAAACCACTTCCAACTCAAGAACAAGTTAATTGGCGTGTTGAGAATCCTGTGAATATTTCTGAACTTAGACAAAAGAGAGGAGGTCTAAGAAATGAAATAAAAAGGAAGAAATTGAGACAGGAAATAAAAAAAATAATGAACGAAAATTAAAGTAAATCCAGAGCAATATGCATCATTGGAAATTCACATCTCTCCCCGAATCTGATATGAAGGTGCTCCTAATCGATGATGATAAAGATTATGCAACTGGACTTAAATTTCTCCTCAAGAAATTTAATATTGATGTGGAGATGGAGCACCGAATTAAAAGTGCAGAAAAAAACCTTAGATGTTCAAGCTACGACATTGTGCTGCTAGATGTCATGTTACCAGAGGGTAATGGCTTTGATTTTTTACCTAAAATTCGCACGATATGTGAAACTCCAGTCATCATGTTGACTGCTTTAGATGAAGAAGATGAATTAGTTAAAGGGTTGGATTTAGGTGCAGATGATTACATCACAAAACCCTTTAGGGCAAGGGAGTTAGTCGCTCGTTTACATGCATTGAACAGGAGGCATACATCTAATCACACAGAAAATAAAACTGTACAAGATGATCTTGAGTTGCTTCATGATCGATGTATGGTTCAAGTAGGAAACAAACGTATAAAATTAACAGAAGTAGAATCTAATATTATTAATTTATTCCTTAATGCAAAAAATAATTATCTGTCTCGTGAGTATTTGTACAACCATGTTTTAAATCGTGATATGACTCCGGAAGACAGAAGTTTAGATGTTCACATCAGCAACCTTAGAAAAAAATTAGGACCACATCCCGTTAAGGGGAATAGAATTAGGTCAAAAAGAGGCAAAGGCTACTCATTAACATAATGAAGCATAATTTAGTCTGGACATTCTGGCTTGCTCTAATATCAGCAATTGTTGGTACTCTTTTAACTAGCGTTATTCTAATGAAACAATGGTCTATTTTTGAGTCTTACTCTGATACTGGTGGGCGTCCGAGTTATCCTCTTGAAAACCTTTCAAAAGATTTAGAAGATGCACTTAATAATAAAAGTGACATAGAAATTCTTTTACTTAGATCACCAATTACTGAATATGGGGAGGCCTATCTTATAGATTCCAAGGGTGTTGATATGCTAGGTCGAACTTTACCTGAGGAAATCAGCACACTTAAAAATCAGTCAGAAGTAATTTACCCAAGACTCACACGAAGAATAATTACGAATCAAGGTGAAATATTCTCTTTAATTTATTACCACAACAAGCAGACACCGCTTTTTTTATGGACACTCTTTAAAAAATTTGGACTATATTGGGTATTGCTGGCTGCTCTTGCTGTATCTAGTTTAATTTCTTGGTGGTTGGCTATGAAAACGGTACGTCCAATACAAGATATTGCACTAGCAATTAGTAAACATGGCGAGGGAAATTTCCTTACGAAAATAGATAGTAAGATAATTCAGCGTAATGATGAAATAGGTAAACTAGCGCGTCAATTAAAAACTTCAGGATTAAAAATAAATGATTTGCTGAAAAAACAGAAGGACTTCTTAAGAGATGTCTCTCATGAAGTTAGAGCCCCGCTAGCAAGATTACAATTAGCTTGTGAAACTTTGGAAATTGATGCAACTGATAAAAGATCATTAAATCAAATTAAAGAAGAAGTTGTTGTCATTGATCAGTTAGTTCAAGATTTATTGCATTTATCTTATTTTGACCGACCATCACTTCCGCATAAATTTGAAGATATCCTTATTTCAACTTTAGTTGATGATTGTGTAAAAAGATCAAAAATACTTACAACATCAAAAGGTTTAACAATAACCATTAAACAAAACATTGCTCAAAAAACAACCATTAGGGGAATAAAATTTTTGCTAGACAGAGCTCTAGACAATCTCATAAATAATGCAGTTCGTTATTCTCCAAATAACAGCAAAATAGAAATTAAATGTGAAATACAAGAAGAGTATTGTAATTTAGGAATTTGGGATCAGGGAGAAGGTGTAAACGAAAAGAGCCTGCAGGATATCTTTGAACCATTTTTTCGACTGGATTCGTCAAGAAACCGACAAACAGGGGGGTTTGGTCTTGGTTTGTCATTGGTCAAAAGAATATTAGAATTCCACAATGGTTCAGTTATTGCTTCAAATCATCCCAAAGGATTTTTTGTTGTGCTGTCGATACCTTTAAGTAAATAGATTTTATAAATACTATCTTAAATTCGTGTTCAAAAAATTTGATAATATCCTTTTTTCCTCTTAATAATTCTTAAAAGAAGTTGCATAAATAATCTTTTAATATCTCTTCAATAAACATTTATCAGGAAAAAAAATGATTAATATCATATTGAAAAATACTATGTTATGGGTTTTGTTTTTATGCTCAATGACTGTTTCTGCGAACGACATACTATCGATAATTAATGGGAATATAAAAGATATCGAAAATGGCGAATCTCTACCATATGCAAATGTAAGTATCAAAGATTCAAATAGATCTACTACAGCAAATCAAGATGGTTCGTTTACCATGCTGAATGTTCCAGTTGATTCAATACTTCTAATCAACAAGATGGGTTATGAAAGAAGGGAAATAAAAGTTTCTAAAGAATCTAAAAATTTGATTATTAATTTATTGAAGATTGAAAAGGATGATTTTATTGAAGAAGTTATCGTGATGGGAGCAGGAATATCAAATATGGAACAACAGTCAGGAATAAGCCAATTTTCATTATCTCCAAACCTTACTAAGTCACTACCAAACCTTGGAGAACAAGATATCTTCAGATCAATGCAGCTATTGCCTGGCGTATCTGGTTCAAATGAAAGTTCATCAGGACTGGTCGTAAGAGGAGGTACTATAGATCAAAATCTAGTACTGTTTGATGATTTTACTGTATACCATGTTGATCATGTATTTGGATTCTTCAGCGCATTCAATAATAACGCTATTAAGGATGTTCAATTTTATAAAGGAGCGTTTGGAGCTAAATATGGTGGTCGTATGTCTAGTGTTGTCGACATCACAGGCAAAGATGGAAATACACAAAAAAAAGGGATCGGCACAAGTGTAAGTTTATTGAGCACCAACACTTTTTATGAACAGCCTTTTGCTGATGGTGCAGGATCATTCATCTTAACAGGACGCAAGTCATACCAAAGCGATCTCTACAATGACATCTTAGAATCAGTCACTGGTGAGAACCAAAATGCTCAGTCTGGAACTTCATCACCTGGCCAATTTGCTTTAGGTAGATTTGCAATAGAGCCAGAATCTTATTTTTATGATTTAAATGCCAAAATTACTTATAGATTCCCTAACGACGACAAATTTTCTCTTAGTTTTTATAACGGGGCTGATGAACTAGACAATTCAAGAAATGTTAAGGGTGATGTTGATTTAAGCGTTATATGCGATTTATTTGATGGCAATGGTCCTTTTGGAGGTCAATTCTGTGAAGATGAAGAGTTTAGCTTTGCCTTAGATACTGTTGATCTGAGCGAATGGGGTAATACAGGCATGAGTGCAAAGTTTATACATAGATGGAATGACAGGCTTGATACCAACTTTGTTTTATCAAGTTCAGAATATTTCAGCTATCGAGATCGATTGATTAATTCACAAGTTGTATATGACGAATCAATTGAGGATCCTTCAACTGACCAACTAAGCAGCAATGAGGATAACCAGCTTAAAGACATTAATTTTAAAATAGAAAATGACTTCTACTTGAATCAATGGAATACACTTAGTTTTGGGCTGCAATTAAATCAACAAGAAATAGACTTTTCTCTTATACAAAACGACGATCTTATACTGGAAACTAATAATGAAGCTATAACTTCAACAATATATCTCGAAGATGAGATAATCTTAGATCGCCTAACAATTGTCCCTGGGTACAGAGTTAGTCGTTATAGCGTTAATGATGAAATTTACCCAGAACCAAGATTATCCGTAACGTATGAATTAGGTAATTCTACTCAACTTAGAGCAGCATTTGGTGACTATCATCAATTTGCACTAAGCATTTCAAGACAAAGCATTCAGGAGGGCCCTCGTAATTTTTGGACCTTAGCAGATGGAGAAACTGTACCTGTTAGCAAAGCTAGGCATTTTATAATTGGTGCAACTCAGTTTTTTGGTGAATATAATTTTAATATTGAGCTATTTCATAAGGAATATGAAGGTTTATCAGAATTTATAGAGCGGTCTGTAGCAATCCCAAATGAGGATGAGACAGGACTAATTCTTTCTCTAGAGCAAGAATTTCACACTGGACAAGGCACAGCCTCTGGTGTTGAGTTATTTCTGCAAAAAAATGTTGGCAATCTTACTGGTTGGGCTGGATACACATTTAGCGAAGTTATTTATGATTTCCCTTCCGTTTCAGATATGGCTTATTTTGCTGATCAAGATTCAACACACGAGTTTAAAACTGTCTTAATGTATGAATGGGGAGATTGGGATTTTGCATCTACCTTTATTTATGCTACAGGTAGACCATACACAGAAGTTTTGGGTGTAATTGAAGATTCTTTTCCAGCTTCTTTTGAGGTTGGCGAGAAAAATGCAGAGCGCTATGATGACTACCACAGACTAGATCTTTCAGCTACATATAACTTTGAACTACTTGGCGGTGAAGGTGCTGCAGGTTTTTCTATTTTCAATATGTATGACCGTAAAAATCAATGGTATACAGAATACGATGTTATAGAAGGTGAAATACTTGAAACCGAAGTGAACTATCGTGGATTTACACCTAGCTTATATGTAAGCTGGAGCAAGGCATTTGATGTGTTCTATTTAAGATAGTTTTTAGTATAGATTTTAGATTCTTTAAATTCATTCTAGAGGACAATAAAACTTACTATTCCAAGAAAACTTACAAACCCTAGAATGTCAGTAACAGTGGTAATAACTACACTCCCTGCAATAGCTGGGTCGTAACCAAATTTTCTTAAGAGGTGCGGCAAAGAAAAACCAAAAATAGCTGCCGCTAAGAGATTAAAAATCATCGCTGCTGATATTGCAAATGAAAGAAGGGAATTGCCAAACCAAAATACAGTAATAAGATATATAGCAATTGAAAAAACAAAACAATTAGCCAATGCAACGATAAACTCTCGTCTAAATAAGTATCTAATATTTTTTCTATTTAATTGTCTCATGGCCTCGGCTCTAATATATATGCCAAGTGTTTGAGTAGCAGCTATTCCCCCCATACTAGCTACAATTGGCATTAGAATTGCTGCATACACAATCTCTTCAAGTACATTTTCAAATACACTTATAGATGCTGCTGCTGCTATTGCTGTAATAAGGTTTATTGAAAGCCACAATAATCTGTTTTCTATAGATTTTCTTGGTGATGCAAAGATATCTTCTTCAATTTGAGCTAAGCCTCTAAAATCTTGTTCAACCTCATCAGCTGCAATTTCAATGATGTCATCAACAGTGATTCTTCCAACCAGCATATTCTTTTCATTGACAACAGGCGCTGTAAGCAGGTCATTGGTTTTAAATAAATTGAATACTTCAATTTGGTTAGTATTGGATTGGATAGGCTGAAATTCAGTATCCATTACTTCTCTAACTGTCATATTTGTATCAGATGTAAGAATTTTTGTTATTGGCAAAATGCCAAGATATTCATCATTTTTACTTACAACATAGATATCATCGGTATTTTTAGGCAGGTCTCTTAAAAACCTGAGATACCTCATTACCAGCTCAATTGAATTCTCTGCTCTTACTGTAATTACATCAGTATTCATTAATCCTCCAGCTGATTCTTCAGGAAAATCCAGGACATTCTCAACTCTGCCTCTATCTCGAGAGTTCATTAATGACAAAACTTCATTTGTCATTTTGTCAGGCAGTGTTTGCAGGATATCAGCAAGATCATCAACTTCTAGATCACTAATTGCAACTTTGATTTCCTCTGGATCCATGCCTTTTAAAAGATCTTCACGAAGATTTTCATCAAGCTCACCAAGTACTTCACCTTCAGAATCAAGCTGGATAAGATCCCAAATAATTTTTCTTTCTTGTGGAGGAGAAGATTCAATCACATAGGCTAGCTCACTCGGAGTCATTTCATTAATGATATTTCCAAGTTTCGATTTAAATTCAGGATTTGAAATTGTATTTTGTATTAATTCAAACTTTGAATCCAAGTTTTTAATAGCCATGGGGCTATTCTACAAGATAAATCTCTTAATTTAGATCGCCAAAGTAGAATTTTTTTGCAAGAGGATCGTTCTTAACATCTTTAGGATTGCCCTTTAAAAGAACTTCTCCTTGATTTAATAAGATAATCTCATCACAGACATTAATCACATCTCTAAAGTTGTGATCACTAATGAAAATACCAACGTTGGCACTAAGTTCCTTTAATACTTTTATAATTTCTTCAACAGATATTGGATCAACCCCAGCAAATGGCTCATCCAGAAGAATATATTTTGCTTCGAGCAATACTGCTCTGAGGATTTCAGTTTTTCTCTTTTCACCTCCTGATAAGAATTTAGCTAGTGTTTCCTTCTTATCATTAAGATTCATCAGATCTATCAAATCAGCCATTTGTTCAATTTTTTTAGAATCTATTTTGGAAAACTTTAATTCGAGAACAGATTTTAAGTTATCTTCTAAACTTAAATCTTCAAAAAGTGAATTTTCTTGCGGCACATAGCTAAGACCAAGATTTGAACGTTTTTCAAGATTGATATTTGTAACATTTGTTTTAAAGAAAGTTATTTTGCCTGAGTCAATTTTAGATAATCCTGCTATTGCTCTGAAAAGACTTGTTTTTCCTGCTCCATTAGCACCAAGAAGCCCGGTAATTTTTTTATTTTCAAGTTCAAAATCTATATTTTTGAAAAGAACTTTAGATTCAATTGATTTATTAGCAGAATGTATCTTTATCATCTCTTAAGCTTTATGACTAATGACTCTGATTTAATTTTATTGCCACTTTTAATAATTGATACTGATTCAGACAAAATTAAATCATCGTTTTTAATTTCGACCTTTGCAGCTTCACCTTCTATAAATTCATACCCGTCAAAAAAACTAATCTTAATCGGATTTCCAGTTGCATAAAATTCATCTGTAGACTCAATAACGATCAGCTTATCTGCTTTAAAAGTTACATTTTCAGATTCAAACGAAACATTATCTTCATAAATGATCCTATCAATATCGGTATTTATTTCTATTTTATCGGAAGTGATTGAATACTCTTGTGCTTCAATTAGGCCATTTAAAGAGAAAAGCAATAAAAAAAATAGATTGAATTTATAAAACATTTGCTTCAAGAATATCATGCATAGATATTATGCCTTTGATCTTTTCCGAATCCTTAACCAACAGATTAAATATTTTTAGCTCACTCATCATATTGGCAGCCTGTATAACAAGTTTGTCGGAGCTAATGGTCTTAAATTTCCTTGTCATTACTTCGCCGACTAAAACCTTTTTAATATCTGTATTTTTCTGAAGACACCTTCTTAAGTCCCCATCTGAAAATACTCCAATAACATTTTTCTTATCTGTAACTACCGCTAAACCTTGTTTTTTTGATGAAACTTCTACTATTAAATCAGATAAAGTATCAGTTTTTTTAACACTTGCAGTTTTTGAAATAGGGGTCATCAGATCTTTAACTCTAAGGGTTAATTTCTTACCAAGTTTTCCGCCTGGATGTGACTTTGCAAAATCTTCAGCTGTGAATCCTCTAGCTTTTAAAAGTGAAATTGCTATTGCATCACCCAAAGCCAAAGTAACAGTAGTGCTTGATGTTGGAGCCAGATCATTAGGACAAGCCTCTTTAGTGACCTTTACCCTCAAATGAACATCTGAAGCTGCTGCAATGGTAGATTTTTCATCTTCTGTTATTGAGCATAGTTTAATTTTTGAAAATTTAATTGCAGGAATAAGGTCGCAAACTTCTTTACTCTCTCCAGATTTTGAGATTGCCAAGATAAGATCTTTTTTTTGTATCATTCCCAGGTCACCATGAAGCGCTTCTGCTGGATGAATAAAGAATGAAGGTGTGCCAGTGCTAGAAAGTGTGGCAGAGATTTTATTTGCTATGTGTCCTGACTTACCAACTCCCGTTAAAAATATTTTTCCTTTACATTGAAAAATTGCATCACATATTTCTTGAACATTGAAATCTTTCGAGCTCGAGAAAGACCTCATTTCTTCTAATTCTAATAAAAAAGCTTTTTTTGCTTCTTTTTGGAAATTAATTTTTTTCATTTCAAACTATAATCTACACATGATACGATTTTTTTTAACCAAATTTTTATTTGTTCTATCTTTTTCATCATTTCTTTATTCTGAAAAAATTCCAGAAATCCATGAATTTATTGATAAGAATGCACAATATTTTTTGACAGTAATTAAAGAAGAAGGTTCAACTTATGATAATGAGCCTGAGAAATTTAAGACAAGGTTAAAAAATATTTGGGAACCAATGGTTGATGTTGGCTTGGTATCAAGATTAATTCTTTCAAAAGCTTACGCAGGCGCTACACCTGAGCAGATTGTTGCATTTGAAGAGCAGACAAAAAAATTATTATTAGATACATACGTTACAACCCTACTTGAATTTGAGGATTACACTCTAGAGACAAACGATGAAATTAAAATTAATAAACGGACATATGAAGTTTCAGTCAAATTCTTATCTAGCTCTGATTCTTTCATAACAAAATTTAGTGTTTATAAAAATAAGCTAGGAGAATACAAAATAATCAATATAATTATCGATGGAATAAACTTAGGGTTAACGTTTCGCAATCAATTTCAAGATAATCTTGCGAATAATAATATGGATTTAGATAAGGCCATAGAAACGTGGGAACCTCTTTACATAAATTAATAAATGGAAAGACTTATTATTAAAGGTGGTAATCAGCTTCATGGGGAAGTGGATTGCTCAGGAGCAAAGAATGCTGGTTTGCCAATTTTGGCATCAACAATCTTATTGGATGGTGTTGCTAAGATAGGAAATCTTCCGCATCTTCAAGATATTACTACTATGCTTGAATTGTTGAACTCCATGGGTTCTCACATAAATTTTGATGAGAATGGATACATAGAGATCAACTCATCAAATATTGATTTACCAGAAGCACGATATGAGCTTGTCAAAACTATGAGAGCATCAATTCTGGTGATGGGCCCATTGGTTGCGAAATATGGAAAAGCAAAGATTTCTCAACCTGGTGGTTGTGATATTGGTTCAAGACCAATTGATTTTCACTTAAGTGGTTTAGAGAAAATGGGTGCTGAAATTAAATCAGATTCAAAGTACATTTATCTAAAGGCAGATAAGCTAAAGCCAATTGAATTTGAATTTCCAAAAATCTCTGTAACAGGCACAGAAAACCTAATGATGGCAGCAGTTTTTACTGAGGGCAAAACAACACTTAAAAATTGTGCAAAAGAACCAGAGGTAGTCGAGCTTGCAAATTTTCTAAATAAATGTGGAGCTTCAATTCATGGGGCAGGGGAATCCACAATTGAAATTACAGGTGTTGATTCACTAGAAAGTGTGGAATGGGATGTACTTTTTGACAGGATAGAAGCAGGAACTTACCTGGTTGCAGGAGCTATTACAAATGGCCACATTACAGTCAAAAAAATTGAGCCAAAAACAATACAAGTCCTAACAAATAAATTAATTGAGATGGGTGTTAATGTAAGTTACGGAGAAAATTGGGTTGAGGCAGATGCTACATCATCTGAGATCACATGTGTTGATATAGATACAGAACCGTTTCCTGGCTTTCCAACTGATATGCAAGCTCAATTCATGGCGCTTAATACCATTGCTACAGGATCGTGCACAATCGAAGAAACAGTTTTTGAAAATAGATTTCAACATGTTAGTCAGTTAAGAAAAATGGGAGCTGATATTGTTTTAAGTAAGAACAAAGCTTTTGTAAAAGGTGTTCCAAATCTTGTCGGTTCAGAAGTAAAAGCTTCTGATCTAAGAGCTTCAGCAAGTCTTGTTTTAGCAGGACTTGTAGGCAAAAACAGAACCCAAATTGATAATATCTATCATATTGACAGAGGTTATGAATGCATTGAGGAAAAACTTAATAAGCTTGGTGCAGACATAATTAGAGAGCCTGTGGTGTATTAGGCCTCTCTTTGGTAACAATTTCTAGCTTCTTTTCTTCTCCATCTCTAATCACTATAAGCTCAAGAACTTCACCGGGAGATATGCTGTTAACAGAAGCTCTTAGGGTCGACCATCTAGCTTGAGCACCTTTTATATCAACAATAATATCTCCATCAAGTAATCCACCATCGATTGGTTGTGAGGAAAGAGGCAACTGATTTTGGAAAACATAAATAGCTGGGACTCTCTCTCCATTCAGATTGAAAAAGCTTCTTCTAAAACTAAAATCACCAATCCACGCTCTACTTACATCCCCATATTTAATTATTTCGTTAGCAATTGATAAAACTCTGCTTGATGGTAACGCAAAACCAACACCATCAGATCCTCCTGAGCCAGAGGCAATTAGCGTGCTTAAACCTATTAATTCACCTGCTTCATTAATGATTGCACCACCTGAACTACCCAGATTAATTGCTGCATCTGTCTGAATAATATCTAAGTAAGGGTTACCAAAATTTCTACCCGTAGCACTAAGTATTCCTTTAGAAACAGATATTCCTAGATTGAAGGGATTGCCGATAGCATAAACAGTATCACCAATTTTTAAATCATCTGTTGCGGAAAATATTATCGGCCTAAGATTATCACCATTAACTTTTAGAACTGCTAGATCAGCATACTCGTCAAAACCAATTAAATTCGCAGTATAAGATTGATCATCAATCTTAATCGAGCTCAAAGACCCTGATAGCAAATGAAATGCCGTAATTATGTATCCATCTGATGAAATGATTACCCCAGAACCAAACTTTTGGTTTGGATTGTTTGGCTGTGATTCAATTGAAACTATTGAGTTGGAAATTTGATCAAAATCAAGAACTTTTTCTGATTTTGCAAAGTTTTGAAAATATACCACTTGAGCGCCAAAAAAAGCACCTAACAATAATATTAGAAAAAACAGTTTTTTCATGTTTCAAATCCGCTACCTTTATATTAATATATAGCGGGTCAACTTTGAGCAAAACATGAAAACAACAGCAGTAAGAACTCAAGATATTGAGCAAAAGTGGTACATTATGGATTGTTCTGGAAAAACTCTGGGACGATTATCAGTACAAGTTGCAAATATTTTAAGAGGAAAAAATAAACCTGAGTACACACCAAACGCGGATGTTGGTGACTTTGTAGTTTTAGTAAACGCAAAGGATATCAAAGTAACAGGTAAAAAAACTGAAGATAAAATCTACTATAGACATAGTGGTTACCCTGGAGGAATAAAGCAGATTTCCTTTAAAGACCAACTTGCAAAAGATCCAGAGAAGATAATTAGAGATTCAGTTAAAGGAATGTTGCCTAAAAATAGGTTGAATCGACAGATTATCAAGAAACTTAAAGTCTACAGCGATGAGAATCATCCGCATGAGGCACAAAATCCAAAGGAACTTAAATAATGAGCACAATTTCAGGAAGACGTAAAGAAGCAACTGCAGTAGTCAAGCTATCTAAAGGAAAAGGCATAGTTACAGTTAATAAAAAGAGTATTGACGATTACTTTGGCAGAGATGTTGCCAAAATGATAATTAGACAGCCTCTTGTCTTAACTAAACTAGAAGCAAATTATGATATCGATGTTAAAGTCAATGGTGGTGGTTCTTTTGGTCAAGCTGGAGCGATTAGATTAGCAATTTCAAAAGCATTAGTTGCAGAAAATCCTGATTTAAGAGCAGACCTAAAGAAAGCAGGTTACCTAACAAGGGACTCAAGAGTTAAAGAAAGAAAGAAAGTTGGCTTGAAAAAGGCGAGAAAGAGCCCACAATTTTCTAAGAGATAAAAATATATTAATGTCTGAAAAAGTAGACCCAAAGAGACGTAAAGCTCTTCTCATAACTTCTGGTGTTATGGGAGCTGTTACCGTTGCAGGTTTCGCCGTTCCTTTCTTGAGTGCATGGAATCCAAGTGAAAAAGCAAAAGCAATGGGAGCGTCTGTGAAGTTTGATCTAACAAAACTTGATGCAGGTGCAATGGCAGTTGTAGAGTGGAGACGAACACCTATCTTTATTGTTCATCAAACTGAACAAGCTAAGCAAAATTTACCAAAACTTAACGAAAAGATGGTAGATCCAGCTCTTGAAGAAGGTTTACTGCGTTCATCTAACGATAAATTTTCTGTTCTTAAAGGCGTATGTACTCATTTATCTTGTGCACCTAAATATTACCCAGAAATAGAGCCTAAAGCTTGGGATCAAGAGTGGCTTGGTGGTTTCTTTTGTCCATGCCATGGTTCTAAGTTTGACTTAGCTGGCAGAGTTTATAAGGGTGTTCCTGCACCAGTTAACCTTGAAGTACCTCCGCATACTTTTGAAGGAGATACATTAATTATAGGAGACGCTGTTTAATAATGAGTGACAAAAAAAATTCGTTTATGAGCTGGCTAGATAGAAGACTACCAGTAACTGAAAATTTAGAAAGACATTTAACAAAACATCCTGTTCCAAAAAAAGTAAATTTCTTTTACATCTTTGGCGCATTGTTAATGGTTGTATTTATGGTTCAGGTAGTAACTGGAATATGGCTAATGATGTTTTATACAAACACAGAGGAGGGAGCTTTTGCTAGTGTTGAGTACATCATGCGTGATGTTGATTACGGCTGGTTAATGAGATACATGCATAGCACTGGAGCAAGTGCCTTCTTCCTACTAATGTATTTTCATATG
>Ga0255766_10002931_pt1 | contig 15060 bp, 1 predicted proteins | sample 071ome_23_FD_179966 | JGI IMG/M metagenome (GOLD analysis project Ga0255766, IMG submission 179966) | Coastal salt marsh microbial communities from the Groves Creek Marsh, Skidaway Island, Georgia - 071403BT metaG (version 2) | ecosystem: Environmental > Aquatic > Marine > Intertidal zone > Salt... | reverse complement strand
ATTATAACGAAGCAAGTTGTAGTAGAGATGTTGGTTTAATCATTTCAGGAGCAGCTGAGGATATGTTACATAACTCACTTTCTGCTTCGGTTGTAAATGGTAAGTTCTACTATGAATATCCATCAGCAGCAATCATTAGTGGTAGTTCATCTCCAAACTCTGGTTCTCAATTAGTACCAACATTAGATGGTATTAGATACGCTGGTAGAATGGCTGAAAACATCGTAAGAGGTTACACTTATGTAACCGCATCGGTGGATGTAAGTGGTTCGGTTGAGTTAATCAGAAATAACAAAGAATTCATTCAAAATGAAACTATCGAATTTATCTCATCATCTTGGAGTAACTTCGAATATAATGAAGTAACTTGTAAAAGAGATGTTGGTTTCATCTTAGATGCGGTAGCAACTGATTTACTTTACGGAGGTAATGAAAGAAGTGTAACCGCTGGTGATTTCTATTATAGATATCCATCTGCAGCAATCGTAGGTGGTGTACCAAATGTAGATAGACAAAAAGACCCAACGGTAACTGCTATTGATTATGTACAAAATGTGGTAACTGAAATCGTAAGTGGTGAAGTATTCGTAACTGCTTCAAATGAGGTAGAGTATGTTTACGATTCACTTAGATTGAATAGAGGATTCTTACAAGCTGAAACTATCGCATTTGTAAACGCTAAATATCCAAACTTCGAATACAATGAAGCAAGTTGTAGTAGAGATACTGGATTTATTATTGATGCTGTTGCAACTGATTTAAGATGGGGTGGTAACCAAAGAGCATTAACTGCTGGTGAATTCTATTATAAATTCCCATCTGAAGCAACTGGTAATCAATTAGATGAAACAACTGATGCATTAATCTATACTAAAGATTTAATTGAAAAATTAGTAAACAAAGAAACTCTATTTGTTCAAACTGGAAGTTTGAATACCGATAATGGAATTAAAGTAACTTCATTCTCACCAGCAACTGGTAGTAGTATAAACGATGTTACTATTCTTAACACAATTTCATCTTCATTCGCAATTGTATCTGATGCAATCGCTAATGGAACAGGTTCAACACCAACAGCTTCAGTTTACGGAGCAGTATCAACTGATTCAGATGTATTAACTGCATACGGATTGATTACTGAAAGTGTACCATTTATCCAAAATGAGGTAATCGCTTATATCTCATCATCTTGGGTAGGTTTTGATTACAACGAAGCAAGTTGTAGTAGAGATACCGGTTTAATTGTAAATGGTGTAGCAGAAGATTTAAGATATGGTGTAGTATCTGCATCGGTGGTAAACGCTAAGTTCTACTATGAATATCCATCTGAAGCAACTTCATCTCAAGCACAACAAACAATTGATGGTATCAATTACGCATATCAATTGACAGAACAAATTGTGAAAGGTGTAGCATTTGATTTCCCATCAACTCAGATTTCTGCATCAGTTGAATTAATTAGAAACAATAGAGAATTCATCCAATCAGAATCAATCTCATACCTAAGTTCATCTTGGGAAGGATTTGATTATGTAGAAGCAACTTGTAGAAGAGATGTAGGACACATTGTAGATGCAGTAGCAACCGATTTACTTTATGGTGGTAACCAAAGAAGTAAGATTGCTGGAGAATACTACTACAAATATCCTTCATCGGCAACATCAACTCAATTAGAACCAACTACAACTGGTATTAAGTACGCTGGTGATGTGGTAAGTAAATTAGTACAAAATAATATCTTCGTAACGGCATCTGCTGAAAGATTAGCTGGTAACAGAGTATTATTAGATAATAAAGAATTTATCCAAAACGAAGTAATTGCATATATTTCTTCTTCGTGGAGTACATTTGATTATAATGAAGATAAATGTAAGAGAGATACTGGTTACATCTTAAATGGTGTAGCAACTGACTTCTTATATGGTGGTAATGAGAGAAGTAGAATCAATGGTGAATACTACTACTTATATCCATCAAACGCAACAGTTAATTACCAAAACAATGTAAATGGGCAGTTGAATCAAACAATCGATGGTATTAACTACTCAGCAAGATTAGCTGAAAAAGTGATGGAAAATACTACATTTGTTACCGCATCTGCTGAAGTATCCGCATCGGCTGAATTACTAAGAAACAATAGAAGTTTCGTACAAAATGAAACTATCGAATTCATCTCATCTTCTTGGAGTAATGTAGTTTACAATGAAGATAAGTGTAGAAGAGATACTGGATACATCATTGATGCAGCTGTAACTGATTTAGTTTATGGTGGTAATGAGAGAAGTAGAGTAGCAGGATTGTACTATTGGAGATATCCTTCAAGAGCAACAAATGCTGGAACACCTTCAGAACAAAACCAATTAGACCCAACTGTGGATGGAATTAGATTCGCAAACGGAACTTCACAAAATGTAGTTCAGAACTTAGAATACACAACTCCATCTACAGCAACTTTAAATGGTATTGATTTATTAAGAGGAAATACAACTTTCATTCAGAAAGAAACAATCGCTTACTTATCTTCTTCTTGGAGTGAGTTTGAATACAATGAAGTAAGTTGTTCTCGTGATTTAGGATATATCATTGATGCTGTGGCAACCGACTTAAAATATGGTGGTAACGAAAGAGCAGTACAAGCTGGTACTTTCTACTACTACATTCCTTCAATTGCTACAACGGAACAAAAACCACAAACAACTGATGGTATTGATTTCTCTAAAGGATTAGCAGAGAAGATAATTAAACAAAAACAATTAGTATTCCCATTCTTATTGAACCTAAATGGGGCAAATGCACTTAAAGGTGCTAAGAAAACATTACAAGGTAAGGCAATCTCATATACAAATGCAGCATTCCCTAACTTTGAATACAATGAAGAAAAATGTTATAGAGATACTGGTTTCATCTTAGATGCTATCGCAACTGATATTATTTATGGTGGTAACGAAAGAAGTATTAGAGCAGCAGAATCTTATTACAATGGTGTGTATGGAGATGCATCGGCGGTAGTAAACGAACAAAAGAAAGAAACTGCTGAGGCAAACAGATATTTAAGAACACAATTCCAATTTGTAGCTAGACAGGCTCCGGTTGAAGAATTTGGTTCATTAATTATTACAACTGGTCATGACTTCTCATATGCTGGTTCTGGTGTAACTTACAAAGCATTACCTCCTAACCAAGGTGGTGATGGTGTACCAAATCCTGCTAAAGAAGTTGTGGAAGTAGCTGGTGGTAGAGTATTCTTTACTTCTGGTAACGAACTTGGTGACTTTAAGATTGGTGGAGGTCTTGTTATTAAACAAGCATCTGGTACATTAGAAGGTAGAACATTCTCTCGTTCTTTATTCTCACTTGTAACGCCATTCTCATTAGCACTTCAAGATTAATAAAAAAAAGTAAATAAAAATAAAGGAAATATTTATATAGGATATGGCAGAAGAATTAATACCACTAAACGCATTTAAATCCGTTCTCACCACTTTAACTGGTGATGATGATGTAGTGTATGCAGCTCCAAAGGGAGTTTCTACTATTGTGCTATCGGCTCAGATTACAAATACTGCGGATACTAATGAACCCGTTACTATAAAAATGACAAGTAATAGGGAATTACCAGTTCCACAAGTAGCTTCTATTGTTAATAGTGGGAGTTTTTTGAGTGCATCTGCATTAATAGCAAAAAACCAAACTTTTTTAGAGAAAGAAGCAGCGGCATACACTAATTTTCAAAATAATTTAAAACAAATACCATTTAGTTTTACATCTTCTTTTTTTGAAGGATATGTTAGAACTGCTGTTGATGGTGTTGAAAAGGATTTAATAGAAGGTGGTACATTACAAAGTAAAAAAGCAGCCCTTTCTTATTATAATAAAAACGGCGAAATCTTAATACCTAGTGCATATTATACTGCATCATATCAAGCAATAGATTATACTAATTTAATGGTACAACAAATACTTATTAATGAATCAATAACTGGTTCAACTGGTATTACTAGATTGTATCAAGAAGATGTAACACAATCTTTTGATAGTTCATTGGTATCTGAAACCGGTTCTATAAGTGCATCAATTGATTTATTTCAAGCAATATCGGATACAATTTCAAATCCAACAAGAGTTGAACAAGAACCTGTTGATTTAATTACCAATGTTACTATTCCAGCTGGAGATTCATTATCACCGATTGTAGCAGGTAAATTAGTATTAGAGCAAGAGTTTTCATTGATTGTATCAGGTTCTACCGATTTAACGGTAATTTTATCGATACTTGAAAGTGCAAACGAATAATTATATATTAAGAACAAAAGTAAATGAGCCAATTATTAAGCGGAAAGGTTAAAGTAGTAAGACCATCCGATGTATCGGAGGATAGGTACGAATATCTACGACTGAATGAGGCTGAACCAAACTTAGGTGTTCCTGAGAGTGGTTCTCTTTCATCTGGCTCTATTGCGTTAGTTGCTTCTGATGCGGAAGGTAATCGTTTATTTGTTACAACACTTCAATTAGAGCAAGTAACTGGTTCATTTAGTGGTTCTTTTTCTGGAGATGGTTCAGAATTAAATAACCTTCCAGATGTTCAACAATTAAGAAGTGGTTCAGTATCCGCTTCAATCGCACCAAATACGGGATTCTTAGTAAATGCATCATCATCAATAGTTGGTGATTTGGATTTAGATGGTACTGCTAGGATTACTGGAGATTTAATTGTTGATAATCGAATAGTTGCTAAAGAATTAATTATAGATATTATTTCTTCTTCTATATTATTCTCAACTGGTTCAAACATTTTTGGTGATGAGTTAACTGATAAGCAAGAATTTACAGGTTCAGTAGAGGTAACTGGTTCATTGGAAGTGGATGGTGATACTAATATCACTGGTGCATTTGGTGTTATTGGTGATGTAAATGTAGAAGGTACATCTTCTTTAAGTGGGGATGTTGTAATAGTTGGTACAACTACAATTAGTGGTTCTACATTTGTTAGTGGAAATGTACAACTAACTTCTGGTTCGGCATTTAGTGGTAGTGGTGAAAACTTATTCAATATTCCAAAATCAGCACTTACCGATGATGCTTTACTTTCAAATTTAATTACAACTGGTTCAGTAACTGCTTCTGTTTCCGAAGATGGATTCTTTAGAGTATTTGGAACTGGTTCAGTAACAACTGAATTAAGTGGCTCACTTTTAGTTAGTGGAAATGTTAATCTAATTAGTGGTTCATCATTTAGTGGTAGTGGTGAAAATTTATTCAATATTCCGAAGAGTGCATTAACTGATGATGCACTTTTATCAAACTTAATCACAACAGGTTCAGTAACTGCTTCTGTTTCTGAAGATGGGTTCTTTAGAGTATTTGGAACGGGTTCAGTAACATCGGAGTTTAGTGGTTCGGTATTCGTAAGTGGAAATGTTCAACTTAATGTTAGTTCATCTTTTAGTGGTAGTGGTGCTAATCTTTTTGATATTCCTCGTTCAGCGCTTACTGAAGATGCATTAGAAACAAATTTAATTATTAGTGGAGCAGTATCTGCATCAGTTGACCCAATAGAAGGATTTAGAGTTTATTCTCCATTTAGTGGTTCAACTTTTGATGGTGATGTTAAGCTTGTAAGTGGTTCATCATTTAGTGGTAGTGGTGAAAACTTATTTGATGTACCATTTTCAGCTCTCTCTACTGATGCACAAAATTCAATTGAAGCCTTAGTATCGAGAGAAGCTGTCTTTATAGCTAGTGGTAGTGTAACCGCATCAACTGATGCATTTGATGGATTCGTTGTAACCTCTGAAGCAAGTGGTTCTACATTTAGTGGTAGTTTAAGATTAAGTAGTGGTAGTGTATTTAGTGGTAGTGGTGCTGAGTTATTTGATATACCCCGTTCCGCATTAACTGAAGATGCACTTGTTACAGATAATATTTCAAGCGGTTCGGTAACGGCATCTGTATCTCCAAACTTTGGATTTGTTGTAGAATCTGAAGAAAGCGGTTCTACATTTAGTGGTTCAATTTTCTTATCTTCAGGTTCCTTTTTTAGTGGTAGTGGTGAAAATCTATTTAACATACCAAAATCGGCATTAACTGATGATGCACTTTTATCTAATCTAATCACAACTGGTTCAGTAACTGCTTCTGTTTCTGAAGATGGATTCTTTAGAGTATTCGGAACTGGTTCAGTAACTTCAGAATTTAGCGGTTCAGTATTTGTAAGTGGGAATGTTCAACTTAATAGTGGTTCTTTCTTTACTGGAAGTGGTGAGGGATTATTTAATATCCCAAGAACAGCATTGGTAGATGATGCACTTTTATCAAACTTAATCACAAGTGGTTCAGTAACGGCATCGATTGATGAGGCTGGATTCTTTAGAGTATTTGGAACGGGTTCAGTAATATCGGAGTTTAGTGGTTCATTATTGGTAAGTGGAAACATTGAAGTAAACAGTGGTTCATTCTTCTCTGGTAGTGGTGAAAATTTATTCAATATACCTCGTTCTGCCTTAGTTGAAGATGCACTCTTATCGAATTTAATAACAACAGGTTCTGTAACTGCATCAGTTTCAACCGATGGTGTATTTAAAGTATTCGCATCTGAATCAGTAAAATCTGAATTTAGTGGTTCTGTATTTGTATCGGAATCATTGGAAGCGAAAAAGATAACTGCTGATGAATTTACTGGTTCATTTAGTGGTTCATTTAGTGGAGATGGTTCTGATTTAAACAACATTCCTCAATCGGCACTTTCGGAGGATGCTACTAGAATCGCTAGTGGTTCAGCAACAGCTTCAATTTCACCAAATTTAGGATTTGTAGTTAATACATCTTCATTATTTGAGCAAGATGTAAGAATTGATACTGATTTAACTGTAGCTGGTAGAATTACTGCCAATGAAATATTTACTAACTTTATTTCATCATCAATTATTATTTCAACTGGTTCAAATGTATTAGGTGATGATAGTAGTAGTGATACGCAAACTTTATATGGTGATACTAACATTTATGGTAATGTAACTTCAAGTGGATTTATCACATCAAGTGGATTTGTAGGAGATGGTTCTGAATTATTTAATATTCCACAATCAGCACTTTCAGAAGATGCTAGTAGGATAACAACTGGTTCGGTAACCGCATCGGTTGATGAAGATGGTTTCTTTAGAGTACAAGGTACTGGTTCAATAACAACCGAATTGAGTGGTTCTGTTTTTGTAAGTGGAAACATTCAACTCAATGTTAGTTCATCTTTTAGTGGTAGTGGTGCTAATCTTTTTGATATTCCTATAACAGCATTAGCAGAAGATTCTCCTCAGATATCAAGTGGTTCGGTAACCGCATCTATATCGCCTGTTCAAGGGTTTGAGGTAAATACATCAGCATCTATTGATGGTACATTAACAGTAACTGGAAATGTTTCAGCATCTAAATTTAGTGGTAGTGGTGAAGGGTTATTTGATATCCCACTTTCAGCAATTACCGAAGAGGCATTTAGAATCGCAAGTGGTTCAGCAACAGCATCAGTTTCACCTAATAAGGGATTTGAAGTAAATACTACTGGTAGATTTGAAAATGATTTAACTGTTAGTGGTAGTTTATTTGTATCATCATCAATAGGAATTGTTCCTACTGGTTCGATTGATACAATATTTAATATTTCAAACAATGGTGCAAATGATTATGTATTTTCTGGTGGAGCAACTGGAAATGACCCTGCTTTAACTCTTGTAAAAAATGTAACTTATACATTTAATGTAAATGCAAGTGGACATCCATTCTACATCAAAGGTTCACAGGATACCAATATTGCAAATCTATTAACAGGTTCTCAATTTGTAGGATTTAATGGTACTGATAGTGGTTCGTTTACATTTACACCAACTGGAAGTAATACTACTATTTACTATAATTGTAGTGTTCACTCTTCTATGGGTAATTCAATTTCATTGGTAAATGATTTACTTGAAACAGAAGTACCACATACTTTTGATGGAAACCTCTTAATTAGAGGAGATGAAACTCTTTCTGGTTCACTTACAATGACTGGTGATATAGATACAAATATTGTAAGAGGTACTGAATTTAGTGGTTCGTTTAGTGGTAGTGGGGCAAACTTATTTGATATTCCACTTTCAGCATTATCTGAAGATGTTGAAAGAAGAACATTTATCGCAAGTGGTTCATTTACGGCATCTATTGCACCTGATGAAGGATTTGTAGTTAATACATCTGCATCAATTGATGGAAATGTTGGTGTTTCTGGTTCATTTGGTGTTTCATCATCCTTATCTTATGAAAACTTATTAACAAGTCATTCTGTAATAATATCCGCTAGTAAATATTATATAAATGATTTACCACAACCAACTCTTAAAGTAGTTAGAGGAGAATCTTATTACTTTGATTTATCTGATAACTCAAATGTTGGATTTGATTTCAAACTATCACAATATTCAGATGGAATCCATGCGGATGGTGGTTCAGAATATACATATTTGGTAGTTAGTAGTAGTGCAGGTCCAGGTAATAGTGGTGCATATTTAAGTTTTACACCTACGGGAAGTATTAATACACCAAATTCATTATTTTATTATTCAGAACAATCTGCATCATATGGTGGTAGAATAAAAGTATTTGATACAACTCCTGAAATAACAACTAATATTTTTAGAGGAGATGTAGATATAACTGGTAGTTTTGATGTAACTGAAAAAATAACATCAAACACAATAGAAGCTAATGAATTAAGTGGTTCATTTTCTGGTTCATTTGTTGGAGATGGTTCTCAATTAACAAATGTACAAGCGGATTTATCACCTGTAATTGCAAGTGGTTCGGCAACAGCATCGGTTGAAAGTGGTGATACTTTTCTTGTTACATCCCCAAATAGTGGTTCTAGATTTATCGGAAATGTAGTAATAGATGATAAATTAACAATAGGTTCAAATACTGGAAGTATTAATGTAGAAGTAACGGGTTCAGTTGATATAGCTGAATCTGTAACTGCATCATTCTTTGTGGGTGATGGTTCTCAATTAACAAATGTACAAGCTGCAGCTGCTCCTCTTATCGCAAGTGGTTCTGCTACGGCATCCGTTGCTAGTGGTGATACATTTGTAGTAACTGCTCCAAATAGTGGTTCGATATTTACTGGTTCAATTGTAACATCTGGTTCAATAACTGTTGGTGGGGGTGGTAGATTTGAAGGAGATGGTAGTGGTTTAACTGATATCAATATTGCTAACTTAGCACTTACATTAAATAAGTTAGAAAGTGGTTCAGCAACGGCATCATTGAATGAAACCGAATTCAAAGTATTTAGTAATAATATAAGTACGAGTGTTGATACTTCATTGAGTGGTTCTCTTAATGTATCCGAATCTATTACCTTTGGTGGAATTATTAGTGGTGATGGTAGTGGTTTAACAAATATTGATATTGCTAATTTAGCAATTGATTCATCTCGTATCTTTAGTGGTTCAGTAACCGCATCTGTTGATCCTGGTGGATTCTTCAGAGTTGAATCAGAAACAGGTTCAGTTAAGGTAGAACTTAGTGGTTCACTTCATGTTTCTGAATCAATAACAGCATCTTTATATCGTGGTGATGGTAGTGGACTTTATAACATTCCTCTTGATGCACTTGAAGAATTAGAATTAGATAAAATCATTTCTGGTGGAGCTGAGGCAAGAATAGACCCTACTACTGGTTTAATTGTAAATAGACCGATTAGTGGTACATTATTTACTGGTGATGGTGGGGGATTATTTAATATCCCAGCGGAAGCATTAGAAGATTTAGAATTAAATCTTATCATTAGTGGTGGTGTTAGTGCATCGGTTGATAATATAGAAGGGTTTAGAGTATATTCTCCAACAAGTGGTTCTACTTTTATTGGTAATGTAACTATACCATCTGGAAGTGGATTCTTTAGTGGTAGTGGTGAGGGATTATTCAACATCCCAGCAGATTCAATCGTTGGATTAGACCAGAGTAGAATTCTTAGTGGTTCGGTAACTGCATCTACAACTCCTGATGATGGATTTGTAGTAACCTCAGTAGATAGTGGTTCAACATTCTTTGGGGATGTTGATTTCCAAAATGATATTAGTGCATCTAAGATATTTGCAAGAACTGAAGTATTCACACCAAGAATTACTTCATCATTCGTAGGACCATATCAGGGTGAAAATACTGGTATTGATGTACCTGATGATTTGGATATCTTAGTATTTGATGCGGATGCAAACAAATTTAGACCTGTAACACAATTTGGTGATACGGCAACATTCCCATTTTCAAATGTAACTGAGGTAACATTCCAACACAATTTTGCTATTGATTATCCAGTAGTTCAAATTTATGAAACTGGTTCAAATGGACAGATTATTCCACAAGCAATCGAATCAATCGATAGTTCATCCGTTAGAGTAACCTTTAGTGGATTGACAAGTGGACAAGCAGTAATTGGTACTGGTGGTAGATTAGCTGGATTTGTACAAGGTTCTGATGTAGTAGGTGCGGTACTTTCAGCATCTTACGCTGATTTCGCTAAAAACGCTGATACTGCATCAAACTTATTAGGTTTTAGTTCAGAATCTCTTGCTGAGATTGGAAACTTAGAAAATTATATACAAAACAGTCAAACCGCATCTATGACAGTTCTTTCAGCATCTTATGCTGAAACTGCTTCATTTGCAATCAATGCTGGTGATTTAGATACATCAAATTTTGTAAGAACTGACCAAACGGCTTCGATGACGGTATTATCCGCATCATATGCACTTTCAGCATCTTACGCTATAAACGCTGTATCTGCGGAAGATTATGTGAGAAATGACCAAACATCTTCAATGACTGTACTTTCAGCATCGTATGCAGCAACTGCTTCATTCGCTTTAAATGCTGGTGATTTTATTGGTGAAAACTTTTTACCAAATACTGGTACTGGTTCCTTCGTTGGTGTATTTGAAGTAAGTGGTTCTCTTAGAGTAACTGGAAGTGCATTCTTAGAAGGTTTAGTAACTGGTAGTTCAGATACAGTTCTTGTTATTGAAGAATCAAGTGGAAAGATTTTCAAAAGAGATGTAACTGCGGTAAGTGGTACATCTGGTACTGGTGGTACTTCTGGTTCATCTGGAAGTAGTGGTACTTCTGGTTCATCCGGCTCATCTGGTTCGGCTGGTACTTCTGGTACATCTGGTAGTGGTGGTACATCTGGAACTTCAGGTACTACTGGAACGAGTGGTTCATCTGGTTCAAGTGGAACTAGTGGAAGTTCTGGTACAAGCGGAACATCTGGTTCATCTGGTACTTCTGGTTCGGCTGGTACATCTGGAACATCAGGTTCATCTGGAAGTAGTGGTTCATCTGGAAGTTCAGGTTCAAGCGGTACATCTGGTTCAAGCGGTAGTAGTGGTAGTAGTGGAAGTAGTGGAAGTTCGGGAACATCTGGTACATCTGGCTCAAGTGGTAGTAGTGGTAGTAGTGGAACATCGGGAACAAGTGGTACTTCGGGTACTTCTGGTTCATCTGGTTCATCTGGTTCTTCTGGTACAAGTGGTACAACTGGTACTGCTGGTAGAGAAGGGGGTACTGAGTTTGTAATAGAAACTCCTGGTGGACAAATATATCAAATTGATGGATATAGTGGAAACTTCCCAACAATAACTGTTGTTAGAGGAGAACTTTATTACTTTAATGTTTCAGATATAAGTACAGACCACCCATTCGCATTAAGATTATCAAGTGGTGTTACATCAGTAGTGCCGGGTACAACAAACAATGACCCAACAAATGGTAATGCTGGATTACCTGCGATAGAATATAGAGTACCATTTGATGCACCAAATAGTATAGTTTACCAATGTGCAGTTCATAGTTCAATGATTGGAACTATTACAATTGTTAATAAACAAGGTACATCGGGTACTTCTGGTACAAGCGGTGAAAGCGGTTCATCTGGCTCTTCAGGTTCATCTGGAAGTAGTGGTTCATCGGGTTCTTCCGGTTCAAGTGGAAGTAGTGGTTCTTCGGGTACATCTGGTAGTGGAGGAACTTCAGGTTCTTCTGGTTCAAGTGGAAGTAGTGGTTCTTCAGGTTCAAGCGGAAGTAGTGGTTCTTCTGGAACAAGTGGAACAAGTGGTAGTAGTGGAAGTTCTGGTTCTTCTGGTTCAAGTGGAAGTAGTGGAAGTAGTGGTTCTTCTGGAACAAGTGGCCAACAAGGTTCTTCAGGTTCGGCTGGTACATCCGGTTCATCTGGTACTTCTGGTTCAACAGGTACAAATGGTACTTCTGGAACATCAGGAACAAGCGGTACAAGTGGTGAGAGAGGAAGTAGTGGTTCAGCTGGTACATCTGGAACCTCTGGTACAAATGGTACATCAGGTTCGGCAGGAACATCTGGTACATCAGGTACAACTGGTTCAGAAGGAACATCGGGAACATCAGGAACATCGGGGACATCAGGAACAAGCGGTACATCTGGTAGTGGTGGTACGGCAGGTACTTCGGGAACATCTGGTACATCAGGTACAACTGGTTCAGAAGGTACTTCAGGTACATCAGGAACAAGCGGAACTTCTGGTTCAGCAGGAACATCAGGAACATCTGGTTCAGCTGGTACTTCTGGTACATCAGGTACAACTGGTTCAGAAGGAACATCAGGAACTTCTGGAACCTCAGGTTCATCTGGTACTTCTGGTTCGGCTGGTACATCGGGAACTTCTGGTTCATCGGGTACATCAGCAGAGGGTAGTAGTGGTACGAGTGGAACAAGCGGAAGTTCTGGTACAAGTGGAGAAAGAGGAACTTCAGGTTCAGCAGGTACTTCTGGTACATCAGCTGAAGGGAGTAGTGGTACTGCTGGTACAAGCGGTACAAGCGGTACTTCGGGAAGTAGTGGAACAAGTGGTACATCTGGTTCATCCGGTACATCCGCAGAGGGAAGTAGTGGTACATCAGGAACATCTGGTTCAACTGGAACATCAGGAACTTCTGGAACCTCAGGTTCATCTGGTACATCGGCAATAGGAAGTAGTGGTACATCAGGAACTTCTGGTACAACTGGTACTTCTGGTACAACTGGTACTTCGGGAACATCTGGTAGTTCAGGTACTTCTGGAACAAGTGGACAGGATGGTACATTCTTTGGTAGTAGTGGTACTTCTGGTACGGCTGGTGTAGATGGAGCTTCTGGTTCATCTGGTTCATCAGGTACAAGCGGAACAAGTGGTACATCTGGTGTAGATGGTACATTCTTTGGTAGTAGTGGTTCTTCTGGAACAAGTGGTACTGGTGGAACATCTGGTATAAGTGGTACTGATGGTTCTTCTGGAACAAGTGGTACAAGTGGAGGAAGAGGAACTTCAGGTTCAGCTGGTACATCTGGAACGAGTGGAGTCGATGGTACATTCTTTGGTTCTTCAGGTAGTAGTGGTACGAGCGGAACTTCAGGTTCAGCTGGTACAAGTGGATTGGGTTCACATGGTACTTCGGGTACTTCTGGTATAGATGGTACATTCTTTGGTAGTAATGGTTCTTCGGGCTCTTCTGGAACAAGTGGAGCAGGTACTTCTGGTACTGGTGGTTCTTCGGGAACATCTGGTACTTCTGGTACAACAGGTACATCTGGTGTAGATGGAACATTCTTCGGTAGTTCTGGTTCTTCTGGTACAAGTGGTGCTGGTACATCTGGTACTTCAGGTCAAAGTGGTTCATCAGGAACTTCGGGTACTTCTGGACAGGATGGAACATATTTTGGTAGTAGTGGTACTTCTGGAACAAGTGGTACATCTGGTATAGGTACTGATGGAACATCAGGTTCATCTGGTACGGCTGGTACTTCTGGTACAAGCGGTTCATCGGGAGCTGATGGTACGTTCTTTGGAAGTAGTGGTACTTCAGGAACAACAGGTACCGCAGGTTCAACTGGTACAGCGGGTACAACAGGTACTGGTGGTAGTTCTGGTACAACGGGTACTGGAGGTACATCTGGTACTTCTGGTTTAGATGGTACTTTCTTCGGAAGTTCAGGTTCATCTGGTAGTTCTGGTACAAATGGAACTACGGGTACTGGTGGTTCATCTGGCTCAGCAGGTACTTCTGGAACTTCTGGTACAAGTGGTTTAGATGGAACTTTATTTGGAAGTAGTGGTACATCTGGTGAGAGTGGTACAGCGGGTTCATCTGGAACCTCTGGTTCAGCTGGTACTTCTGGTATAAGTGGTACATCAGGTTTAGATGGTACTTTATTTGGAAGTAGTGGTACTTCTGGTGAAAGTGGAACATCAGGTTCAACGGGAACTGATGGTACTTCTGGTAGTGGTGGTTCATCGGGAACAGCAGGAACTTCTGGTACTTCTGGTTTGGATGGTACTTTATTTGGTTCATCTGGTAGTTCTGGTACTTCGGGTTCTTCTGGTACTTCTGGTGTTGGCGGTTCAAATGGTTCATCGGGTAGTTCTGGTACATCAGGTTTAGATGGTACACTATTTGGTTCATCTGGTTCAAGTGGAACTTCAGGTTCATCTGGTACTTCGGGTCAAACTGGTTCGGGTGGTAGTAGTGGTTCTTCTGGTACATCTGGTTCAAGTGGATTCTTAAATTTAACAAATGATGTTGCTGATAGGGTTATAACAGCCGATGGTGATGGAACTGGTACTGCAGAAACCAACTTAACTTTCGATGGAAACTTATTAGATGTAACTGGTGATTTGGATGTAAGTGATGCTACATTCTCTACGAGATATCACGAAAACTATGTGAACATAGGTAATTCATCAGGTACAACAAATATTGATTTATCAAATGGTAACAATTTTAGAATTAATAGAACCGCAACAATAACAATTACTCTTTCAAACGCACCAACAGGTCCAAGAGCAATCGGATTCACATTGGTGTTGGAAGATGGTAGTGGTGGAACCGCAACAGTGAATTGGCCAGGCACAATCGAATGGGCAAATGGAGCAGCACCAACACTAACCGCAAGTGGAAAAGATATTTTAGTATTCTATACTTATGATGGAGGAAGTACATATTATGGATTCCTAAGTGCCAATA
>Ga0255766_10002925_pt1 | contig 15079 bp, 17 predicted proteins | sample 071ome_23_FD_179966 | JGI IMG/M metagenome (GOLD analysis project Ga0255766, IMG submission 179966) | Coastal salt marsh microbial communities from the Groves Creek Marsh, Skidaway Island, Georgia - 071403BT metaG (version 2) | ecosystem: Environmental > Aquatic > Marine > Intertidal zone >... | reverse complement strand
CGGTTACAGGTTTTGTTGTATTTGTTGAACGTGGTCAACGCCGTATTACGGTGAATTATGCAAAGCGACAGGTAGGACGAAAGGTATATGGCGGACAATCTAGTCATTTACCATTGAAATTAAATATGGCGGGTGTGATTCCGCCGATCTTCGCATCAAGTCTGATTTTATTTCCGGCGACGATTGCCGGCTGGTTTGGACAAAGTGAAGGAATGGGCTGGTTGCGAGATATCGCAACTACATTGTCTCCGGGTCAACCAATATATGTTTTGTGTTATGCAGCAGGGATAGTTTTCTTCTGTTTCTTTTACACAGCTATGGTGTTCGACCCAAGAGAAACCGCCGATAACTTGAAAAAATCCGGAGCATTTATTCCAGGAATGCGTCCGGGCGAACAAACAGCAAGCTATCTGGATAAAGTGTTAACGAAGTTAACCTTGGCCGGAGCGGTTTATATTACTCTCGTATGTTTGTTGCCAGAATTTCTAATTCTGGAATTTAATGTGCCATTTTATTTTGGTGGTACGTCGTTACTAATTATTGTGGTTGTGGTAATGGATTTTATGTCACAGGTTCAGGCGCATTTGATGTCGCATCAATATGAAGGCTTGATGAAAAAGGCGAATTTTAAAGGCAATCGTCGATAAGTCGCTGTTTGGAGAAATACTATGAAAGTAAGAGCATCAGTAAAAAAGATTTGTCGTAATTGCAGAATTATTCGACGTAACAGAACAGTACGTGTGATCTGTACAGATCCACGTCATAAGCAGCGTCAAGGCTGATTAATTTAATTGGAGATTTAGACTCATGGCTCGTATTGCAGGCGTCAACATTCCGGACAATAAACATCTGGTTATTTCGTTGACCTATATCTACGGTATCGGTCGCACCCGTGCGGCGGAAATTTGTTCAGCAGTTGGACTAGAAAGTACAACTAAAGTTAATCAATTGAGTGAAGATCAACTGGACACTATTCGTAATGAAGTCGCCAAGTATTCACTTGAAGGTGATTTACGCCGTGAGGTTTCCATGAACATAAAACGTTTAATGGATTTAGGTACCAATCGTGGCATTCGTCATCGTCGTGGCTTACCTGTAAGAGGGCAAAGAACGTCAACCAATGCGCGTACCCGCAAAGGTCCTCGCAAAATGATTAAGAAATAATTCGGAATAATATTATGGCAAAAACAACTACGAAGAGTCGCAAAAAAGTCAAAAAAACAGTTGTCGATGGCGTTGCACATATTCATGCTTCATTTAATAACACTATCGTAACGATTACCGATCGTCAGGGAAATACATTGTCATGGGCTACCTCAGGTGGTAGTGGCTTTCGTGGTTCAAGAAAAAGCACCCCTTTCGCAGCACAGATTGCTTCGCAAAAAGCGGGTGAAGTTGCTAAAGAATTTGGAATGCAAAACCTGGATGTCGTTATCAAAGGTCCTGGACCAGGCCGTGAGTCTGCAGTTCGGGCTTTGAATTCATTGGGTTTCAAGATCACAAATATTACAGACGTAACACCGGTTCCACACAACGGTTGTCGTCCACCCAAGAAACGACGGGTTTAATTCAGGAGTATTTTTATGGCACGTTATCTAGGACCAAAATGTAAACTTAGCCGTCGTGAAGGCACCGACTTGATGTTAAAAAGTCGTGCACGTTCTATCGAATCAAAATGTCAGATTGATAAAACCCCCGGTATGCAAGGTGCTCGTCCTGGTCGATTATCTGACTATGCAATGCAGTTGCGCGAAAAACAAAAATTACGTCGTATCTACGGTGTGTTAGAAAAACAATTTCGTCGTTACTACAAGGAAGCGGCTCGCTTGAAAGGTTCTACAGGTGAAAACCTGTTGCAATTACTTGAGTGTCGTCTTGATAACGTCGTATATCGTATGGGCTTTGGTTGTACCCGAAATGAAGCAAGACAACTGGTTAGTCACCGTTCAATCATGGTGAATGATCGGATTGTAAATATTCCTTCGTTTCAGGTTAAGCCAAGTGACAAGGTTTCTATACGTGAAAAAAGCAAGAAACAGTTGCGCATTCAGGATTCTCTGAATGTGGCAGAACAATATGGACTGCCAGAATGGGTAGAAGTTAACAGCAAAAATATGGAAGGTGTGTTTAAAGCAGTTCCAGAGCGCTCTGAATTGCCTTCTGAAATTAACGAGCAACTAGTAGTCGAACTCTACTCCAAATAATAAGTGTGGAGGTTAATCACGCATGTCATCGACATTAAATGAATTATTAAAGCCTAGAATAGTTGATGTACAGAATATTAATAGTACATCGGCAAAGATCATTATTGAGCCGCTTGATCGTGGTTTCGGACACACCTTAGGTAATGCATTACGCCGTGTATTACTGTCTTCAATGTCAGGTTGTGCAGTAGTTGAGGTAGAAATCGAAGGTGTATTACACGAATATACAACTATTGAAGGTGTACAGGAAGATGTCACTGATGTGTTGCTGAATCTCAAAGGTCTGGCAGTCATGATGCATAGTAAAGATGAAGCGACTTTAATCCTAAAGAAAAGTGGTCCTGGTCCTGTATATGCCAGCGATATTACTTTGGATCATGATATTGAAATCAAAAACCCTGACCATTTGATTGCAAATCTTACTAAAGCGGGTGAACTGAATATCATTATCAAAATCGCGAAAGGTCGTGGTTATAAACCAGTTATTATTGGTGGTACTGATGAAGAACAAACCATTGGCAAGTTAAAACTGGATGCGTCGTTCAGCCCGATTAGCCGCGTATCTTATGAAGTACAGAGCGCGCGTGTTGAGCAACGTACCAATCTGGATAAACTAGTATTAGAGATTGAAACCAATGGTACTATTGATCCTGAAGAAGCTATTAGTCAGGCTGCGACCATTTTGAGAAGTCAGCTGGCTACATTTGTTGATCTTGAAGCTGAAGCTCCGATTGATACAGCGCAACCTAATGAACCAGAAATTGATCCAATTTTATTAAGGCCAGTTGATGATTTGGAATTGACTGTTCGTTCAGCTAACTGTCTAAAAGCAGAAAGCATTTATTACATTGGTGATTTAATTCAACGTACCGAGGTTGAGCTTTTGAAAACGCCTAACTTGGGTAAGAAATCATTAACCGAAATTAAAGATGTATTGGCATCCAGAGGTTTGTCACTGGGCATGCGCCTAGAAAACTGGCCACCTGCGGGTCTCAATGTAGTTAAAGAATCAGCATAATTATTACTAGAGAGAATTATCATGCGTCATCGTCAAAGCGGACGGAAGCTAAACCGAAATAGTTCACATAGAACAGCTATGTTCAGAAACATGGCTGCCTCATTGATGGAGCACGAAGTCATAAAAACTACTTTGCCAAAAGCAAAAGAATTACGCCGTGTTGCTGAACCACTCATCACTATGGCTAAAAGTGACAGCGTAGCAAAGCGTCGAGTTGCATTTTCTCGTTTAAGAAATCGTGATGTGGTAACTAAGTTGTTTGATGAATTAGGTCCTCGTTATAAGGACCGTCCTGGTGGTTACATGCGCATTCTTAAATGTGGTTTGCGTGCAGGTGATAAAGCACCAATGGCGATTGTTGAATTAGTCGATCGTCCTGAAGATGCTATAGAAGCTGAAGTTGTTGAAGAAATTCAGGAATAAGTGACATCATTATCAATATTTAAAGCCGGGTAATGCCCGGCTTTTCTATTTCTGAAGGTATAGTTTTTTTATAATTCGTTGTAACACGTTCTCCTTTGTTCACTTGGTACATCGATGTGCAAATTTGATTCACAATCTGGAATGTATTTCATAGACACATTGTATTTTCAATATTGCATTAGCTTTTTGCATCATAGGAAGGGAAATCAATATATCCATCTTCTCTAGGTGAATACCATAATTCCATATCAGCTTCAGGCGCTAATGGCCAATCATTCATAAAGCGCTCTACTAGATCCGGATTACTGATATAAGCTCGACCAAAGGCGATCAAATCCGCTTTCCCTGATGCAATCGCTTGCTCTGCTGTTTCTTGAGTGTAACTGCCATTTCCAATCAATGGGCCATCGAATACCTGACGAAAATCTTCTAATGTCATTGGATCGCCATGTTCATGATATCCAAATGCCACACCATCTGTTACATGGAGATAAGCGAGATTAAATTGGTTTAGCTGTCTGGCAACATAGTTAAAAGTTTCGCGATAATCCGGTGATCCCATATCGTTAAAGATACCATTAGGCGCAAGACGCACACCGATGCGCTCGGATGAGATTTCCTTTGTAACTGCTTTAAGAACTTCATCTAGAATACGATAACGGTTTTCAATACTGCCACCATATTCATCCGTGCGTTGATTAGTGCGTGATTGTAGAAATTGATCTAGTAAATAACCATTTGCACTATGTATTTCAATACCATCAAAGCCAGCCTGTTTAGCACGTCTTGTTGCTTGTTTATAATCTTCAACAGTTTGTTTTATTTCTCCAATAGTTAGGGGGCGCGGGGTTTCATAATTTTCTTTACCGTTTGGCGTATGAATATAGTCACCATTCAATTTAATTGCCGAAGGTGCAACAGGTAATTCATTGTTTTCATGGAAACTGCTATGCGATGCTCGACCACAGTGCCATAGCTGCAAAAATATCAATCCGTTTTCATTATGCACGGCTTCAACAACTTTTTTCCATCCTTTAATCTGTTCATCATTGTAGATACCTGGTGTTTCATCCCAACCAATGCCGATTTTTGATACTACCGTTGCCTCGGCAATAATCAGTCCGGCTGATGCCCGTTGGTGATAATACTTAGCCATTAATTCATTCGGTATACGATCTTCGCCGGATCGCGCTCTAGTTAATGGTGCCATCACCACGCGATTTCGGATTTGTAAGGTATCGTTAAATTTAAAAGAACTTAGTAATGGACTGTCTTTGCTCATAGACTTCCCTCCGGTTAATTAACGGCATGAAAAATAATTAGAAATAAAAAATGGTGAAAACTACACTACAAACTGTGCAACACCATCGCGGAAAGACCAGTCGATATCATGGTTTTCAGCAATACTTATCAGAACATTTTCAGGTTTTATGCCTGGGTTTTTAGCAAGGTTTTCAACACATTTTGCATAAAATGCTTGCTTCGCCTTATTGGCGCGCCCTGCTCGCATGATTAAAAACATCATAACTCTGTCTTCAGTACGATCCTGATATTCAAGGCAGTAATCTTCCACTTCATGAATGATCTGATAACGATCATCATCTGGAAAACCCATGGTCTCAATAACGGCAGAGTTCACACCATCGGCGATGGCTTTAACATATTCTCGCGGTTTGCCTTTTTGGATAGATATATTAACGAGTGGCATAACAATATCCTCTTTGTAAAATATTTATTTAGAAATTTAATTGCCTGTGTGAATAGTCAGCAAATACTGACTTATATAATTTTAAATGGCGTATATTATCATTGGACAACTGATAACTATCAAATGATATCAAAAAATCATCAATTCAATTTTGAATTAAAACACTTATATTTTTTTCAGGTCCTCACTAAGCAGCTAAGTTTTAGAGGCGCAGCAGACGTGTTGCATATTGTTCAAACTTAATTATCGCACAAATAGCATAACTCGATGGGGTGGTAAGTTGTGAATTATTTAATCATAAAAAGCTTAGAATAAAAAAATGACAGTAGTGGGAGGGTATTTGTATAGTAATGTGCCAAAATTTCTTGAATAATTATAGGATATGGTTTTTTCAACAAAGAAGGTGGCAGAAGTTAATTTAGTTAACCTGAGGTTTAGTTATTCCAGTGCGGCAATGTCAGGTTTTTTGCCTCCTTTGTTAAAAGAATTAAAAACATAGATTGATACGCGTCGATTCAACTTTGTTGAAAATACCACAGATGAATTAATGGGAGATGTAATATCAGGAATATTAGATGCAGCTTTCATTCTCCATCGCCTGAAAAATCCATTAATTAAAATAACACCTATAAAAGCTGATAAAACGGGCATAATTTTACCTGATGACCATCGGCTTGCTATAAAGAAACAGATTTTACTCAAAGAATTGAGGAGGAAAGCTTCATTCTTTTTCTAAGGAAAACTGAATCGGTTATGTATGATGTAATTATCTTTTATTGTAAGCGAGCAGGGTTCAGTCCAAAATCAATTCTTGAAACAGCGCTAAGATTGACAGCTATTGTCAGTTCATTAATACATGCCTATATGAAAGGAACTTTATTTAAACCATTAACGCAACCTGCTCCTATTACTAATTAAAGTTGTATCACTTGATTTGATTGCAAGGGTGTATGGTTAGATATATTGATTAATTATATAAATATGAATCTGGCCTATAATTAACTAAATAATATTTTTTAGTTATCTAGTTTCTTTTTTAGTAATTCATTAACCTGTTTAGGATTTGCCTTGCCTTGTGACTGTTGCATGATTTGTCCAACAAAGAAACCTATTAATTTACCCTGTTTATCATGAGGACTATTCTTATATTGTTCGACCTGTGCCTGATTGTTGGCGATCACATCCTCGACAAGTTTTTTAATCGCCCCACTATCGGTCACCTGTTTTAGTCCTTTTGCTTTAATAATGCTATCTGCATCACCTTCGCCATTCCACATGGCTTCAAATACCTGTTTGGCAATCTTGTTGGAAATTGTGTTATCGATAATCCGATTGATCATTTTACCAAGCAGGGCAGGGGTAACGTTAATGTCTTCCAGGTTTACGTTATCTCGATTTAAGGATGCACTAAGCTCCCCCGAAATCCAGTTAGCACATAACTTAGCATTACCATTCGTAATCTTCACGCATTCTTCAAAATAATCAGCGAGTGACTTTTGTGAAGTTAATAATTCACTATCCTGTTCGGATAACTTGTATTCATTAACAAAACGCTGTTTCTTGATATCTGGTAATTCTGGTAATGTTGATTTTATCTCTTCAATTAATACTGTTTCTATTTCAATAGGTAATAAATCCGGATCAGGGAAGTAACGATAATCATTGGCTTCTTCCTTGCTGCGCATCGGGCGTGTTTCATTTTTATTTGGATCATAAAGACGGGTTTCCTGAACGACCTCATCACCATCTTCAAGAATATCAATCTGTCTTTCTACTTCATAATTGATTGCCTGTTCAACAAAACGAAATGAATTGATGTTTTTTAATTCTGTGCGTGTACCAAATTCTTCTTCACCTTTTAAACGTACTGACACATTGGCATCACAACGAAATGAGCCTTCCTGCATATTTCCATCACAAATACCAAGGTATTGCACTAGCGAATGAATCTTCTTCATATAGCTAACTGCTTCCTCTGCACTGCGCATATCCGGTTCGGAAACAATTTCCAATAATGGCGTACCTGCACGGTTTAAATCGATACCGGTTGAATTGGGAAAGCCTTCATGTAAGGATTTTCCCGCATCTTCTTCCAGATGTGCGCGGGTAATACCAATGGTTTTTTGATCGCCATTGCTTAAGGTGATTGTAATATGTCCCTGACTTACAATCGGTAGTTCAAATTGACTGATTTGATAACCTTTTGGAAGATCTGGGTAGAAATAGTTTTTTCGGGCAAATACCGATCGTTCCGGAATGATTGCATCAATCGCCAGACCAAATTTGATTGCCATCTTTACTACATCTTCATTAATAACAGGTAATACGCCGGGCAAACCCAAATCAACTGCACAGGCCTGTGTATTGGCATCTGCACCATAGACAGTTGCTGAGCCGGAAAAAATTTTGCTTTTGGTGGCTAATTGAGCATGAATCTCAAGACCGATGACTGTTTCCCATTCCATTATTTAAACTCCGCTGGAACCTGTTTGTGCCAGTCAGTGACTTGCTGGTACTGATGGCCAACATTTAATAAACGTGATTCCTGAAAATAGTTACCGATGAGTTGCAAGCCAATAGGTAAATCGCCACTAAAGCCGGCTGGTAATGACATAGCTGGTAAACCCGCAAGATTTACCGAGACAGTATAGATGTCAGATAAATACATACTGATCGGATCATTTAATTTCTCATTGATTTTAAATGCAGGTCCCGTTGCGGTAGGTCCTGCAATAATATCGACTTCTTTAAACGCTTCAGTAAAGTCATCACGGATTAAGTGTCTTATTTTTTGTGCCTGTAGGTAATAAGCATCGTAATAACCTGCAGATAAAACATAGGTGCCGATCATGATTCGACGTTTCACTTCAGGACCAAAACCTTCTCCACGACTTCGACAGTAAAGATCTGATAAGTCTTTTGGATCATCACAACGATAACCAAATCGCACACCATCAAAGCGAGATAAATTTGAAGAACACTCTGCAGGTGCAACTACATAATAAGCAGGTATTGATAGTTCGGTATTTGGTAATTCAATCGAAACACATGTAGCGCCAAGCTTTTCCAGTTCTTTGATTGCAGTCTCAACAATCTTAGCGACTTCAGGGTTTAATGAATTATCAAAGTACTGTTTTGGTAATCCAATTTTTAAACCGGATATTGAATCATTTAATGACGCAGTGTAATCATTAACTGGCTTAGCAGCAGAAGTCGAATCCTTGGCATCAAAGCCTGCCATTGTATTCATTAATAAAGCAGCATCTTCAGCGGTTTGTGTCATAGGACCACCTTGATCGAGACTCGATGCAAAGGCAATCATGCCGTAACGTGAAACTCTGCCATAGGTAGGTTTTAAACCGGTAATACCACATAATGACGCAGGTTGTCGTATAGAACCACCGGTATCGGTACCTGTCGCAGCAGGACATAATCTTGCCGCAACAGCACTTGCTGAACCTCCGGAAGATCCACCGGGCACACAGTCTTTATTCCAAGGGTTTTTAACCGCACCGTAATAACTGGTTTCATTCGATGAACCCATTGCGAATTCATCCATATTTGTTTTACCTAACATGACCATGCCTGCTGCATTCATTTTTTCAACAACAGTTGCATCATAAGGTGCAATAAAGTTATCAAGCATCTTTGAGCCACAAGATGTTTTTATATCTTTAGTACAAAAAATATCTTTCTGCGCGATAGGTATGCCTGTTAATACAGTTGCTTTATTATCAGCGCGAAGCTGATCAGCATGCTTGGCCTGATTCAGTGCATGAGCTTCATCAATCGTAATATAACAATTTAGTTCATCATTAAATTGTTTGCTGCGATCAAGATATAATTGAGTGAGTTCTTCACTACTTATCTGTTTATTATTTAAAGCAGAAACAAGTTCTGCCATAGTTGAATGTATCATTAAAAGCGTTCTGTGTTATTCGATGACTTTAGGGACGAGATAATATCCATCTTTTGTTGATGGTGCATGGCGTTGAAAATTATCTCGTTGATTCGTTTCTGTAACTAAATCAGCACGTAAACGTGAAGCTATATCGAGAGGATGTGCAATTGGTTCTACATTGCCAGTATCGACTTCATTCATTCGTTCTACCAGTGTCAAAATGTTAGACAATTCCTGTTGGTAATTCGGGATGGCTTCCTCATCGATTTTGAGTCTTGCCAGTAAGGCAATTTTTTCGATTTCCGATTTATCTATGGACATAAAAATATAGTTCTTATTTATTGAAAAAATAGGAATTTATCACATTACTGTGCTTGCCCAAAACCTCGCCCGTTGATACAGTTATAACCTCTAAAGCAGGTTAACTGTCAAAGTCAGTACTGTTTATGTGGCTAGATATTATGAGGTGTTCGGTGAAAGACAGACGTAAGGTCATCCTTCCTATTATTTATCTAGCGAGCAGGGTCATCATCTTTCTAAGTTATTGGTTTAATTAATGTTTAATAGAATTAGAGGTCTTTTTTCCAACGATATTTCGATCGATCTGGGTACCGCAAACACTCTCATTTATGTCCGAGGCAAAGGTATTGTCTTAAATGAACCCTCGGTTGTCGCGGTTCGTAAAGATGGCGATAGCATCAATTCCAAATCCATTCGTGCAGTGGGTACTGAGGCAAAACGTATGCTGGGAAGAACTCCGGCACATATTTCTGCAATCAGGCCATTAAAAGATGGTGTGATTGCCGATTTTACTGTGACAGAAAAAATGTTGCAGTATTTCATCCACAATGTGCATGGTTCAAAGCTATTCAGACCCAGCCCTAGAGTTCTGGTGTGTGTGCCTTGTGGATCAACTCAGGTAGAACGTCGAGCGATTCGTGAATCTGCCATTGGAGCAGGTGCCAGAATAGTTTACTTGATTGAAGAACCCATGGCAGCAGCGATTGGTGCCGGTATGCAGGTAGGTGATGCTCGTGGTTCAATGGTAGTGGATATCGGTGGTGGTACGACCGAGATCGCGGTTATTTCTCTGAACGGCATTGTTTACGCTGAATCTGTGCGAATTGGTGGTGACCGTTTTGATGAATCAATTATTAACTATGTGCGTCGCAACTACGGCAGTTTGATTGGTGATGCTACTGCGGAAAGAATTAAACATGAAATAGGTTGTGCATATCCTGCAACCGAGATTAAAGAGATTGAAGTGCGTGGTCGTAACCTGGCAGAAGGTGTTCCACGTAGCTTTACTCTAAACAGCAATGAAATTCTTGAAGCTTTACAGGAACCGTTAACCGGTATTGTTAGTGCTGTTAAAAATGCATTGGAAAAAACACCACCGGAACTTGGTTCTGATGTTGCAGATGGTGGTCTGGTATTAACCGGCGGTGGAGCCTTGTTACGCGATCTTGATCGTCTGTTGATGGAAGAGACAGGCTTACCTGTTATTATTGCTGAAGATCCACTGACATGTGTTGCACGTGGCGGTGGACGCTATCTTGAAATGCTCGATGAATTCGGAAACGATATTTTGGCGGTTGAATGATTTCTGAATAAGGAGACTAACGATTAACACCATGTTTCAAAGACGAGCTTCTGCGAATATACGGTTAGTGTTGTTTTCTATACTTTCTATCTCCTTAATGTTTGTTGATCAACATAAGAATTATCTTGTATTAGTTCGTTCCTCGATTTCTACAGTCGTTTATCCATTACAGTATGTCGTGAATTTACCTTTTCAGGCAATTGAATGGGCATCGGTTAGTTTGGTTACTCGTAAAACTCTAATGGAAGATAATGAGCGGCTTAAGAAGGACCATTTATTAATAAGTTCCAAGCTTCAGCGTTATCAGGTTCTTGAAGCAGAAAATCAACGACTAAGACAATTATTAGAATCTTCATTTCGACTAAACGATAAGGTTTTAGTAGCAGAATTAATAGAAGTTCACTTGCAGCCCTTTCGTCGTCAGGTTGTGATCAATAAAGGTCAGCGTGAAGGCGCTTACAATGGTCAACCTGTGGTAGATGCCACCGGCATTATGGGACAAATAATTCATGTAGGGCGATTTTCTAGCACGGTATTATTAATTACCGATCCAAATCACGCGCTGCCAGTGCAGCTTAATCGAAACGGTCTTCGTGCGATTGCTGTTGGTAATGGGCATGAAGATAAATTAACACTGGTTCACTTACCTAATAATGCCGATATCAAGGTAGGTGACCTGATTATTTCATCAGGTTTAGGTCGACGTTTCCCTTCCGGCTATCCAGTAGGTGAAATTGAAAAGATTACGCTCGATCCAAGCGAGTCATTTGCAAAGGTGATTATCAAGCCAACTGCGCAACTTACCAAAAGTCGGGAAGTATTGATGGTGTGGCCTTATCAACATATCAATTCTATGACCGAAGAAGTTGCCGAGGTAGAGAAGCAATGATATCTATAAAACAAGATCAAGGTAATGGCATCATCATTGGTAGTTTTGTGTTGGCGATTATCTTGACTGCCTGGCCATTGCCTGATTGGGCAACTAACTGGCGACCTGCGTGGGTGCCGATCTTCTTGATCTATTGGTGTATGGCGATACCAGACAGAGTAGGGATCGGAGTTGCGTGGTTTTTGGGGTTATTGCTAGATGTTATACACAGTAATATTCTTGGTCAGAATGCATTAGGTATGGTGGTTATTGCATACATTACACTTAACTCATATCATCGCATGCGCGTTTTCCCATTGGCACAACAGGCAGTTTTAGTATTTGCCTATCTATTAATTTACGAATTAATTATGTATGTCATTAGCATTTATACCGTAAATCGTTATCTGGACTTGACATACTGGATGCCTGCGGTAACGAGTATGTTTTTATGGCCATGGTTATTCGTCTTATTAAGAGATTTACGCCGTAAATACAATATTACCTAAAGCATCGTCTGTATGGCTAAGGATTTCAAACTTAAGGATAATGAGTATGAAGCTCAACTAATTTCCAGTCGTATTTACGTTATCGGTGTGTTCGTTACATTACTGATGATGTTGATCATTATCAGAATTTTTTATTTAACAATATTTCAATATGATCACTATACAACCCTGTCCAAGTCCAACAGGGTTAAAGTTACACCGATACAGCCAACTCGGGGTTTAATTTATAGCCATGATGGAGTACTGCTTGCTGAAAATAAACCTTCATTTAGTCTGGAGGTAATACCCGAACAAACTAATGATCTGGAACAAATAATTATAGAACTTCAAAAGTTTTTAACCATAGAACAGGACGATATCAATAGTTTTAAAAAGGCATTAAAAAAACAAAGGCGTTTTGAAAGACTGCCGCTGCGTTTTAATCTTGATGAGGAAGAAGTAGCATCTTTTTCTGTCAATCGTCATCGATTTCCCGGTATTGATGTTGTGGCGGGTCTTAATCGATATTATCCATTTGCAGATGAGCTTGTGCATACTCTTGGTTATGTTGCACGTATTGACGAAGCTGATATGTCCGAAATTGATCAATCTAATTATGCCGGTACAACGCACATTGGAAAACTGGGTATAGAAAAATCATATGAATCGATATTGCATGGTGAAGTTGGATATCAACAGGTAGAAGTAAATGCGCAGGGTAGAATAATACGTATTCTGCAAAGTAAAGCACCTATTCCTGGAGATAATCTGCATCTTACGATTGATGTATCATTGCAAAAAGTAGCTGAAGAAGAATTGGGTGATCGACGTGGTTCTATTGTTGCAATGGATACCCGTAATGGTGATGTACTTGCTTTTGTAAGTTCTCCCGGGTATGACCCCAATAAATTTGTTAATGGTATCGATTCCAAATCATATAAAGCCTTATTAACTTCGAAAGATAAACCGCTTATCAATCGTGCAATACAAGGTAAATATCCACCTGGTTCAACAATAAAACCATTAATGGGTTTAATTGGTCTGAATTATGGCGTGACGAATTTTACTAAAGAGGAATGGTGTCCGGGTTGGTATTCTTTAAACGGACATGAGCATCGTTATCGATGCTGGAAAAGACATGGTCATGGATATCTGAATTTACATGACGCTATAGCGCAATCTTGTGATGTTTATTTTTATTCACTCGCATTTTCATTAGGCATAGATCATATTTATGAAGGTTTATCTGCATTTGGTTTTGGCAAGAAAACCGGTATTGATATTGGCGGTGAGGCGGGAGGATTATTGCCATCACGTGAATGGAAGCGCAGTGCAATCGGACAACCATGGTACCCTGGTGAAACATTGATTATTGCTATCGGACAGGGTTATACATTGTCAACGCCCCTGCAACTTGCCAAGGCGACAGCTATCGTTGCAAACCATGGCAAGGTAGTTGTACCGCGATTGGTCAGTAGTATTAGTAATGTCATTACTAATGAAGTGCATAAATTGCCTATAAAAACGGAAGAACCTGTTAGGGTAAAAAACCCTGAATATTGGGATGAGATAATTCAATCTATGCGCGATGTCGTTCATGGGCAGGGTGGTACGGCTTGGAGCAGTGGTTTGAATGCCCCTTATGAGTTCGCCGGTAAAACAGGGACAGCCCAGGTGATAAGTATTGCACAGGATGAAGAATATAAAGAAGATGAGATTGCGGAAGAACATCAGGATCATGCGTTGTTTATTGCCTTTGCACCGGTAGACAAACCGGAAATCGCAATTGCTATTGTTGTTGAAAATGGTGGTGGGGGATCTAAGACGGCTGCACCGATAGCAAGAACTATACTGGATAATTATATGCTGAAAAGACAGCTAATTGGAAACAATAATGAAAGAACGAACTCTCTCCCAACGTCTGCATATTGATATTCCGCTATTATTCGGAATTATTGTCTTATGCGGGTTTGGTTTGGTAGTGCTATATAGTGCAGGCAATCAAAATATTGAACTCGTATACCAACAGGCTATCAAACTTGCTATAGCCATTTTTATAATGATTTTAATCGCACAAATTCCGCCGGCAACTATGGCGCGTTGGTCAATTGGTTTACATATTTTAGGTATACTTTTGCTGGTAGCTGTTATTTACTATGGCGATATAGGTAAGGGTGCGAAACGTTGGCTAGATATTGGTATTTTAAGCTTTCAGCCGTCCGAACTCATGAAGTTATCTGTGCCGTTGGTTATTGCTTATTATTTATCCGATAAATCTTTGCCGCCAAATATTTTACGAATAGTAACTGTGTTTGTATTTATATTTGTGCCAGTATTTCTGATTGCAAAGCAGCCCGATCTGGGGACAGCCTTACTTGTCGCGGCAGCTGGACTTTCTGTATTGTTTGTATCAGGTATTTCCCAGCGTTTGCTGGCGTCATTAGGTGTGATGGCCAGTGCGGCAGCACCATTTTTATGGTATTTCATGCATGATTATCAAAAACGACGGGTGTTAACATTTTTAAATCCTGAGAGTGATCCACTGGGGGCCGGTTATCACATAATACAATCAAAGATCGCGATTGGTTCTGGTGGTCTATACGGTAAAGGCTGGTTGAATGGTACACAATCACATCTGGAATTTTTACCAGAACGTTCAACTGACTTTATTTTTGCTGTTTTATGTGAAGAGTTTGGTATGTTAGGTGTGCTGTTTCTGATATGTATATATATGTTTATTATTCTGCGTTGTTTATATATTGCTACTCAGTCACAGCATACTTTCGGAAAACTGCTTGCAAGTGGGATAACTTTAACGTTTTTCGTTTATATCTTTGTTAATATGGGCATGGTTTCTGGACAACTA